>Ga0207720_100949_pt1 | contig 13320 bp, 23 predicted proteins | sample A23P2SouthBayCA_2_FD_187751 | JGI IMG/M metagenome (GOLD analysis project Ga0207720, IMG submission 187751) | Aerobic enrichment media microbial communities from Eden Landing Ponds, California, USA - A23 E3 (2) (SPAdes) | ecosystem: Environmental > Aquatic > Marine > Unclassified | place...
CTACAGCCGCCACTGGTAAATCGAGAACGAATACAAGTCGATTAAGAACGACTTCCTCGCGAAGACCTCATCGAAAGACTACCCGTGGGGTTGTTCTACTTCGTGTTCGCGGTATTACTCTACAATATCTGGCGACTCACAGACATTCTACTGAAAACGGGCGTCGACGCCCAACCCACGAAGGACACCGTGTGGACGCTGCTCCGCGAGCACGACCTCACGCCGCCGGCGCTGTCCACGACTGGCGTCCGAGCGATCCTCAAGCGCCTGACTGCCGAGAGTGGGATCACCGTCGACGGTGAGCCACTACTCCCGCACGGCGCGCGGCGCGGGCTCGGAGACGAGCTGTACGACACGAGCGCCGAGCTGGCCCAAGAGGTGCTTCGGCACCAGTCGATCGAGACGACGCACGCGAACTATCGTGACGAGGATATGGCACGGTTGCGCGAGGCTGCCGAGGACGCACTTGATGGAGCTTCCTCTACCAGTCAATAGTGGCTACCGCACCGAGTGACTGAGTAACTCGAACGAACCGCTACACTTCGTTTCATCGATGACTCTGTGAACCGGCCGTTACGAAGGGACTGTGTAACTATCAGTTGCAATCTTATTGAGGTAGTTCGGAGAATCCGTGACGTTTAGAATCAGAGCTCCACGCTCGTAGGCGCGGAAGGATACTATGTGTCTCCTGTTAGAGATTGATAGTTACGAGCCATATCTGTCCGAGCGCGAGCACACCGAGCAGAAGGTGGACCAGTATCTCAAAGACCCGGATATCCAGGTGTCTCTCGATATCGAGAGCAAGGCGAGTGACACGCAGGGCGACGTACATCGTGGTCGCAACTGTAGGGATAGCCATTAATCCGACTAAGCGGGGGCCGCGCGTGATCGATACCTGTCCGTCGAGTCCCAAATGCCATCCGACGATCATCCGCTCAGAGAGTGTTGGAGCGAAAACGAGACCGACAGTGGCCGTGATGATGACCAGTATCAGCGACGTGAGTTCCGGTACGACGCGCCGGATGGCGTTCACGTCTCGCTCACCCCCGGATTCGTGGTGGCTGGACGCTGTGCTGGTTCGTCCGCGGTCCACGTGGGCTTCTGAGTGGTGCGATTAGCGAGCGCCTCCGTGCCGTAGTAACCCACGAGCACGAGCGCCATGAGTCCAAAGGCGACTGCGAGTAGACCTGTGAAGGGAACGGGCAGCGACGACGGGCCACCGACGATCTGCAGCGGGAGGTTCACGCTCGCGTTGATGGCACCGTGCATCAGAATTGCTGCCGGCACGCAAGCCCGCGAACTATTGTACAGCCACGTGAGGATAACAGCGAACGAGATCACAGTGACTGCATACAGGAGCGGTGAAAGGGCATAGACGTCGAAGACGAACAGGGGCGCGTGCCACAGCGCCCAGACGGCACCGATAATGACGCTCGCGGTCAGCGCATCATACCGAGTCTGCAGGTGCGGGAGCGCAAACCCACGCCAGCCGAACTCCTCTTGACCGCCACCGAGTACCGTAGCGAAGATCATATTGATCGCAAAAGTCCCTACTGCAGGACGGAGTGTCCCTTCGCCGACGCCACCAGCCAACATGACCATCCCGGCACCGAGACCGGCGCTGACTCCGAGTGGAACCGCCAAGGCAGCGACGTACCACCGCAGTGGCCGCCGCCAGTCGAGCGTCGAGACAAGCCAACTCCGAACGGAATCACCGCGTACCCGGGTGACGATGGCAGCAGCGACCAGCGGGCCGAACGCGCCAGGGACGGCTACGAACTGGGCAACTGGCCCCTGAATTGACGAGAGAGTCGGTATCCACACCGCCCACGAGAGGCCGATGGTGAGGACGAAAAACGTAACAACGGGGTGGCGGTCAATGGGACCACGTAGTGGATTTCTCATCGTTCACTGTCAACTGTGGACGGGTGAACGATAGGTGGGGAGGCACCATTTCAGGCGCTGAAGTATTCAGTAATCCTTTATGTGTATTTCCGTGATTCTTCCGTACAGTGGGTGAGGACCCCGATATAGAGACGGTTGCGGGCCTGCTTGAGGACGAGACAGCCCGGGCTATCCTCACTCAAACGAGCCAAGAACCTATGTCCGCGAGCACACTCGAACAACGATGCGACGTGTCGGGTCCAACGATCTATCGGCGGCTTGACCGCCTCGAGGACTGTGACCTGATCGTTGAACACACTCGCCCGGATCCAGATCGAGGCCATCACAAGAAGGTGTACTCGCCAAATCTGCGGCGGATAAGCGTTGAATTGGTTGACGGTGAATTTCACCTCCACATCGACCGCCGGGAGGATATGTCCGACCGATTCACCCGGCTTATCGAGAAGATCTGAGATGATCGGAGTGACACAACTCGCCAGTACGATCCGTCCATTTCTGCAGGCGTATGAGATGGTTGGCTCAGCACTGGGCTTGTTTATTGCCTACCTCGCCTACAGGGGGTACCGACGAAACAATAGCCGCCCGATGCTATACTTAGCTATTGGATTCGGCATCATCCTCGGCCTCCCGATACCGGTGGTTGCAGTGTCACTTCTGTTCCCCACGATTCCCGGTCCGCTAATTCAGGTATTTATTCAGACACTGGAACTCGTGGGCCTACTGTCTATCATTTACGCCCTTCGAATGGAACCGTAACGATCTCCAAGTACTGGAGAACGAGTATGAGCTCTATTGAATGCCTTTAATTCCATATATTTTGGCCAAAAACAGCGTTAGATAGGGGTGCTCTAACGCGCGGCGGTAGGTTAAACTGTCAACGGCGTCAACGAGCGTGTATGGGAACGAAACAGATCCGGATCAGCGAGGACCTCTACGCACGGGTGCAAAGCGAGAATAAGGAGGGAGAAACCCTCTCCGAGACGCTTGAACGGCTCGTTGGCGGATACTCTCTTACAGACTTTGCGGACGACGCTGCCGAACTTGACCTGGATTTCAGCGTCGAGGAGGCGACAGACGGAGCCGTGGGTGCGACGCCGCCCACGCACGAATGATTCTCGATACACAGTATCTCGGGGCGCTCGTTGATCGGAACGAGAACGCGAGAACGAAAGCACTAGAGCTTGAAGAACAGGAGATCCCGATCCGAATCCCGACCGCTGTCGTCTGGGAGGCGTATACTGGAATCGGCAACGCAGCTGACGCCAAAACGGCCGAGCAGCTACGGATGCTCTACGAGCGACTTATTGCGAGTCGATCCACGTTGGATTTGACACCACAAGTAGCTCGCCGGGCGGGTGAGTTGAATGGGAATCACATCAAGTCCGATTCAGCAGCGCAACTCGACGGGGCGGATTCCGTTGTCGCCGCACATGGGCTCCTACTGGATGAACCGGTTATTTCGAATGACACTGATTTCCAAGGCGTCGACGGATTAGAAGTCATCACGTACTGAATCATATTACAGCAAACAGCGGCGTCAAATTCTCTCAGGGACCGACACCGGAAGCACGCATGTACTTGTCCAATTTCTCTGCTAGCGCTCGTGCAAACTCCTCGTCGTTGATATCGAACTCCAGTTCGAGCAGTTCGACAGTCGAGTCAATGTGCTCGCGGATAGCGTCGAATAGCGCCGCGTCTGCCTCGGGGTCGTAGAAGTCTTCCCCCTCGACATCGAGCATCGAGATCCCCCCGAGCGGGAGTACCAGGGCCGTTGGGCCAGTCGCAGCATTCAGTTTTGTAGCGAGGATCTCGCCCAGCTCCGCACACTCCTTGGGTGTGGTTCGCATCAGCGTCACCTGCGGGTTGTGGACGTGGAACTGCCGTCCCTCGAACTTATCGGGGATTGAGTCACGGGGACCGAAATTTACCATGTCGAGCGCCCCTGTCGAGACAACCTGCGGGATGCCCGTCTTGGCGGCGGCCTCCAGTCGCTCCGGCCCGGCATTGAGCACACCACCGACAAGCTCATCCGCCCACTCGGTCGTTGTCACGTCGAGCACGCCGTCGATGATACCCTGCCGGATCAGCTCCTCCATCGCCCGTCCACCGGTGCCGGTGGCGTGAAAGACGATGGTTTCGTACCCCGCTTCTTCGAGGTATTCTCGGGCTGTTTGGACGCAGGGCGTGGTGACGCCGAACATCGTGATGCCGATAGTTGGACGGTCATCGACCGTCACGTCTGGCTCGTTGGCTACCATTCCGACCATCGCCAGCGCGGCGTTCGAGATGACTTGCCGGGAGAGCTGATTGAGCCCCTCGATGTCGGCGACGGAGTACAGCATCGCGATGTCCGCCGAGCCGACGTACGGCTCGGTGTCACCCGAAGCCATCGTCGAGACCATGAACTTCGGCACGCCCACTGGGAGCGCCCGCATCGCCGTGGTCGCGATAGACGTATTCCCAGATCCGCCAAGTCCAAGGATGCCCGTCAGTTCTCCCGACTCGAAGAGCTCGGTGACGACGGCAGCGGCCCCCTCGCCCATTGCTGTCATCGCCTCACCTCGATCGCTATTGTCACGTAACACATCGAGGGTTGTCCCCGCGGCCTCGGCCACCTCAGCAGCGGTCGTGTCCGGTTCGAACTCGGGGTCATCTAGTACCCCGACGTCGATGACGTGTACGTTGACACCCTGTGCCTCGATGACATCACGGGCAAAGGCGAACTCCTCACCTTTCGTATCGAGCGTGCCCACGAGAACGACCGCCATCACTTCGCCTCCGGGTCGACGTTCTCGGGCGTCGGGAGTTTCCCGGCCGGGACGATCTCACACTCAGGGAGGTCGCGAAGCACGTCTTCGGGGCCGGGCGGTGCGTAGACCGCGAGCAGGACAAGTGGCTCCCACCCGGTGTTGACCGTCCCGTGTTCGACGCCTTCGGGGATGAACACCATGTCGCCGGTTGCGATATCGCGGGTTTCGTCGTCGACCTCCTGTTCGCCCTCACCGCGAACAACGTACAGGATTTCGTCGCTCTCAGGGTGGGTATGTCGCTCGTGCCCCTTGCCGGGTTCGAGTTTCACGACACCGGCGCTAAACCGCTTTCCGCCTGTGGTCTCGGCCGTGCTCATCCACTTGAGTGCGCCCCAATCAAACAGCTGACTCTCCACGTCATCAGGCCCGACAAAGTAGTCGCTCATTGGACGTCGATCTCCTTGAACTCGCGAGCCTGGTTCTCGATGGCTTCCTCCGTCGGCAGCCGCTCGATGCTGGAGGCCCCGAAGAAGCCGACGACGCCGTCGGTGTGTTCGAGAACGTACGCGGCGTCATCAGGCCACGCGATCGGCCCGCCGTGACAGATGACGAGGACGTCGTCGTTCACGCCCTTCGCGGCATCGTGGTGGGCTTGCACCCGATCGGCCGCCGACTTCAAATCGAGTGATGTCTCCGCACCGATGTCGCCGGAGGTCGTCAGCCCCATATGTGAGACGATGACGTCAGCGCCAGCCTCGGCCATCTCACGCGCCTGCGCCTCGCTGAACACGTACGGGCAGGTGAGCATGTCTTGGCTGGCTGCCTCTCGAATCATCTCGACCTCTTTGTCGTAGCCCATCCCAGTTTCCTCGAGGTTCTGGCGGAAGCCGCTGTCTTCGTCGATGAGGCCGACCGTGGGGAAGTTCTGCACCCCGGAGAATCCCCGTCGCTTCAGGTCCTTGATGAACACGTCCATCTGCCGAAACGGGTCCGTGCCGTTGACGCCCGCGAGTACCGGCGTGTCATCGACGACCGGAATGACTTCGTGGCCCATCTCGCAGACGATCTCGTTTGCGTCACCGTACGGGAGCAGCCCGGCCAGCGATCCGCGCCCGTTCATCCGGTAGCGACCGGAATTATAGATGATGAGCAGGTCGACACCGCCACGCTCGGCGAACTTTGCTGAGATCCCAGTCCCTGCACCGGCTCCAATTATTGGGTCTCCCTGCTCGACGGTCTCACGAAGTCGCGAGAGTGACTCCTCACGTGTGTACTCCATGTGTGTATTTCTATCATAGTTTAGTAGTCTAATTAACATTTCCCCGGAGTGAGCGGCTACACGTCCGCCTCGACACTCTGGAGTGGATACCGGTTCGGGATGGGGTCATACGCATCACACTGCTCGATACGCGAGTCTGCTGCTGGATCATCGCGTCTCCAGACCGCTGCTCTTGGATGGGGACACGACCGAAGGCGACTGTTCAGTAGCGGCTCTTCGGATGAGTTGGCTCTGTTGAAATCTTATGTTTCGATGCTTTTCTCACTCGGAAACTCTTGAAGAAACTCCACTCGGGGCAGACGTCTTCGGGTGGAGGCGTACCCTGTCAGTATGCGCTAGCGTCGGGGATGTTGAACCTGAACGGCGATTACACCGCCCCCATCAAAACGACGGCAGAAGGGGAGTCAACTGACAAGCCCACGACTTCAGTCGTGGGTAACTGACAGCCGTGAGCTATCTAGTGTTTGTGATCGGACTGGCCCTCGTGGTGTTGAGCGATCCACAGGCGGCTCTTCTCGGAGATCAACTGCCGCTACAGGTCGTTCTGCTCATCCCGCCCATGGGGGCACTCGCGAGTGTCACGACGCTTGTTCTCGCCGGGGTAGCTTGGCACCGACAGGCCTGCCGTCGCCTCACGCGAATCCAGTACACTGTTGTCGGCATCGCTGGCGTCATCTTTGCGCTCGTGCTCGCGTACTGGAACCTCCTGTGGTATCAGATGTAGTGGCCTATCATCCTGAAAAAGGAACACGCCACCGGAAGTTGGAAATGGCTAATAATCGAGGAGAGACGTGCTGGATACAGAAGGTGTGGTCAGCGTGGAGTCACCTTCTCCGCTAATTGATTCACCACTATCCAGTCTGCCACTCAATGAACTTCTCGAACCCATAGGTAAACCCGAGAAAGATGACAGCGAACACAAACCAACGGAAGACATCGAATGTACCAGTGAACGCAAGAGCATTGAATATGTACGATAGCGACGCACCAACAAACGCGGCGATGTAGAGATTATGTCGGCTGTCCATGGATGCGCTTCTAATGAACGTGAGTTAATCTTTTTCCAGTGAGATACACGACAACGGTTCTTCAAGTCAAGTACGTCTCACGAGCTCTTCGCGCACTGGAAACGCGTCCTCTATACAGTAACGCCGTCGCCAACTACTCAATCTCTGTGAAGAACCGCGTGACTGATACAGAGCGTGTGGTCAGAAAGTGGCCATTGTTCGTTCCGCGTTTGAACTGCGCAACAGCCGTTAGGTAGGTGTGCTTACGTAGCAACATAGAATGACAATCTACCAATATAATGCCGGAATTCGGGCGCAAGATACAGGATACTCAGTTATCAGACTCCCACTCCGCGAGCTGCTCCCATACGAACTCAAGAACGTTTTCAGGCGGCTCGGAGAACCACTTCGCTTCCAATATCTCTTCATCACCAATCACAATTGTTCCTCCCTCGTACCTCGCATCGAAGACCACCGTTAGCATGTAATACCGCTCCTCAGGGTTGGATTCCAGCATGATGGTCTTCCGACGAGCGAAATTCACATCGACAACCGTACACTCGACGCCGGTTTCCTCACGTACCTCTCTCTTCGCGGTTTCCTCCATCGTCTCCCCCGGCTCATGACCCCCGCCCGGCATGCCCCACTCATCAGGTGCCCCTTCGTGTCGAATCATCAACGCTCGCCTCTTCTCATCGGTTATCCATGCACCAGCGTCACCAATCCATCCCTGCTCTGCCATTCCCTTCCCAGATTCGAAGAAATCTGGGTCATTCTCCACCGTCTCTTCGTGGACTTCAAACGAACCGTATCTATCTTCTAGACGATTAAGTCGCCGTCTGACCTCGATTTCTGTCTTCTCCTCTACGTCCATAGTATCTGATCCGGGTGGCCAAATGAAATATGTCGTCATGAGAGGTTCGTAGGTGCACTGAGCAGGTAGTTCACCATGGACCTAGCCGAAAGAAAGGCACGCATCAATTCCATCCTCCGAGGTTGTGGGAGTTGAGACTACACTGGGTTTAGTGAGGAGAGGACACGTCAGGGGTAACTATTTGATCTCGTGTCGACAGCGAACGCGCTCGGATGAATACACGACCGTGCTCACTGGCCAATACAAAGATCTGATAGGCTGTAATTGAACTATCTGGACTCGATCTCCCTCGGTAGTTGAATTGGTGACCTGCAAATTAATATATTGAGAGAATATACGTCCTCTATAGTGAATTGGACGCGCGAATTGCCGGAGTCAGCGCCGGGAACCCTCGTGCCATACGGGCAGCGGCCATATTACAAGCCAGACCCGCTCCCACCGAGTCGGCCGCTCGAGTTGACAGCAGACTTCTATACGACGCTTGCAGACGCGACCTTTTGGTTGGGCCAACTGAGCGGTCTCAGTCGCGAGCTGGAGTTTCAACCACTGTTGTACACGTCTCTCCTTCGCAAAGAGGCGATAGAATCGGCGGAGATCGAAGGCGCGGATGTTGATTACAATGCGCTCTACAGTCTCGAAACGAAGCAGCTTGAGAAGGAGGGGACACCCCCGGATGACTCAGTTGGCGCTGGGACGAAGCATACCCAGGAGGTATTGAATTACGAGGCTGCAGTTACCCACGGCATCAGCGAACTCGATGCCAGTGAGTCGCTGTCTGTTGGGCTGCTCCATGACCTGCATGAGAGACTATTGAGTGGCGTTCCTGCAGAACGGGTCGAAACCGAGACGATTGGAGCGTACAAGACTGTTCCAAACCATCTCGGAGAATTCCTCCCGCCAGTTCCGGAGGCTGTTGAGGGGCTCATGGACGCATTGATGACGTACTATCGAGCCGGCGGACGCTTTCACCCGCTGATCGACATCGCGTTATTTCACTACCAATTTGAGACGATTCACCCGTATGGGGATGGAAATGGCCGCCTCGGTCGGCTCATCATCACGCTTCAATTGTATGCGTCCGGGTACCTTCAGCGTCCAAACCTCTATCTCAGTGAGTATTTCAATCGGAACAAGGCCGAGTACGTCGATCGGATGGAGGCAATTCGGGCGTCAGGGGAGTGGGAGCCATGGCTGCAGTTCTTTATCGAGGGAATCGCCAAGCAGACGGAGGAAGCCGTCGACCGGACGATCGAATTAGACGAACTCCGCCAACAGTATCTCGATGAATATGGCGGCGTCGAGTACACGAAACACAAGCTTGCCTGTTGGTTGTTCGAGCAGCCGTACGTGACCAGCACCACCGTCCAACAACGCTTCGATGTCACGAATGCAACGGCGCTGCGAGCGATCTACGAACTTGAGGAAGAGGGCGTGCTCGAGGAGACGACTGACAAAGCTCGCAACAAGGAGTTCCGTGCACGCGAAATCTTTGCGATCCTCGAACGGCCGCCAACGACGTACTGAATGGGTAGCGCTTGGAGTGTGACGACACGAGGCGGCCGTGTCCGTCGATTAACCCGCATCAGCGACACGCTCGCGGATCTGTGCCTGTCGCTCGGGGGCGCCGACAGCGTCCTTGTACTCGGCAAGGGCCTGCGCCCAGGTTGCGAGCTCGCGGAGCTGATCAGCCGGTTGCCGCCGGAGCCCGTCGACGACGTACGCGGGAGCATCGACGGGCGGCGCCGGCCCATCGTCTTTAGCCATCTGTACCCCACAATTAGAATTGTAGGGTAAGTTATTGTTTCGGAGGTCGATCGCGCCGCTCGTTTAGAAACTCAAGACAGCAATCGTGTGGAGCGCGGGTTGTACGTCTGTTCGTCGTGCCTGACGACAATGAACGCGGACGTGAACGGAGCAGCGAATATTCGGAGAAAGATAACTCAGAGTCCCCCGACTGAGGAGATGAGTAACGGCTGGTTGCCACAGCCCGGAGTCTTCCTGTTCGACCGCGGGAGCGGGTCGTTCAACACGAGAGAGCAGAGAGACTGCAAACCATAGTCCCCCAACGCTCGGGATTCCTCCGGCTTTAGCCGGAGGAAAATATCAAAACTCCAACCGGCTGCTCATTCGAGTAGCGACCGCGCCCGCTGAACGTAGTTGTTCCCGTCCCAACTCCGAGCTGCACTGATTGCCTCAAGAGCCGCTTGGGCGTCCGCAGATGACAGCCAGCCATTGCGCACACAGATTGCCAGTAGTGTCGGAGACGTCACGAGGCGGGTATCAACGAGCGACGCATGGACCAACCCGATCCGATTGAATTCATCACACAGAAGTAGGGCTGCATCGACGTCGTTCGCGAGCGACACTGCTGCGTTTTCTCCGTCGTCAAGCGGAAATTCAGCATCCAGTTCGACAGACCGCTTCGAGAACGCTGCCATGTGGTCAAGCACACGGCCTGCAGCTCGACCGTGGTCATCGTCGTAGGAGGCGACTTCTTGCAGTTCCTCAACAACAATGTCTGGAACGAGAACCGTATATTCCTCAAGCAGCACCGACAGCGGGGCCGGAGTACTGTGGTCGACGATGCCGAGAGTCACGAGCGCAGACGTATCCGCAACCACCGACGCCATCTATGCGTCTGCGACCTCGTCAATGAAGTCGTCGCTGAGCTGCTGTTTCAACACGCGAAGGTTCGCCGCCTCCTCAGCTCCGACGAGGGACTTGAGCTGCTTGAATGAGATCTCATCGTCGTAGTACGCATCGGCGATCTCTTGGAGCAGCGCATCATCATGGGTCGCATCTTGGAGGTATTCGCGAAGCGCGGTCACCAAGATGTCCGTCCGATCTTCGCCTAAGACTGTTGCGAGCGCGTCAGTCCGATCAATCAGCCGGTCGGGGGCTCGAAATTGGACGCGTTTCTTATCTGTGCTCATGATGTGTCTGTTGTGAGCCAATGTACTTAGCGATTGTTGTGTGTACGTTGTGAGCACGGATTCTGGTCGGGTCCGATTCGTCGTGTCGGTCCCGTCGGTGACCGAGTCAGTAGCGTGGAGAACAAACTGTGGGCAAGGCCACCCTGACACAACCCACGTGGAATTGCGGACATCCCCGGGGGTGGGGTCAGTGTTCGTCAAGAGAACAACAGCCGATTCTACCCCATCACTCGCGCAGCCAGTTCTGTGTCATCGTGTTGAAATCGACATCGTCGAATCGTGACACAGCTTCCAACACATCAAGTGCGGTCTCCGGTTCAACACGAAGCTCAAACGTGTACGCCTCACCGCCGACAGACCCAGACGCAGACTTGCGTGCGCGAATGATGCTGAGCATGTCCAACTCGATCAAGTGGTCCCGCATCCGGCGTTGTGCAAGCTGATCGGCGTCGATATCATTGGTGAGCGATTTGTACACGTCATACACGTCGCGAGTCCGGACATCCGACTTGCCGGCCAACTCGAGGATCGTCACCGCAGCCAGCGCCAAGTGCCCCTGCGTAGTGAGCTGTTCCATGCCCTCAATGATGAGTTCCCGTTCGGCCTCGTCTTGTGCCAGCCGGACGTGGTCGCCGAGCACAGTGTCATCATCCTCAGACTCAGCGATGGCAGCTGCCTTCCGGAGGTATTTGATCGCCTGTCGTGCACTCCCTTTGTCCTGGGCAGCGTAGGCTGCACACAGTGGGATCACGTCATCGGAAAGCACTGCAGAGTCGACTCCAGTGAGTGTGCACTCAATCCGGTCGATACCTCTGGCCTCAAAGGCGGCGTCGATAGTCCCATCTGCACTGTCGAGGTCGACCGAGATCGTGAACGTCTCACCATCGGGGTCATCGTAGACCAAGTCGGTGTCACGGAACGCCTTACTCGCACGTCGTGAGAGAATATCGCGGAGTTCGTTCGCGTCGTACGGCGCAAAGAAAATCGAGTCGTCATAGAGACTGTCTTTGGCTGCCGGGTCGAGGTTGTCACGCCATTGCAGGTCGTTGCTGATCCCAATGACTGACGGGTACACGTCATCGTTGACGTAGTTCTTATCGCGGGCCCGAGGCAGCGAGTAGAGGATTTTGTCGTCAGTACCGAGATTGTCGATCTCGTCGAGGACGATGATGATCGTCCCCCCGACATCGTTCATCGCCTCCCACAAATGGTCGAGCACCTTCTGCATCGGGTGACCGTTCGGGTTCATCCCGCCGAGTTCTTCACAGAGCCCGCAGGCAAGCGTGTAACTCGAGGAAATGCCTTCACAGGAGAACAGCACAGTCGTTAACTCGAGTCCCTCCGCACCGGCAAATGCCTCTAACTCGGCCAACTCTGCTTTCGCGGCCGCCGTTTTCCCTTGACCGGCCTTCCCAGAGAGAAACGCGTTCTCGGCTCCGACCCCGCGAGCTGCTGGCTTGAGCGAGCGGCGGAGTTTGAGGATCTCGTCACGCCGTTCCGGAAGCGTAGATGGCGTGTGATCCTCCTTGAGATAGCCTTCGCCGCCCGTCGCGAAGATCTCGGAGGTAGTCGAATACGGAGACCGAACCATTGTGATGTCACGTGAGTCCCACCCACATAAACCCCCCCGTCCGCAATGTCTGACGTGTCCGGCACGTCCTGACGACCCCCGGTGATGTCCGCAAATTCTGTTGGCTACTCGGAAAGACTGACTCTCAACCCGGGGGCCCGGGTGTGTCCGCAATTCTCGGGTGAACAGAAATGGTGCTCGTAGTCGGTTTCAAGCCGGTACGCGAGTGGATAACAGCATGTCACCGCGATTGCGGACGTTCACTTTACTAACTAACTAATACTTTTCTACTAGCTAGAGTGAGTGAGTGAGTAGTAGAGATTTCAACCGTGATTTGCTGTGAGCACTTGCTCGGTAATTGTTTATTTATATGGGATTGAGTTGAATTAGATCCAGCAAGAACTACACTTGCTCACCTGAATTGCGGACGCCCCCGGGGGCCCGGGTGTTCTTTAGGATCTACCGTGAGTACCGGGTATCAGGTACATACGAGCTAATTTCGGATAGATCACCGCTGTCCGACCTGCTGTGAGGCCAACCAACTGGGGTGCTATTCGGCTCAGAATTGCGGACATACCCGGGCCCCCGTGTTCTTATACCCCACAATTTGAACTGTGGGGTAATCACACCGTGCTGTCGAGCCAACTCTTCGCCCCGATATTGGTGCAACAGCTGTGGCCCGGCTACCGTGTCCTATTCGATTCCATAGTCGCTCGCTCGAGATTCTGTCGGGTACTCCATCCAGAAGATATTCAATCCTGTTCTGGAAACATGTAGACGGACCCACAATGTCACGGTCAAAACTCATTGCCAGTATTGCCATCGTCAGCATCGTTGCGATTGCGCTCCGCCGCCGTGGGGACGGACCGGAATCTGACGAGTAGCATCGCTGAACCGGGCGGGCTCGAAATCCGGTGTTGCTGATCAAACCGTCGAAGAACTAGTCGACAGTTCCCACGCTGCCGACTGGGCCAGTATACTCTCGTGCTTTTGTTTACCCGA
>Ga0207720_100950_pt1 | contig 13308 bp, 11 predicted proteins | sample A23P2SouthBayCA_2_FD_187751 | JGI IMG/M metagenome (GOLD analysis project Ga0207720, IMG submission 187751) | Aerobic enrichment media microbial communities from Eden Landing Ponds, California, USA - A23 E3 (2) (SPAdes) | ecosystem: Environmental > Aquatic > Marine > Unclassified | place...
CCCCGCGCCTCCCCGCCGGCTGGGCGCTCACGCGCTTCTCTCGGCAGTTCGTGATCCTCGTCTCCGGCGTGATGCTGACGGTCGGCGCGCTCGGCGTCGCGCTCGCGCCGGGCGTGCCGACGCTGATGGTCGCCACGTTCGCGATCGGCTTGGCCTCCGGCGTCTACTTCGTCGCCGCCAACCCCTTCATCGCAGAGCTGTTCCCGACTCGCGTCGGCCGCGTGATGGGAATTCACGGGATGGCGAGCCAACTCGCCGCCGTCGCCGCCGCGCCCGTCGTCACGGTCGCGCTCTGGTACGACTGGCGGCTCGCGTTCTACGGGCTCGCGGTCGCCGCCGCCGCCTCCACCGCCGTCTTCGTCGCCCTCGCCCGCCGGACGGAGGTCCCAGACGCCGGCGAGAGCGACACCGACTTCTTCGCCGGCGCGCTCTCGGAGTGGAAGCTGATTCTGGCGGGGGTCGTGTTAACGGGGCTCACGAGTTTCGTCTGGCAGGGGCTGTTCAACTTCTACGAGCTGTACATGATCGACAAGGGGATCGCGGAGGCGACGGCGCGGAACCTGCTGACGGTGATCTTCGCCGCGGGCGTCCCGGCGTTCCTCGTCTCCGGCGACCTCGCCGACCGGCTCCCGCACGTCCCGTATCTGCTCGGTATCGTGTCGTCGTTCCTCGTCGGCGTCGTCCTCGTCGTCGTCGCCTCCGGACTGGTCGCGGTCGTCGCCGCCAGCGTCGTCGTGGGCTTTACGATCCACATGCTGTTCCCCGCCGGCGACACCTACCTGCTCGCGTCGCTGCCGGACGAGTCGCGGGCGTCGGCGTACGCCGTCTTCTCCGCCGGGATGATGACGACGCAGGCCGCCGGCTCGTGGGTCGTCGGCGAGGCGATCGAGGCCGGCGCCGGCTATGACGCCGTCTTCCTCTCGCTCGCCGGAGGGCTCGCGCTCGTCGTCGCCGCGTACGCGGTGTTGGAGTACGCCGGGCGCGTTCCGGGCGGCGCCGCGGCCGCGGGTCCCGCGCAGTGATCCGTCTCCCGCGGGCCGTCTTCCACGGTCCGTCTCCCGCGGGCCGCCTTCCACGGTCCATCTCCCCCGAACCGTCCGCCGACCGAGACCGGCACGGACCGCGGGTATCGCACCTATTTAGGGTGTCCCGTCCGTGTACTTGATAGATGGAGTACGTACAAGAGCGCGTGACCACGCTGCACGCGTTGACCGACCACCGGCCGGCCGCCCCGACCGGCCGGGCGGCGGTCGTCGTGCCGATGACGGAACGCGAGTACGGGACGCTCGCGGCCGATCGGGTCCTGACGGCGCTGGAGGCGGTCGACCCCGCACGCGTCGTCGTCCCCCTCCGCGCCCCCGCCGAACGCGTCGGCCCCTTCGCCGACTGGCTCGACGGGTTCGACGTGGACGTGGAACCCCTCTGGTGCGGCGGCCCGCGGCTCTCGGAACTGCTCGCGACGCGCGGGCTCGACGGGGAGCGCGGGAAGGGCCGCGACGTGTGGCTCGGGCTCGGACGCGCCCTAGACGAGGAGTTCGTCGTCGTCCACGACGCCGACACGAAGACGTACTCGCCCGCCTTCGTCAACCGACTGCTGTTCCCGCTCGCGCACGGCCACGAGTTCTCGAAGGGGTACTACGCCCGCGTCGAGGACGGGTCGCTGTACGGGCGGCTGTTCCGGCTGTTCTTCAGGCCCTTGGTCCGCGCGCTCGCCGACGCCACCGAGCGCCGCGAGGCCGGCGTCCTGGAGTACCTCGACGCGTTCCGCTACGCGCTCGCCGGCGAGTTCGCGGCGACGACCGACCTCGTCTCCGGGCTCCGCGTCCAGCGCGGCTGGGGGCTGGAGGTCGGGACGCTCGGCGAGGCGTTCGCGCACGCCGGCTTCGCGGAGAGCGCGCAGGTCGACCTGGGACGGTACGAACACGACCACCGCTCAGTCGACGGCCCGACCGGCCTCGCAGACATGAGCCGGGCGGTCGGCGAGGCGACCCTGCGCGCGGTCGAGGGCGCCGGCGTCGAGGTCGAATACGACGCGCTCGCCGACCGCTACCGCGAGGCGGCGGACGGGCTTATCAGGGGGTACGAGACCGACGCCGCGTTCAACGGCCTCGACTACGACCGCGCGGCGGAGCGCGAGCAGGTCGCGACGTACGCCGACGCCCTCGGCGAGCCGGGACCGGACACCCGCTTGCCGTCGTGGCGCGACGCGCCCGTCACGCCCGCGGAGGTCGCCGAGGCGGCGCGGGCCGACCTCGCCGCGGTTCGCGAGGACCGCCCGGGGAGAACGGGTCGACAGCCGGGGGGGATCGACCGACCGCGGCCCGCGGACCCGAGCGCGGACGCCGCGCCGGAGGAGGACTGACCGATGGGTGACGGGAGCGGTGGCGACGGGAGCGGTGGCGACGGGCCGAGCGTCGCCGCCCGCGACGACCTCGCCGGCGTCGTCGACCTGTTCGAGTGGCTCACCCGCGAGGAGCTGTCGCGGGCGCTCTCGGAGCTCGCTTTTAAGCAGCGCGCCGAGGTCGACGACGAGGCCATCGCCGCCGCCATCGACGTCGCGGTCGCGGAGTACGCGCTCGTCCCCGCACCCCCCGCGGCGCTTTCGGAGGCGGGTGCGGGGCGCGCGCGGGAAGCGGTGGCGGACTCGGACGACTTCGCCGACGGGACCGACGCCGACGGGGCCGACGCCGACGGAACCAGGGACGACGCGGTCGCCCTCGCGGTCGGTCCGGCGGCGTTCCCCTCGCTGCCGGCGGACGCCGAGGACCTCCCGCACATCCTCGACGTCCCAGAGCGCGACGTGGACCGAGAACTCCTCTCCGAGGCGGTGGTTGCGCGGCTGTCCGACGACGCGGTCGCCGCTATCGAGGCGAGCGACGCGGACCGGCTGGAGGTCCTCGCCGACGTGACCTACGACATCGAGGCGTGGGCGCCTGTCGACGCGGGGGACGTCCGCGAGCGGATCGTGGCCGAACTGGACGGGTAATCCGGGCGGGTTCTCCGCGATCGACCTCTCGCCGGCCGACCTACGGCGCGGCCTGCTTCGTCGAGATCAGTTCGATCACGTCGCGGTGGGAGAGCCGGTGGTCGGCTCCCACCTGTCGCCCGCTCCGGCAGTCGGTGCCGTGGAGCAGTCCCTCGCCGATGTCCGAGTGGATGTGGAACGCGAAGTCCTCGGTCGTCGAGCCGCCGGGGAGGATGAAGCAGTCGCGGAAGACGCCCTTCTCGTCTTTGCTCCCGTTCGCGGAGCCCGGGAAGACGGCGATACAGCCCAGCACGTCGAAGACGGCCTCCTCCAGCGCGCCCTGCACGCCGGTCCCGTCGTACTCGGCGACGAACTCGCCGATCTGATCGAGGCCGGCCTCCTGCTCGCCGGAGACGTCGCCGACGATATCGAAGTCGCTCTCGCCGGGCGTGTAGTCGACGACGCCCGCCTCGTTCGCATTTTTAAGCGCTTTCTCCGCGTGGGCGCTCGCGGGGACGAACGAGAGGTGGTCGTAGTCGGGGTCCGTCGTGATCTCCTCCCAGTTCGCCTGCGCCTCGGGGGTGTCCATCTTGTTGGCGGCGACCACCATCGGCTTCGTGCGCTTGCGGATCTCCCGGGCGAGGTCGGCCTTGTCGGTCTCGTCCCACGTCTCGGGGTCGAGTTCGAGCCCCTCCGCGAGGATCACCTGCTTCATCCGGTCCTTGTCGATCCCGAACGCCGACATCTGCTCGGCGAGTTCCTTCTCGATGGCGGCGTCCGCGCCGTGATAGCGCGTCTCGAACTTTTCGAGCCCCTTCTCCAACACGTCGAGGTACCAGGCGTCGAGTTCCTCCTCCAGGAAGTCGATGTCCTCGCGCGGGTCGTGGCCCTCGGTGGTCTCGCCCTCGATGTCGGTCTTGCCCGAGAAGTCGACGACGTGGATCAACACGTCGGTCTCGTTGAGGTCGGTGAGGAACTGGTTGCCGAGCCCGCGCCCCTCGTGGGCGCCCGGGACGAGGCCGGCGACGTCGACCAGCTTGACCGGGACGAAGCGCGTTCCATCGCGGCAGACGCCGACGTTCGGCGTGCAGGTCTCGTCGAACTCGGGGGCGGCGCAGTCGACGCGGACGTACGCCTCGCCGACGGTCGGGTCGATCGTGGTGAACGGGTACGCGCCCTCGGGCACGTCGTTCATCGTCGCGGCGTTGAAAAACGTCGACTTCCCCACGGAGGGCTTGCCGACGAGGCCGATCCGATAACTCATTACCACCAGTGCGCGATCCACGGTAAAAAGCGATGCGAGACGCGCCGTGACGTGGGGAGCGGTGACGCGGGGCGTCACCGTGGGGGCGTCACCGCGGGACCGTCACCCTGTCCGCGACCGGCCCCGATCAGGCGTCGCCGTCCGACTGCCCCGGTTCGCCGACCGCCTCGATCGGGAGCACGTTCTGGAGCGCGGCGACGGCGTCCTCGGCGCTCTCGAACCGCTCCTGGTCGATTTCGGCCACGAGGTCGCCGAGGTCGGCGTCGCCGTCGGCGAACAGCACGGTCGTGCCGGCACAGGCGTCGGCGAGGTCGTCGCCGGCGACCGGGTAGGAGTGGTCGCGGAACTCGTCTTCGACGCGCGAGAGGTGGACTTCGACTGTCATAGGTATATGTCGGCACGTGTGGACTTAAACGCGCGTTTCGGTCGGATCCCACGGGCTTCGCCCCGCACAAACCGGCAAACCGCGCAAAGAGTTATGTGTCGGCAGAACCCTGATACATGTGAACGTATGACGCTATACGATCGGATCCTCGTTCCGACCGACGGCTCCGACGAGGGGGAGCGGGCGGTCGCACACGCGCTCGACCTCGCGTCGGTCCACGACGCGGCCGTGCACGCGCTGTACGTGGTCGACACGGCGAGCTACGCGGGGATGCCGATGGAGAGTTCGTGGGAGGGCGTTGGCGACCTCCTGCGGAACGACGCGAAGAAGGCGGTCGCGGAGGTCGAGTCGCTCGCGGCCGACACCGACCTCGACGTCGCGACGGCCGTCGCCGAAGGCTCCCCGAGCAAGGAGATAATCCGGTACGCCGAGGAGGACGGCTGCGATCTGATCGTGATGGGGACGCACGGCCGGGGCGGGATCGACCGGCTCCTCCTCGGGAGCGTCGCCGAGAAGGTAGTCCGCGGGTCGAGCGTCCCCGTACTGACGGTGCGGCTGGACGGCAAGATTCCGGGGGACGCTGCAGCCGAGGCGGAAGCCGAACGCGAGTCGCACGCTGAAAACGAGTCGCCTGCCGAACGCGAGCCACCCGCCGAACGCGAGACGTCGGCAGACGGAGAGCCGGAAGCGACTGGGCACAGCTAGCCGGCGAGAGCAGTTCGCGGTCTCCGCGGCCCGTGAGGAGCGACGCTCAGTCGGCGGCGTCGCGAAGGTGTTCGCAGTCGCCGGCGTGGACGCGGCGGGTCCCGTCGGCCGTCTCGATAACGAGCGCGCCCGGCGACTCCACGTCGACCGCGGTTCCCGTCACCGGCCCGTTCGAAGTGTCGACGCGAACGCGACGACCGAGGGTGCTCGCGCGCTCGCGCCACGCCGGGAGGATCTGATCCATCCGGTCCGGAGCCTCCGTGAGCGCCGCGAAGCGTTCGAGGAGCGTCGCCACGAACCGGCGCCTGTCGACGGGCTCTCCGAGTTCCTCCTGTAGGGAGGTGGCGCCCGCGGGAAGGGTCTCGGCGTCGACGTTGGCGTTGATACCGATCCCCGCGATGAGCCACGAGACCCGATCGGCCTCGCCTTCCATCTCGGTGAGAATCCCCGCGACCTTGCGACCGCCGCGGCCCTCGCCCTCGGCGCCGTCTCCGCGACCGCCGACGAGCACGTCGTTCGGCCACTTGATGTGGGCGTCGACGCCCGCCTGTCGGCAGGCGTCGGTCATCGCGACCACGGCGGCGAGGGTGAAAAGCGGGGCGCGGGCCGGCGACACGTCGGGTCGGATCGCGATCGAGACCCAGACGCCGCCGCTCGGCGAGACCCACTCGCGGTCGAGCCGTCCCCGCCCGCCGATCTGTTCGTCGGCGACGACCGCGACCCCGTCGGCCCCCGCACCCGCTAGCTCGCGGGCGCGGTCGTTGGTAGACGAGAGTTGGTCGTGGTACTCGATATCGTAGGGGGCGTCGAGCCCGAACTCGATGCCGGCGGCGGAGTAGCCGGGGTTGTCGGGCGCGACGTACCCGTCCGACGTCGACTCGACCGCGAACCCCTCCTCGCGGAGCGACTCGACCGCCTTCCAGACCGCCGTCCGCGACACGCCGAGGTGATCGGCGAGCGCTGGCCCGGAGACGGGCCCGTCGCCCAGGGCGTCGAGCAGCGCGCGACGTGTGTCCATGTCGACGGAGTCGGCGCGAACGAGCAAAGACGTTCCGGGTGGCGATCGATCCCCCGTCACGTAACTCGAAGACACCGGGTTTCCGGTGAAACGGCGAGTGGTACCGAGCCACACGGGACCGCGGCCGGCTCGGTCGTCGAGGGCGGTGGTCCGGTCTCGGCGCAAGACACAAGGTCTCACGGGCGAACGCTCGGGTATGCAACCCTCCAAGGAGCGGGAGGCGTCCGACGGCGACCCGATGGACGACCTCGACGACCTCCTCGACGACGACCTCGCCGACGGCGATGGGGCGTCCGACGCCGATTCCGGCGGCGCCGCGGCCGCGAAGCCGAGCGCGGGGAGCGCCGAGAGCGCGGGCGGCTCCGGCCGGATCGGCGTCTCCGGTCGGTGGTTCTCCGCGAAGTCGTTCGCGGTCGCGCTCGCCGCCGTCGCGCTCGGGGTGGTCGCCGGCGGGGCGATCCCGCTCATCGGCGGCACGATCGGCTCCGGCGCCGGCGTGTTCATCGCGGCGTTCCTCGTCGGCCTCGTCTTCTCGTCGCGCACGTACGTCGAGACGGGAGTCGCCGGAGCCGCGGCGGGCGCCGCGAGCGCGGTGACGAGCGTCCTCGGGATCGGCTTCCTCCCGATCGGGATCGATTACCTCCAGCAGTGGGGGCTCCCGCTGCTCGCGGTCGGGGGAGGGGCGGGACTGGTGCTCGCCCTTCTGGGTCACTACTTCGGGCGGGACCTGCGCACCGGGCTGACGGAAGATATCGGCGGGTGAGAAGCGTTCGGCGGGTGAGAAATACCGGCGGTTCCCGGCCTCAGCGCGCCCGGAGAACGTCCTCGATGCCGACGTAGGCGGCGATCTCGTGACGTTCGAGCACGAGGAAGCCGGCGAGGATCGCGACGAAGCCGACGATCGCCTCCGCGTCGATCAGGCTCCCGAGCACGACCCAGCTCCCGACCGCGGCGACGACCGGTTCGGCGTAGCCGACGAGGTGGAGTTGGGCCGGGCCGACCTCGTCGAGCAGCGCGAAGTAGATCAGGAACGCGACGACGCCCGACAGCAGCGTGAGGTACGAGAGCGACGCGACCGTCGTGGCGTTCCAGACGATCGCCGCGGGCGACTCGCCGAGCAGCGCGGCGCCGACGAACAGTATTCCGGCGCCGGAGACCATCGCCCACCCCTGTAACGCGGCGACGGGGAGGTCCGTCCGGAGCGGGCGGAGCAGCACCGCGCCGAGCGAGAAGGCGACCGCGCCGGCGAACGCGAGTCCGGCGCCGAGGAGGGCGGAACTGCCGAGCCCCGCCTCCATCGGGTCGGCGATCACGATCACGCCGAGGATCCCGAGCGCGAACCCGCCGATCTCGAAGGGACCGAGCCGCCCCTTCGGGAGGAGCAGGGCCGCGAACGTGGCGGTCAGCACGGGTGCGAGGCTCACGATCACGGCGGCGACCGCCCCCGTGATGTAGAGTTCGGCGACGTACAGGAAGCCGTGGTACGCGGCGATCACGAAGGCGCCAGCGACGGCGACGCCGAGCCACTCTTCGCGGCCCCGGGGGAGCGTCCTGCCGGTCGTGACCGCGGCGACGCCCAACACGATCACGCCGGCGACGGCGTAGCGCACGCCGGCGAACAGCAGCGGCGGGAAGTAGTGCAGCCCCGCCTCGATGGCGACGAAGGAGGTACCCCACAGCGTCGCGAGGAGGACGAACGCGGCGACGATCGATTCGGGAGTGGAAATGAGGTTCCGCAGATTCATTGGTTGCCAGTTCGAAATCGTCAGAGATAGTTAAACTATTCTCTCGGATCAGTCGATATCTGGAATGAACAATCAGACATACGAATTGCTTTCGACTCGGTCCCCGAAATGAGTCCGAATGTTGGACTCCGATCCAAGTATATCGGACACAATATATAACAGACCGTCACGCGAACGGGAGGTATGGACGAGCGCGACGTGCGGCTGTTGAAGGCCATCTCCGACTTGGGCACCGGGAGTCCCGAACGGCTCCACGAGGAGACCGACATTCCGGTGTCAACGATCCACTACCGGCTGAACAACCTCCGGGAGGACGGCGTGATCGAGAACGACCTGTACGACCTCGACCACGAGGCGCTGGGGCTCGGCGTCACCGTGATCGTCGAGGTGCTCGCGGACTACGAGGGGCCCTACGAGGAGTTCGCCGACGAACTGCTCGCGGTGGAGGGCGTGACGGAGGCGTTCTTCACGATGGGCGAGACCGACTTCGTCGTCCTCGCACGGCTCTCGTCGTCGGATATGGTCGAACGCCTCATCAGCGACTTCGAGGCGATCCCGGAGGTCGAACGCACGAACTCGACGTTCACGATCGCCACCCTGCGGGACGAACCGCGCGCGCCGGCGACGTACGAGATCGACACGCTGATCGAGGAGCTGACGGACTGAAAAAAGGCGGTCTCACCGCGTTGCCGGCGGTGTTTTTAAGCAGAATTGGGGGCCGCGACGATAACTTATAAACAGATCTGCGGTGGCGCGCGCCTCCGAGCGGTCGTCTCTGACGACCGCGAGCAGACCGCGCGAGGGAGTCGCGAACGCTTTTAAGCGCGAGCGACAGGGCGAGAGCGACGCTCTCGCTTGCAACCGGCGCGTAGCGCCGGTGACAGCGTGGCGCGACGCGCCACGGGCAGCCGGCGGCGGAGCCGCCGGCGACGAGGCTGGGGAGGTGTGAGGCTGCGGTTGCGGTGTAGGGAGGGGATCAAGGAGCAGCCGCGAGTCCTCGCGGCTGGGGCTTTGGAGGAGGTTATCGTCGAGCTGCGAACCGTCGTTTATACCTACGACCGCTTGCCGATCTCCTCGCGGAGCACGTCGGAGACCACCTCGCCGTCGGCCTTCCCGCGGAGCGCGCCCATCGCCTCGCCCATCAGCCCGGAGAACGCGCCCATCCCTTCGGCCTCGATCTGATCGGCGTTACGCTCGACGACTTCCACCACGGCCTCCCGGACCTCGTCCTCGCTCACGCCCGAGAGCCCGGCCTCCTCGACGGCCTCAGCCGCCGACAGTTCGGGGGTCTCCGCGAGCGTCGTCAACACTTCCGGAACGCCCTCCTTCGCGAGGTCGCCGTCCTCGACGAGATCGAAGAGCGCGAGGAACTGCTCGTCGGTCAGGTTCTCGACGGGCGCCCCGTCGCGCCGGATCTCCGTCGTCGTCGACTCCAGCGTCGACGCGGCGAAGGTGGGGTCGACGCCGCGGTCGACCGCGGTCTCGAACAGGGGGAACCGCTGGCCGAACGCGACCTGCTCGGCGAGGCCGGCGTCGAGTCCGAACTCCTCGGTGTACCGCGCGGCCTTCTCGTCGAGCAGTTCGGGCGTCTCGACGTCCGACGGGTCCGGTTCGACCGGGGGCACGTCCGTCTCGGGGTACATCCGCGCGGCGCCCGGTAGGGGCCGGAGGTACCGCGTCGTGCCGTCGTCGTTCGCGCCGCGGGTCTCCTCGGGGACGCCCTCGACCGCGGTCTCGGCGCGCTCGGCGGCGGCCTCGATCGCGAGGTCGGCGGTCTCCGGGTCGGCGGCGACGATGGCGACTGCGTCGCCCTCGCCCGCCCCGACCGCGTCGCGGAGGGCGTCGACCTCCTCGTCTGTGACACCGTAGGCCGGTAGCTCGTCGGTGTGGAAGATCCCGCCCGCCCCGTGACGCTTCGCGTGGTCCGACAGCTCCGTGCCGAGCCGGCGGTCCGGCTGGATCTCGCGCCCGACGAGCCCGTCGAAGCCGAACAGGGGGACCGCCGTGACCTTCCCCCCGGAGTCGAGCGCGCCGCGGATGACGCCCGACTCGGTGTCGGCGAAGGTGTCCGTCACGTCCCGCACGTCGCCCACGCTCGCGTCGCGCTCGCGGAGTTCGTCCCGAATGTCGAGCAGTTCGGCCTGCCGACCGACCTCGCTGCGCACGATGTCCTCGATGCCCTGCAGGTCCTGCACGCCCTTCACCTCGACGCGGGCGCCGTCCGCGATGGAGACGTTCACGTCCTGCCGGATCGTGCCGAGTCCGCGCTTGACTGCGCCCGTGGAGCGCAGCAGCATGCCGATGCGCTCGGCGGCCTCGCGGGCGCCCTCGGGACTCCGGATATCCGGCCCCGTCCCGATCTCGACGAGGGGGACGCCGAGCCGGTCGAGCGAGTAGACGACGCCCTCGTCGGTCTCCTCGACGCGCTTCGCCGACTCCTCTTCGAGCATGAGGTCCGCGATCGAGACGCGCCCCTCGCTCGTCTCGATCTCGCCCGCCTGACCGAGCAGGATCGACCGCTGGAACCCGGAGGTGTTCGAGCCGTCGATGACGAGCTTCCGCATGACGTGGGCCTGGTCGACGACCGAGATGTCGAGCAGGTCGGCGATCTGGAGCGCCACGGAGAGGGCCTCCCCGTCGATGCGGCGAGGCGGCTCGTCGTCCTCCTCGACGAGGCAGGTGGTGTCGTACGCGAGGTAGGTGAACTCGCGGTCGACGCGACTCTCCTCCATCGCGGCGTCGTCGAGTTCGCCCAGTTCGCTCTTCGTCGGGTGGAGGCGACGGGTGATCGACCGCTCGGCCTCCTCGGGGTCGCGTTCGGCGGTCGGGGAGTCACAGAACAGCTTCGTCGCCGTGTCGAGCTGCTGGTGGATCTCCAGCCCGGCGACGAGCCCCAGCTCCTCGTAGTCGTACTCGGGGGTCGCGTCCGTACTCATTACGCCTCACTCCGACGGCGCGCGACTAAAAGGGTGGCAGTTCGCGCGAGCGGTGATCGACTGTGAGAGTGAGCGAGGAGATCGACGCCAGCGGCGTGGTTTATAAGCGAACGAGGCGGTGGCGTGCGCCGGTGAGCGGCCCGAAGGGCCGCGAACCGCACGCGCGAGGGAGTCGCGAACGACGTGGGCGACCGGAGGGAGCCCCGAGTGAGCGACGAGGCTGGGGAGGCGTGAGGTGCGGGAGGGACTCAAAGGGGCAGCCTGCGAGGCGGGCGCAGGGGACACAAGGACCGAGGGAGCGTAAGCGACCGACTGAGAACCACAGCGAGCGTGCGCCCGCCTCGCCGGCTGGGGCTTTGAAGGTGTTCGCCGCCGATCTGTTCGCAACCAGTTTAGCGACGCCGATGGAAGTTAACGCAGCCAGACGCCTATGAACGTCGCAACTACGCCAGCGATCAACGGTGAGGCGTTGACAACTACCCCCTCCGCCTCAGTCGGTACCATAATAGTGGGGAGAAGTTCGGTGACTAAGCCGATAGTTGGTGTTTCGAGGAACGGAGCAAAAAACGTGTAGAAGCCGAAGATACCGAGTCCAAACAGCGTGTAAGCGGCACCGTTGATGACAAAATCAGCAATACGCTGAGAAAGGCCGGTTTTGGCTGCGGGCGCTGTCTCAACACTGTCACTTCCTTGATCCATCTGCGATGTGTCAGTTGCTGTGCCCGCCTAGTGAATAAGTCCTCCGGCAATGCCCACAACAGAGCGGCCACGTAGTCACGATAGATCCAGCGCTCTTAGAGTAGCGTTCGAGAGGAATTATGCGTGGGTGCTGTCGTAGAGACAACACCGTGCATCGTGGGGGTGTACCCCGTGCGATGCGTGGGACCGGATTTGAACCGGCGGACCTCTACAGGACAGCGCCCTCAACGCTGCGCCGTTGGCCTGGCTTGGCTACCCACGCTCGCGGTGTTCTGTCGCAACTCCACGTACCCTTCCCCTAATTAAAAGCCCTTCCATTCGGCGGGAGCGTGTCGGAGGTTGCCACCGATCGGAACGACGGGTCAGATCGATCCGGCCCGCCGAAACCGGCACGCGTTTGGGAGTGGCGCCCGATCGATCGCCCATGTCCGAGTGGGCCCGCGAGAACGTCCCGTTGCTGACCGCCCTCCTGTCCGCCGTCGCGCTCGCGCTCGTGTTCGGCGCCGTCGGCGGCGCGATCCCGAGCGGCGTGCTCCCGCGCGCGAGCGACGCCGTCCTCAACGCGCTCCCGCACCTCAACGCCGCCATCTCTGCGACCGCGATCGCCACCATCATCCTCGGCTGGCGGGCGATCTCCCGGGGGAACGTCGGTCGCCACAAGGCGCTCATGCTCTCGTCGTTCGGGCTGTTCGCCGCGTTCCTCGCCAGTTACCTCTACCGACTGATCCTCGTGGGGACCGTCGAGTTCCCCGGGCCGGAGACCGTGTACACGTACGTCTACCTTCCATTCCTCGCGATCCACATCCTGCTCGCGATCGTCTGCGTCCCGTTCGTCTTCTACGCGCTGCTGCTCGCCGCGACCCGCCCGTACGAGGATCTGTACCACACTCGGCACGCGCAGGTCGGATCCGTCGCCGCGGTCCTCTGGCTGATCTCGTTCACGATGGGGATCGGCGTCTACCTCATGCTGTACCACGTGTTCTGAGAGAAACGGCGGAAAACCGAGCAAAAGAACGACCGGACCGCAGCGATCGAACGACCGCGCGCTACTCCTCGTTCGCCATCTTGTGGGCCGCGTAGAACAGCGGCACGAGCAGCGCGCCGGCGAAACCGAAGCCGAGCGCGAGCGCGCCGATGTCGCTGCCGGTGAGATCGCGACCGCCGGACCCGCCGTCAGACGAGTTCCGGCCGTCGGTCGAGTTTCCGCCGTCAGTTTGGTTGCCGCCAGACCCGCCGTCGCCACCGTCGCCGCCGCCCTCACCGGGCGTCACGAGGTCGTCGTCGACCGATCCGATCGCGACCGCGCCCCGCATGCCGATCGCTCGGTGAGGGATGCAGGCGTAGTTGAACGTGTCGCCCTCCTCGACGTCGTCGAAGGTGAACTCGAAGGTAGTTCCTTCCTCGCCGACCGGATCGCCGCTCTCGAACGTCCCGTCCTCGGCGACGACGTTGTGGTTGCCGCCCGCGCCGGTCCACTCCCAGACGACCGTCGTCCCGGGGTCGATCAGGATCGCTGCGGGGCCGAACCGAAGGCCGTTCTCGCCCGCGCCGACGGCGACCGTGACCTCGTCCTGCCCGGTGTAGTCGTGCG
>Ga0207720_100951_pt1 | contig 13282 bp, 9 predicted proteins | sample A23P2SouthBayCA_2_FD_187751 | JGI IMG/M metagenome (GOLD analysis project Ga0207720, IMG submission 187751) | Aerobic enrichment media microbial communities from Eden Landing Ponds, California, USA - A23 E3 (2) (SPAdes) | ecosystem: Environmental > Aquatic > Marine > Unclassified | place...
TCGTGGGAGGGCAGAAACGGTCGCCGACCGGAAAGGCAGTGTTCGGCAGCACCGCACAGGAGGTCCTCCTTACTGCACCGTGTCCAGTTACGTTCGTCCGGGAAGGTATCTATCAGGATCAGTCTTGAGATCGGTTCTCTGTGTCGCGGGATCCGGTCTTGTCTCAAAACGCCTCTATCGGAATTAGCGTACTCCCGCACTCGCACGCGAGACCGATCAGATGATCGACGATCGATGTCTGCGATTTCCCTGACGCTGTCAGCGAGAGCGTCCGCGTTGATCGCAGTTCACCAGACTCCTCGAACGTTCCGCTGCACACATATCGATCGGTAAGTGCGGGCCAATTTCATCGATTTAGTTATGTATCAGATCTACGTCGCCAACGATCGCCCGGTCTCCGTCTAACCGGTAGCGACTATCGCCAGTAGCGACTGAATACGGGAGCCACACGGGTTCTCGCCGCCGATCGCTGTCGCAAGTTCATGGTTGTCGGTGGGACACACAGCATCGATCTCTCGGTCGCTAGTCGGTCCGGCGCGTTAATTCGATCTGCAAACGCAACGAGTGAATCTCCGTCTGTAAACGTTTTTGAAGAGAGACACGAACCACTGAGAGCTGACACGCTAACGGCTAACCTGTCGGAATACTGCACTATATTCTTGATGTCCGTCGATCTTCTTAATACTAGTAATACTACCGGGAGGCCTCCATTTTACATTACAGTACTATATTTGTAATAGAGATAACTCGCGAGAGTAACCAATCGAATCATACGACACCTACAACATCATTGAAAACGTTCTGTCGGGAAGATATGTTCCTCTTCATTATAGGTAATGATAGTAATACTAGCCACGGTGAATCACCGTCACGGGTTCGCTGGGAACCCGTTATCCTGAGTCTAACGAACGGGTTTCTGCCGTTGACGGAGGAGAGACGGGTGGATGCAACTGACCACAGATTTAAACCGAATTGACCAGTACGCTGCCTCATGACTGAGGGTACATATACATATACGGATTCAAGCGCTCCGATTGGCGCACGAGTGGAAGACCTCCTGGACCGGATGACAGTCGAAGAGAAGGCGGGTCAGTTGACCGGGATGTGGGTTGGGAAGTTCTCGATGACGAACAGTAGTACCGGTGTGGATGGGCTGGTAGAACAGACCTTAGACGACGTTAAGGACTCAATTCGAACCTCTGGTGTTGGATCTGTGACTCCGTTTGGGACCGGCATTTCTCCGTACAACAACCCTGCCGTCACCTCTCGAATTGCGAATCAGTTACAGCGAGTGGCAATAAATGAGACTCGGTTCGGAATTCCGTTACTGCTCCCTGTTGACGCCATCCACGGACACGCGAACGTCGACGGAAGTGCGATATTTCCGCATAACCTCGGAATGGCAGCGACGTGGAACCCGGACATCGTCAGACGATCGGCCCGTATTACGGCGAAAGAGATGCGGGCGACCGGTGCGACACAGAACTACTCGCCAACTGCGGATGTTGCTCGCGACCCTCGATGGGGAAGAACGTACGAAACCTACGGCGAATCACCGCATCTGGTACAGGAGCTAGTGGCAGCGGAAATCCGAGGACTCCAGCACCGAGATGCGTCTCTCTCGGAGGGCGTCGCGGCGACAACCAAACACTTCCCAGCGTACGGCGGTCCCATGCGGGGGGAAGATGCGGCCCCCGTTGATGTCTCGCCGACAACGCTTCAGAGAGTGTATTTACCACCGTTCAAGCGTGCCGTCGACGAAGGGGCGCTCGGGATTATGCCCTCGTATAACTCGGTCGATCGGGAGCCCGTACATGGGTCGCGACGACTGTTGACGGAACTGCTGCGTGGGGAGTTGGGGTTCGACGGAGCGGTCTACTCTGACTGGCTCGCCACAGAGATGCTCCCGAACAATCATCAGACGTCCGACTCTCTATCCGAAGCGGTGTGGCAGGTGCTCGACGCCGGGATGGATGTGTTTTCGGTCGGCGGCCCAGATACTGCTGACACGATCGTCGATCTCGTTGAGTCAGGTCAATACCCCGAGCGACGGCTCGACGAGCACGTCCGACGGCTTCTCAAAACAAAGTTCCGACTCGGCCTGTTCGACGATCCGTTCGTTCATCCAAGCGACGCCAGTGATATCGTCGGAAACCTGGATCACCGTCAAGTCGCTCTCGACAGCGTTAGACAGTCAGTGACGCTACTGCAGAATACCGACGAGACGCTCCCGCTGGATCCGGCCCTCGACAGCGTCCTGGTCACCGGACCAAACGCAGACTCGATCAACAACCTCTGTGGCGGCTGGAGCGTCGTCCAGAACGACAGTTATCGCGGATCGACCATCCGTAACGGGGTTAGCCTCGTCACCGGGGATACTACTAGTATTACTTACGAACCCGGAGCGTCGATAACCGAGACGAAAGACTTGGAACGAGTCCGCTCTGCGGCGGCGGATAGCGAGGCAGCCGTCGTGGTCCTAGGCGAGAACTGGTACATCCATGAGTTCGGCCCGCGCTCCGTCACAGGACCAACGGACGAGTTCCCGAAACGCGACCAGCTCAGTCTTCCCGAGGCTCAGCGACAGTTGCTCAAAACCGTCTCCGAGACGGGGACGCCGACCGTTCTCGTCGTTATTTCTGGTCGGCCCCTGGTGCTCACTGACGTGGTCGAGCACGCCGACGCGGTTCTGATGGGATACCTCCCGGGAAAGGAGGGCGGCCAGGGAATCGCAGAAGTCGTGTTTGGGAAAGTAAATCCATCTGGCAAACTCCCGATATCGATGCCGAAATCGATAGGACAGCTACCGCAGACGCACGATCGACTCCCGCATCCGACCCCGATTGGTGAGAACGAACACTCACCGTCTTACGATCCCCTCTTCGAGTTCGGACACGGATTGAGCTACGCAGACTGCAGTTATGAGGCGATTGACGTAGCGCAGCCAACAGTAGGAACGAACGATTCGATCGACGTAACGGTAACACTGGAAAATGAGAGCGAGCGATCAGTCGACGAAATCGTGCAACTGTACGTTCGTGATTGCGTCAGCTCACGTGTGACACCGGTACGAGAGCTTAAAGCGTTCGATCGTGTCTCTGTGCCGGCAGGAGAATCTACCCGCGCGACGCTCTCGATCGATGTTGACGACCTCGGCGTCGTGCAACCTGACGGCACTATGGAAGTCGAGCCAGGGAGATTCGTGGTTACGTCAGGTGGCCTCTCTACGGAGTTTGAGGTGGTGTGACCATCTGTGGAAGTGCGAACGTTTTAATACTGTTGATCGCACACGAACGCGATCCCATCGACGTTGACCGCAGCCGACGTTGACCGCAGCAGTGGAGACCGAGAACAACGGAGCGATCGCAAACCGAGAGATTCTAAGCCTCGGAGATCCAGCGACTGCAGCCGATAAACAGTCACTCAGAGATGATCTCCGTGAATGTCAGAGATGATACCCGTAAATGAATAATTTTTTAATGTAGGACTACATCCTCCGAACTATGACGTCAGACATGAACGATCCTGACAGGCCCACTGATTCAGACAGCACGACGAATACCAGTCGCCGCACCGTGCTCGCTGCCGGTGCGACCACCATTGCCGGGACGGCGCTCTCCGGGTGTCTCGGCGGCGGTGACGGCGGTGACGGCGGCGACGGCAGTGACGGCAGCGACGGCAGTGACGGCAGTGACGGCAGCGACGGCAGTGACGGCGGCGACTCGGGATCGACGACGAACATCGCGATCGTCTCCAGCCCGGCCGGGTTCGACGACAGCGCGTTCAACGACCTCGCGGTCGAGGGCCTCCAGGCGGCACAGGAGGAGTACGACATCGAGATCAATCAGGTCGAGGAAACCGAACAGTCGAACTACCAGTCCACGCAGGCGAACCTCGCCGAAAGCGGCGACTACGACCTCATCGTGTTGGTCTCGTACAACCACACCGAGGCGCTCACGCAGAACGCCGTGGACTATCCGGACCAGAGCTGGATGCTCATCAACGACCACGTCGACGAGCCCAACGTGGCCGGGTTCACGTGGGCCAACCACGAGATGTCGTACCTCGCGGGCGTCCTGGGCGGGACGATGACGACCGAAGAGCTCTCCCACGAAGGGAACTCGAACGACCCCAGCAACGCCCACATCGGCTTCGTCGGGGGCGTCGACGGGTCGCTCATCAACGCGTTCGAGGAGTCCTACGTCGCCGGTGCGGAGTGGGTCAACTCCGACGTCACCGTCGACGTCGGCTACGTCGGGGACTACAGCGACACGGACACCGCGTCCAGTATCGCCTCCTCGCAGTACGACAACGGCGCGGACATCGTCTACCACGCCGCAGCGGCGGCCGGACAGGGCGTTTTCCAGGCTGCCCAAGATAACGACCGGTTCGCGATCGGCGTCGACGCGGATCAGTCCGTGACCCTGGACGAGTTCCAGGACGTCATTATCGGCTCCGCGGTCAAGTTCATCAACGCGGGGACCCAGGAGGTCGCCGGCGCGGTCGCCGAGGACAACTTCGAGAGTGTGACGGGCGCGAACACGCTCGGCCTCGCGGAGGAGGGCGTCGACGTCGTGATCGGTCAAGCGTTCGAAGGGAGTCTGCCCGACGTCGTCGAGCAGAACATCCAGGACGCGAAAGACGGCATCACGAGCGGCGACATCGAGGTTCCGTGTTCCGCCTCCGGTTGCAGTAACTAATTCTCTCGCAGTTTTCGGTCGGTATTTTATGATCACACCTCCTACAAAGGACAATGACAACTAAAGATGTACCACCCGCCGTTCGCATGGAGGGTATCACGAAACGATTCGGCGACGTCGTGGCGAACGACAGCGTCGATTTCTCATTGGAAGAGGGATCGATTCACGCTCTCCTCGGTGAGAACGGGTCCGGAAAGACGACGTTGATGAGCGTCCTCTACGGACTCTACGAGAAAAACGCCGGGACCATCTCCGTCAACGGCGAGCCTCGAACGTTCGACTCGCCCCGGGATGCGATGGACGCGGGCATCGGGATGATCCACCAGCACTTCCAGCTGGTGGACTCCATGACGGTGCTCCAGAATATCATTCTCGGCCACGAGCCAACCAACAACGGCCTCGTCGACACGTCAGAGGCTCGAGCCGACATCGAAGAGATCTGCTCACACTACGATTTCAACGTCGATCAGCACCTCGACACGAAGATCCAAGACCTCGACCTGGGGGCGCGACAACGCGTAGAAATCGTGAAGAGCCTGTATCGCGGGGCAGATATTCTCATCTTGGACGAACCGACCGCCGTCCTCACCCCACAGGAGATCCAGGATCTGCTTGACGTGATGGAGGAGCTCGCGGACGCCGGTCACTCGCTCATCTTCATTACGCACAAGCTTGGGGAGGCGCTCCAGACGGCCGACGAGATCACCGTTTTGCGAGATGGTGAGGCCATTGGTACAGTCGATGCCGGTGAGACGTCCGAAGAGGAGTTGGCGCGGATGATGGTCGGCCGAGAGATTCAGTTCGACCGCCCACCTCGGGACCCGTCCGACGGAGCCTCGGTGCTTGAAGCAAGCGAGCTCCGCGTGCGAGACGACCGTGATCTCGAACAGGTGAGCGGCGTCGATCTCTCCGTTCAAGAAGGCGAGATCCTCGGAATTGCCGGTGTCCAAGGGAACGGACAGACTGAGCTGGTCGAAGCGCTGACAGGGCTACGTGACGTGGACTCCGGATCGGTAGGGTTCCATGGCGACGACATCACGGAGACGAACAGACGCCAGCGCATTAGAGACGGGATCGCGTACATCCCGGAAGACCGGACGACCGAGGGGCTCGTTCAGGACTACACGCTGGTTCGCAACGCGTTGTTGGGGAACCAGACCGTCAAACCGTTCGTCGAAAACGGGATGATCGACTGGTCCGCCGTCGATGCCCACGCCGGGGATATCATCGAAGAGTACGACGTGCAGCCGCCCGACAAAAGCAATGAAGCAAAGTCGCTGTCCGGCGGGAACCAGCAGAAGTTCATCGTCGGACGGGAGATCGAACACAATCCCGATGTGATGATCGCGTCTCACCCGACCCGAGGCGTCGATATCGGCTCGATAGAGTTCATTCACGATCGGTTGCTGGAGCTGCGTGAGTCCGGGATGGCGATCGTCGTCGTCTCCTCGAAGCTCGACGAGATCCAGAAGCTCTCGGATCGGATCGCGGTAATGTACGAAGGCGAATTCATAGACACAGTCGATCCGGTGGAAACGACCGAAGAAGAGCTCGGAATGCTGATGGCCGGGCACAACACTGCCGAGGGCGATGTCGCTGGTGAGAACGCGCCCAGTGGAGGTGTCCAGTCGTGAGCGGAACGTCGGGACGCCTCTATGACGCGCTCGATCGAGCCGCTGACCGCATGTTACGCGCGTCAGTGTTCGAGCGATTGGCGATCGCAACAGCCTCGACGGCACTGGCACTCCTCATCGGAGTCAGTATCGTCGCGGCGGTCGGGTACGATCCGGTACAGTTCATTACGAGCTTGATCGAAGGGGCGCTTGGCGGTCGGTCAGCTATCGCGCGAACACTGCGGTTCTCCACGCTGTTCATCCTGACTGGTGTCGCGGTCGCGGTGGCGTTTCGGGCCGGAGTGTTCAACATCGGTGTCCAGGGTCAGTTCGTGGTTGGCGGTATCACGACCATCATGTCGATCATCTGGCTGGCACCGCTGTTACCCGAGGGTGTCGTCGGCGGTGTCGCACTGATCATTATCGGGACTCTCGCGGGGACACTCGCCGGCGGCGCGTACGGAGCGTTGCCTGGCGCGTTGAAGGCCTACGCAGACGCGAACGTGATCATCACCACGATCATGTTGAACTTCATCGCGACCGGCGTTGTCGGCTGGTTGGTCCAGAATCCACTTCGTGGAGAGGGGAACGCGGCGCCGAACACGGAGCGGATTCCGGAGTACGTCTCCTTTCCCAGAATTGTGTTCGATAGCTCCGGGTTCTCGATAATCGGATTAGGGATCGCGCTCGCAACAGTCGTGGTCATCTACGTCGTGATGGAACGCAGTCGGTTCGGGTACGATATGGTGACGAGCGGCCATCAGGAATCGGCGGCGACGTACTCGGGCGTCAGCGCCAAGCAGACGGTCGTCTCGACCATGGCCCTCTCGGGGATGGTGGCGGGAATCGCCGGCGCGGTATTCGCAATTATGATTCAGGGCTACTACACTGACCCGAGTGGCATCGGAACGTACGGGTTCGACGCGATCGCCGTGAGTCTACTCGCCGCGAACAACCCGCTCGGAATTATCCCTGCCGGGTTACTTTTCGGCGGTCTCGAGTCCGCAGGGTCCCACATCGGGATCTACACCGACGTTCCCGTACAGCTCATCGACGGTGTTATCGGGCTCGTCATCCTCTTCGTCGCCGTGCCGGAACTGTTTCGGATGGCCGCTGCGCGGACTGGCCTAGGAGGTGACCGGTGATGAACGTCGCCGAATTTGCCAAGGAAAACAAAATCGGAATCGCGGGCGTCGCCGTCCTCCTCGCTGCGGCGGCGATAGCAGCAGTAGCGATGGACCTACCCCTCTGGGATATCGTCACGGTCGGGTTTGTTGAGCGCTCGTTCCAGGCTGCGACCCCGATCGCACTTACGGCTATCGGCGGGCTGTACGCCGAGAAAAGCGGTGTCTTCAACATCGGCGTCGAGGGGTTCATGATCTTCGGAGCGGCGACCGCGGCCACGATGATGTGGATCATCAGCGGGGGCGATCCGGGCCAGAGCGACATCTGGCTCGCGATCCTCGCTTCGATGCTGGTCAGTCTCGTGCTCGCGATCCTGTTCGCGATCCTGATGATCAGGTACGAGGCAGACCAGATCGTCGCGGGATTAGCGCTGTGGTTCATCGGTCTCGGATTCGGACCGTTCATGGCGGTGCTCGTCTGGGACAGTCGGAACAGCCCGAGCCTCGAGAGCATCAATGATCTGACTATTCCCGTGCTCGCGGATATTCCCGTGCTCGGACCGATTCTCTTCGACACCTCGCCGCTGGTGATCGCGACTGCAATCTTGGCTGTCGTTGCATGGAAGGTCCTCAACGACACGAAGTACGGATACTGGATCCAGGCGGCCGGTGAAAATCCGGAAGCGCTCGACACGGCCGGTGTCAACGTCACGCGTGTCCGATACGCAGCCGTGATCTTCTCGGGCGTCATGGCCGGCCTGGGTGGTGCAGTGTTGCTCGCTCAGGCGGGGTCGTTCACCGGGTCCGGCCAGACGATGGTCGGTGGTCGCGGATGGATCGGCATCGTCGCCTACCTGTTCGGAAACTACAACCCGCTCGGGGCGGGCGTCGCAGCGCTCGTGTTCGGCGGCTTGGATATGCTACAGATCCAGTTGCAGACCGTCGGCATCGAAGTTCCGAACAGACTGGTAAACCTGTTCCCGTACGTCGGTGTGATTATCGTTCTCTCCGTTTGGGGATCCACACGGACACCCTCTGCCGTCGGTGAGACGTACGAGAGCGAAGAGTAGACACTGCATCGCGGCGCTGTCGTGTTTAATTTTTCCTCGGCTAACGAACACAACCGTTTGGGAACCTCGCCGAGCCTCAGTCAATATCGTTCGGGGTCATGACCACTCGCTGAACCCGGAAGTCGAAAGAGGGGTGTATCGGTGACTCAGAGTGCGGAAGGTGAGAGAGCGCTCACGGGCGAGTTCGGAGTACAATTCGAATACGAGTCGATCGAATACGAGTCGATCACTCGTAGTCTTCGAGAATAAAATCCAACACTGAGAGGGAGTCCTCGCTGTCGGTGTTCTCGAGGCTTTCGAGACCCATGGCAAACACCAATGGATAAAAGTCACGCAGTTTCTGTAGATCTCTCCCGTGAGACTGTTTGCATTCGTACCCGAGCTTCCGGTAGGTCAGCTCGAGCTCATCACGCAGTGTCTCCGGCAGGTACACGGTTACGCTTCCCCATTCGGACTTGACATTTACATCCGGCGGCGACGAGGAGATGTTTGACTTCGATTCGTTCATCCACACTTTCGAGTACTCGGTGCTGCCCCCGCTCACCTGTTCATCAACGATGTCCGTGGGGTTGCCGTCGTTCATCGTGTCATTCCGTCTGAAGTGAGTTTGTTACCAGTACCAAGCATGGACGTAAGACGGGGGCTCTGCCGTATATCTGCTTCGGTGTATTCAATAATGAGACACGAGCGATATGCAATAATGAGACACGAGCAATACACACAAAGCCCGCGCGTGTTCTGGATCAGATGATAGCTGCTAGACAGTCGCATACTCCGGAAAGCTTTTGTATATTCATTATATATAACGTTGCGTATGCCTGACCAACAGTCAGACGAGTCAACTGATTCTAGCAATGGGCGGCGCCGAATCTTCAAGGGTCTTGGCGGAATAAGTGCTGCAGTCGGCCTCGCCGGGTGTAGCGATTCTGGTGGCGACGGCTCTGACGGATCGGATGGCTCCGACGGCTCTGACGGTTCCGACGGCTCTGACGGTTCCGACGGTTCCGACGGTTCCGACGGTTCCGACGGTTCCGACGGTTCCGACGGCTCTGACGGTTCCGACGGCTCTGACGGTTCCGACGGCTCTGACGGTTCCGACGGTTCCGACGGCTCTGACGGAAGCGATGGAGGCGACAACCAAACGCCGGAAGTCGACGCCGACGCGGCCACGAACTGGGACAACTACTCCGTGACGGAGTTAGCCGTCGACGAGGCGATGATGTCGCTGGACGTGGCGCCGGACGGGCGCGTGTTCTACATCACCAAGGGCGCGCTCTTCGGCGCAGAGGGTAACACGGGGACGTCGAACATCAATTACATCTACCCCGATTCGGGCGACATGGGAACTGCGCTCGAGCTCCCCGTCGGCACCTTCGAAGAGGACGGGGGTCAGGGGATCACGTTCGATCCGAACTTCGAAGAGAACGGCTGGGTCTACATCTTCTACGTGCCGCCGGAAGGTGAACTGGAAGATCCCGACAACCCGTACATGCTGGTGTCGCGGTTCACCATGGAGGGTGACTCGATCGATCCCGAGTCCGAAACGGAGATTCTCCGGATTCCGCACCAGCGCGAGGAGTGCTGTCACGTCGGCGGCTATCTCGAGTTCGATTCCGACGGCAACCTCTTCATTACGACCGGCGACGACACCAACCCCTTCCAGTCGAGCGGCTACGCGCCGCTCGACGGTCGAGACGGTCGCGAGCACTTCGACTCACGGCGTACGGCCGGAAACACGGCCGACCTCCGCGGGAGCATTCTCCGGATCACCCCCGAGGACGACGGTTCCTACTCGATTCCGGACGGCAACCTGTTCACCGAGGCGAACGGGTACGCCGACGAGATCGAACAGGGTCTCGCCGCACCCGAGATCTACGTGATGGGCTGCCGGAACCCCTACACGATTTCGTTCGACGAAGAGAGCGGCAACCTCTTCCTCGCCGACTACGGTCCCGACGCCGGTTCCTGGGACGCCAGTCGCGGCCCCGTCGGCATCGTCGAGTACCGAGAGATCTGCGAGGCCCACAACGCCGGATGGCCGTTCTCTCGAGGGTACAACTACCCGTACCGTCGCTACGACTTCGAGAGCGAGGAGTCCGGCCAGCCGTACTGGCCGCAGAACCTGACCAACGACTCCCCGAACAACGACGGGATGACCGACCTCCCGCCCGTCAAGCCGGCGGACGTTTGGTACCCGCGCTCGTGGGAGGGGTACGTCGACGCTCCCGACTGGGTCGACATGCCGACCGACGGCGAGCGGAGCTGGTCCGAACTTCCGGCCGGCGGTGCGCCGATGGCCGGGCCGCGCTACCGCTACGATGAATCGTTCGGCGAGGGCGCGCTCAACCCCTACTTCGACGGCAAGCAGTTCATCATGGAGTGGGGCAACAACTACATCAAGTGCATCACGTACACCGACGAGGGCGGCGTCGAGTTCGAGGACTTCCTCCCAGACGAGGAGTTCCAGTCACCGAACGACATGGCGGTCGGTGCGAACGGTCAGCTGTTCCTCCAGACGTACGGCCCGCCGTGGGCCGGTGAGGAAGGGAAGATCTACATGATCGAGTACGAGGGCTAACGGCTCCCTCACGGAAGTACCGAGTTCGAATCGGCGGTGCGGAAATTGTTTTGAGTGACCGTTCGAACACGTTGTTCTACGGACGGTATCTCGAGCGGGTCTCCCCTGAAACAAGACAGTGAGACCACCGTGGCTCGGTAGAAGAGATTCGCAGTTCCGTCACGAAACGCGCGTGACGTTCGATCGGCTCTCGGGATACGTCACTGGCCGGCTTCGGTGTTCGAAGTCGTTAGCGGCCGCGAGACTTCCCTCCACGTCAACCGCCTCGCGGAGCGCGCCTGAGCGCGCCACGGCGTCGATCGTTTTCTGTATATATTCCCCCAGAACGGCGGGACGTGCTCTTCAGCGCGCACAGCGGTAGTGAGAAGCCTTCTGAGACGAACCAATGGGAGTTTCCGTTAACGCGTTCAGTATCTCCGACCTACTGGAGAGAGAATGTGATCGAAGTATTCGAACCGAGATCACCGGATCCGATTCGTCTCTTTCGCGCACCGAACTGCGGGGAGCGGAGAGGTTACTCGATCTGGATATCGCCTTTCATCGTCGCGCTGTGCGGATTACAGACGTATTTGTCGATCTCGGGCGTCGCCTCGGCGGTGAACGACAGCTGCTCACCCTGCTCACGCATGAGGTCTGTGCTGTACCCGTTGACAACACTCTGCTCATCGTTCCAGAGTTCGAGGTTGTGGCGACCACCGTCACCGTTCTCGTAGATGAATTCGTACTCGTTGCCCTCGAAGAGGACGACCGTCGGGTTCTGTACGTCGGCAATCATGTCCGGTGCGACACCTTTCCAATTGACTCCGTCGCTCACGAGGTGGATCGTACTGACGTCTTCCCACTCGGCGGGGTCCACGGTGTTGCTGTCGTCGCCGTCAGAGCCATCGCTTCCGTCACTGCCGTCGGAATCGTCCGAGCCGTCAGATCCGTCGCTTCCGTCACTGCCGTCGGAACCGTCCGAGCCGTCAGATCCGTCGCTTCCGTCACTGCCGTCGGAACCATCCGAGCCGTCAGATCCGTCGCCTCCGTCACTGCCGTCGGAACCATCCGAGCCATCGGAACCGTCAGACCCGTCGGAACCGTCCGAGCCATCGGAACCGTCGCTGGGCTCGCTATCACCCGAGCATCCCGCGAGGAACGTTACTGCCGCGACGCTGCCTGCGATCTCCAGCGTCTTTCGACGCGAGGTATGCTTTGCCATCAGTTGAGTCACAGGCATCCACGTTGATAAATATTTTTTTACTATGAAGGTAAATAGAGGTTAGTCCCGAGACAGATTCTAACCGATAGCCCGACCGCGGTCGGACGGGTGTTCCGATTATAACTGTTGTTATTCTACGCACCTTGCGCCGGCTCACCGAAACAATTATTATACGGCAGTTAGTCATTAGCATACAGCCTACCATCATGATTAATGGTAGGGAGAGATGCAGATAACGAAGAAGACTTCGCAACTACGGACACAATGAGCAATACAAATCAGTCTGACGCCGAAGAAGCTAGTAGTAACGCAACTCCCTCAACCAACCGCCGTCGCGTCCTGCAGGGGATCGGTGCGGCCGGCGTCGTGGGCGTTGCCGGGTCGTCGTCGGTCCAGGCCCAGCAGCTCAACACGGACACCGCGTCCATTCACGGCGACGATAGCGAGATCGCCATCGGAACGCAGTTCTGGACCTACAACGCGAACTCCGACAAGTCGACCGCAGAGCTGATCTACGAGGCCGACGACGCGGGCTACGACATGGTCGAGCCGTTCATGGGCTTCGACAACGTGGACGCGATCTCCACCGCGCTCGAAGAGACTGACGTGGAGATGGGCAGCGCCCACGTCGGCGTCGGCAGTCTGGAGGACAACGACGAGATGATTCAGATGCTCTCCGATTACGGCGTCAACCACCTCGTTCACGCCTACCAGGGGCCAGACACGTTCTCCGACGAGAGCGCTCTGGAGGAGTTCGCCGGTCGCGTCAACGATGTCGCCGACAGGCTCGCCGAGGAGGACATCCAGTACGGCTACCACAACCACAACCACGAGTTCGAAGAGACGATCGGCGACACGCCCGCATTCGATGTCTTCGTCGAGAACCTCAACGACAACGCCCACCTCCAGATCGACGCGGGATGGGTCCTGACCGGGGGACAAGACCCGATCGAGTACATCCAGAAGTACAGTGACAAGACCTTCTCGATCCACATG
>Ga0207720_100960_pt1 | contig 13147 bp, 14 predicted proteins | sample A23P2SouthBayCA_2_FD_187751 | JGI IMG/M metagenome (GOLD analysis project Ga0207720, IMG submission 187751) | Aerobic enrichment media microbial communities from Eden Landing Ponds, California, USA - A23 E3 (2) (SPAdes) | ecosystem: Environmental > Aquatic > Marine > Unclassified | place...
CGGCGGGCGAACTCCACGAGTCGGGCTATCGCGTCGTCCACGGCGATCCGGAGTCGACCGACGACCTCCGCGATGCGGGGATCGAGTCGGCCCGGGCCGTCGTGGCGGACGCCGACGACGACACGAACGCGAGCATCATCCTCTCGGCACGGGACGTCCGGCCGGACGTGCGCGTGATCACGATGGTCGAGGACGCGTCGCTCGCCCGCTACCACCGGGCGGCGGGGGCGGACGAGGTGCTCTCGCCCAGACAGCTGTTGGGATCGAGCCTGGCGAAGCAGGTCCCGACCACGGTCACGGCGGACGTCGAGGAGGCTGTCGAAGTCGGCGAGGATTTCGAACTCGTCGAGCTCACGGTCGCGGCGAACAGCGACCTCGCGGGCCGGACGTTCGGGGACGCGCGCCTGCGCGAGCGGTTCGGCGTGAACGTGATCGGGGCGTGGTTCGACGGCGACTTCGAGACGCCGGTCGGGATGGACAACGTACTGGCTGCGCGGACGCGGCTCCTCGTGGCCGGCGAATCGATGCAGGTCGAGGCACTACAGGAGGAGACCGCCTCGACGATCCGGCTGTTCGCCCCCCATCGAATCGTCGTCGCGGGGTACGGCGACTCCGGCCGCGCCGCGTGCGAGGCGCTGTCGTCGGCCGGCGTCGACCTGACCGTGGTCGACGCGGTCGAGTCCGACGGGGTCGACGTCGTGGGCGACGCGCGCGACCCCGAGACGCTCGACGCGGCGGGGGTCACGGAGGCGTCGGCGCTGATCGTCACCGTCGGCGACGACACGACGGCCGTCTTCGCGACGCTCATCGCCCGCGAGCTGAACCCGGATCTCTACATCGTCGTTCGGGCGAACGAGGAGGACAACGTCCAGAAGCTGTACCGCGCCGGCGGCGACTACGTGCAGTCGCTGGCGACGGTCAGCGGCCGGATGCTCGCCTCCACCGTCTTCGAGGACGAGGAGGTACTGGCGTACGACAAGCAGGTGAACGTCGTCCGCCTCCCCGCCGGCAAACTGGCGGGGAGCACGCTCGTCGACGAACGGGTGCGGACGGAGACGGGCTGTACCGTCGTCGCCGTCGTCAGGGACGGCGAGACCATCACCGACTTCGATCCGGAGACGTTCGTCTTCGAGACTGACGACCAAGTCGTCATCGCCGGCACCGACGAGGCGACCACGCGGTTCGAGCAGGTGTTCGGCGTCTGATGACAGCCGCCGATGGAGTGAACGACAGCTTCAATGGTAACTACGCTCGTCTTACCGGCATGTCGCGTCGGTGCCGCGTGGTGTACGTGGACGGCGAAGAGGGGGAGCAGGCAGCGAACGCGTTCGAAGACGCAGCCGAACGGCTGGAGGTGCACCCGGCGTCGACGGCCGAAGACGCACTCGACCTGCTGGCGACGGAGTCGGTCGACTGCGTAGTCGCGACGCAGTCGCTTCCCGATTCGGACGCTCTCGCCCTCTTGGATCGAGTGCGAGAGCGCTTCCCCGGGATTCCGTTCGTCCTCTATCCCGAGTCGGGATCGGAGGTGCTCGCGAGTGGAGCCGTCGGCGCCGACGTCAGCGGCGACGTGCCGAAGTCGACTGGCGAGGACGGGGACCGGCTCGTCGGCGCGGTCTGCGATGCAATCGACGCGGCGGGGCGGACCCGGCGCGCGGAGCGCGTCGTCAACCTCGTCAGGACGATTCAGTCGGCACTCGTCCGGGCACGAACGGCAGACGAGATCGACTCGGCCGTGTGTGAGACCATCGTCGAGACGGAGCCGTACGCCTTCGCCTGGATCGGCGAGTACGACGAGGCCGACGAGCGGGTGACACCCCGCGCGTCGGCCGGAATCGAAGCCGGGTATCTCGAAGCGATCGAGATTGCGACGGACGACAGTCAACTCGGGTGCGGGCCGACCGGACGGGCCGTCGCCACCCGGACGACCCAGATGGTGCAGAACATCTCGGAGGAGCCACGATACGAACCGTGGCGGGAGGAGGCCCTCGAACGCACGTACCGCTCTAGCGCCGCGGTCCCTCTCGTTCACGAAGAGACGCTCTACGGCGTATTGAACGTCTACGCCGACCAAACGTACGCGTTCGACGACGAGGAACGGGCGTTGCTGTCCGACCTCGGCGAGACTATCGCACACGCCCTCCACCGCGTCCGGCTCGAAGAAGAGTACAGGTCCCAGTACCGGCAGCTGTTCGAGGAGGCGCCGGTGATGGTCGCCCTGACGCGGGACGAGGGCAACGGCCCGATCATCGACGACTGCAATCGACAGTTCGCCGACAAACTCGGATGGGAACGCGGCGACCTCCGTGACCGACCGCTAGCCGACGTGTACACCGCCGAGTCGGCACGAAAGCTGCTGGAGCAGAACGGCTACGAACGCGCGCTCGCCGGCGAGTTCGTCACCGCCGAGCGGACGCTCAGCACGCGCACGGGAGACCGATTGACGGCGCTGTTGCAGGCGACCCCCCGGCGGAACATCGACGGCGAGATCGTCGGGACCCACGCCCTCTACGTGGATATGACGGAGCGCAAGCAAGCCCGGGAAGTGCTCGGGCAAGTCGAAGCGATGGAAGCGTCGATCGACGGGATCGGCATCACCGACGAGAACGGCGAGTTCGTCTACGCCAACCAGGCCTACGCCGACATCTACGGCTACGACGATCCCGAGGCGTTCCTCGGGAACTCGTGGCGGATGCTCTACGAGGACGAAGAGATCGACCGATTCGACGCCGAGATTCGCCCGGTGCTCGACGCGGGGTCCGAGTGGCGCGGGGAGGCCACGGGGGTCCGCGCGGACGGCAGCACGTTCCCACAGGAGCTTTCCCTGACTCCGCTCTCCAACGGGCACCACATCGGCGTGGTGCGCGATATCACCAAACGCAGACGGGACGAACGACGGCTCGAACGGCAGCGAGACAACCTCGAGATCCTCAATCAAGTGGTGCGCCACGACATCCGCAACGACCTCCAGATCGTCCTCGGGTACGCTGAGATACTCCCGGAGTTCGTCGACGAAGACGGGGCAGACCACGTCGAACGGGTGCTGAACAGCACACGCGACGCAATCGAGATCACGGAAACGGCCGGCGACGTGGCTGAGGTGATGCTCAGCGCCGACACCGAGACGAAACCGGTCGGAATTAGATACGTCCTCAACGACCAGATCATCGAGGTCAGATCGTCCTACGAGGACGTAATCCTCACGACGGACGGGACGATTCCGAACGTCAACGTCCTCGCCGACGGGATGCTGGGATCGGTGTTCCGAAACCTCCTCACGAACGCCATCGTCCACAACGACTCCCCACTCAAGGACGTGACTGTGTCGGCGAGCGTGACGGCGGACACCGTCGTCGTTCGGATCGCCGACAACGGTCCCGGCATCCCCGACGACCGCAAGGAAGTGATATTCGAGGACAGCGAGAAGGGCCTCGACAGCGAGGGCACCGGTCTGGGGCTCTATCTCGTCGAGATGCTGATCGACCGCTACGGCGGCGACGTCTGGGTCGAGGACAACGATCCTCGTGGCTCCGTATTCGTCGTCGAATTGCCCGTCAGCGACTGAGCGTGTGGCGCACGATATCGTCGACACGACCTGATATCCCTCGTATCGGGTAATGCGTATATCCGTGGAGCGGCAACGGTCGGGTACACGGACGAAGTACACAATGGAACCCAACAGAGCCGGCTTACACCACGTCACGTCCGTCGCGAAGCTATGGACGAGCCTCGACTGCCGCCGTGGCTGGAGGCGGATCACGAGCGGGGGACTGGCCGTGATCGGCGCCAACCCGAAGCGGGAGGCGATCTGACGTGAGCGGGCCGCATCAGGGCCAGCCGCTCGTGACGGCGGGGACGCCCCTCGACGAGGCCGAGGCGGTCGTCGTCCTCGTCCACGGCCGCGGGGCGACTGCACGGAGCATCGTACGGATGGGCGAGACGTTTCACCGTCCCGGCGTCGCCTACCTCGCGCCGCAGGCGAACCGCAACGCGTGGTATCCGAACCCGTTCACCGCGCCGGTCGAGTCGAACGAACCCGGGCGGTCGTCCGGCCTGCAGGCCATCGCGGACGCCGTCGGCGAGGCCGAGGAGGCGGGGATTCCGACCGAGCACGTCGCGCTCCTGGGTTTCTCGCAGGGGGCGTGTCTCGCGAGCGAGTTCGTCGCCCGACGGCCCGCGCGATACGGTGGTCTCGCGGCGCTCTCCGGCGGTCTCATCGGCGAGACTATCGACGTCGAGGCGTACGACGGCGACCTGGACGGCACCCCCGTCTTCTTCGGCTGTAGCGACGTCGATCCCCACATTCCGGAGGAGCGCGTCCACGAGTCCGCGGCGGTGTTCGAGCGACTGAACGCCGACGTGACGAAACGCCTCTATCCGGGGATGGGACACACGATCAACGCGGACGAGAGCGAGCACGTCTCGGGGATGATCGCCGACCTCGTGGACGGTTAGAGACCCGACGCGAGGACACGGGCGATGCCGATGGCGACGAGCGCACCCACGACGTTCGCGAGGGCGTAGCCGCCGGCAGTCACCCGTTCGTCGGCCTCCCAGAGACGCACGACGTCGACCGAGAAGGACGAGAACGTCGTGAACGACCCGCAGGCACCAGTGCCGACCAGGAGGAGGACGTCCGTCCCGGGGTCGACGGCAGTCAGGAAACCGAGCACGAAACTCCCGACGACGTTCACCGCCAGCGTCCCCGCCGGGAACGACTCCCGTTCGAGGGCGGTGCTGACGACGTGCCGGAGGAGCGCCCCGATCACGCCCCCGACGGCGACGAGGTAGGCGGGGTTAGCCATCGGCCGACCCTCCCGTATCGGTGACTGCGAGGACGAGTCGACGGCCGGCGAGGACGGCGACGATGCCGAGTGCGTAACTGCCGACGACGTTCAGGAAGCCGATCCAGAGCGGTACAGCCGTCGTTTCGACGGCGAACGTGCTGTAGGTCGTGTACGAGGAGAGAAAGCCCGTCCCGAAGACGAGGCGCGTCTTCTCGGCGAGCAACTCCGTGTAGAGGGCTTCGTAGAGAAGGACGCCGAGGAGGAAACTGCCCGTCACGTTCGCGACGAGCGTCCCCTCGAGCCCGGGAAAGACGGTGCCGATGGCGTACCGGAGGTTGGCGCCAGCGGCGCCGCCGACGGCGATGAGGAGTCCGGTTTCGAGCGCGTAAAGGAGGTTACGTCGGTGCATGTGACTTCACGACGAGACGGGTGAACCGTCCACAGCGAACTACTTAATACTGCATTCGGGCGTCCCCCAACGTTTACTATCCGATATCGCCTTGTCGCAGCTGATGTCAAAAAACGAACTCGAAGGGGCGATTCGGGAGTTCCACGAGGACACCCCCCACCGATTCCAGGTGTCGCTCACCATGTCGAGAGGGACGCAACCCCGGAACTCGACGACTCGGCCGCTGTACCGTCTCGACGACCTGCCGCGCGAGGAAGGCCGTCGACTCTGCCACGGACGGCACCCGGCGTCAATGAATTTTGTCGGTGAAATTGTATCGAGGCACCGTCAGGACGCGTCGTCGTCCGCCCGCAAGTGCTCGTCGAGGAACCGGAGCGTCTTCGACCACGCGTCCCGCGTGTCGTTCGGCCGGAAACTCTCGCCGCTCGGGTTGGCGAAGGCGTGGGTCGCACCCTCGTAGACGTAGATTTCGCGTTCGACGCCGAGGTCGCCGAGCGTCCGGTCGAACTCGCGGACGTTCTCGACGCCGACGACCTCGTCCTCGGAGCCGAAGATGCCGAGGACGGGACCGTCGATCCGCCGGAGCGTCTCTTCGTCGGTCGTGAGCGTCCCGTAGTAGACGACCGTCGCGTTCAGGTCGGCGTCGCTCAGGCTCAACTGGAGGCTCTGACCGCCGCCGAAACACCAGCCGAGGCTGGCGACCCGTTCGGTGGTGTCGGAGCGGTCGCGCAGGCCGGCGACGGCGCGGCGCATCTCCGAGACGGCGGCGGCGGGATTCTCTCGAACCCGGCCGGAGAGTCGGGCCGCCTCGGAGGCGTTCTGGGCCACCTCGCCGTCGTAGAGGTCGACTGCGAAGACGACGTAGCCGTGACCCGCGAGGATCTCGGCCATGTGTTCGACGTTCTCGTTCAGTCCCCACCACTCGTGGATCATGACGACGGCGGGATACTCGCCCTCGGCGGCGGGTCGGGCGAGGTAGCCCGGCGTCCCGTCGATAGTCGTCCGCTCGGTCGTGATGGCAGAGAGGTTCTCGGCGTCGAAGACGTCGGCGTTGCCACCCGAGGTGACGGGCTCACAGGAGCCGTCGTTCTCGATTGCACCGGGCTGACAGCCGGTGTGGGGCGTCTGGGTGTACGAGGCGTCGGCGGTCGCGGTGTCGGTCGCCGTCGCCGTCGGCGTTCCGGTCGGGGTCGCCGTCTCCGTGTCGCCGCCGAGCACACCCGAGCAGCCGCTCAGGAGCACCAGCGCGGCGACGAAGACGGGGACAGGTCGTCTCGTTGGCATTTCGTGTGCGGAACGGAACGAGTCGGGAAAACGGTTCCGCCGGGGCGATCACTCCTCGACCAGTTCGATGCCCGCGTCGCCGTTGGGCACCATACAGACGAAGGAACTCTCGGCGTCGCGCTCGTTTCGGAACCAGTGGACGGTGCCGGCTGGGATCAACAGCGAGTCGCCCTCGGCGACGACGTGTTCCTCGTCGTCGATGCCGACGACGTACTCACCGGTCACGGTGTGGACCTCGTGTTCGACGGCGTTGGTGTGTTTGGGCACTTCGGCGCCGGGGTCGAGTCGATATCGGCGCATCCGGAAGTTCGGCGCCCCGTCGGACTCGTCGAAGATGACCGCCTTGCGGACGCCGTCGGCTTTCGACAGTTCCGCGTAGTCGACATCGTCGGCGCGTTTGAGAACCGGTTCGGGGGACGGCTCCTGGTCGCTCATGCCACCGACTCCGCGGGCGACGCACATAACGGTTCGTCCTACACGTCGGGCGTCCGTTCCCCCGCCGGCACCGTCGTCTCCAGCCAGTTCTCCTCGGGAGGGAGCGGACAGGAGAAGGCGTCGCTAAAGGCACAGAAGGGGGTGTACGCGAGATTGAAATCGAGGGTGACGCGGTCGCCGTCGGACAGTGCCCGGTCCGGTGTCAGCTCCATGTAGCGGCCGCCGCGGTAGGTCTGCTGGCCGGTCGTCTTGTCGCGGAAGGGGACGAACACCTCCCCGTCGGTCCCGTCCTGCCGGTAGCCGTGGAGGGTGTACGTGTCGCCGTCGAGGTCGAACTCGAAGGTGACGACCCGCAGATAGCGGACGGTCCGGTCGTCGCTGGTCTCCAGGTCGACGGGGTCGGGGTCGTCGTGGACGGTGACGGTCGCCTCGACGCGGTAGTCGGGGGCCGGGTCGAAGTACGCGAGCCCGTCGAAGTCGTCGCGCTCGTCGGGGGGGATGGGCGAGCCGCGCTCCTCGGCGAAGACGCGGTCCTTCTCGGCGCGGTTCTCGCGGAGGCGCTCGGCGTAGTCCGGGGGCGTGTCGGTCACACCGGCGTTACGGGGGCGGCGAGTTTCAGTCCGGCGGTCGACGCGGAAAGAAAATCAGACGTGATAACCCGGGCAGTTCGTTTATACCAGCGGTCGTCGAGACGGGCAGTGGAATGGTGTCGAAGGGGGATCTCGGGGTGGGCTATCTCGTCGCCGTAGGGGTAGTGCTGTTCGGAATTTTCGTCGCCGCCGTCCTGCTGCCACTCGGATCCCGCCCGGTAGTCGATTCGCGGGTGCTCCTCGCTCTCAGCATGGGAATCATGATCGCCGGAAGCTTCCTCGTGACCGGCGTCGGCCTGTCGCGGAGCACGCTCGACGACGAGCGCGTGTGGCGCGTCGCCGGCTGGTCGACGCTCGGGCTGGGCGTGCCGACCCTGCTCGCAATCCTCGCGATGCTGCTCGCGCCGTCGACGCTCCAAGGGATCGGTTGGCACAGCGTCGTCATCGTCGACATCGCGGCCGGCGGAATCGTCGGCGTGCTCGTCGGCTCGCTCCTCGAACTCCGCGCCGAACACGAACGGACGCGCACGCTCAACCAGCGAAACACGGTCTTTCTCCGGCTGTTCAGACACGACATCCGCACCAGCATCAACCTCATCCGGGGCCACCTCGACCTCGTGGCGGACGACGGATCGACCCCGCTGGCGTCGACCGACGTGATCCGCGACCACCTCGCCCACATCGAACGGCTGAGCGACGCGGCGAATCGGCTCGACGACATCGAATCCATGACCGAGACGGAGCCGGTCGATCTCGGGTCGTTGGTCCGCCATCGGATCGACGAACTCCAGCGGTCGACCGACGGAGTGGCGGTCGAAACCGACATCGCCTCCGAGACGTACGTCCAGGCAAACGACCTCCTCTCGTCGGTCGTGGACAATCTGCTCTGGAACGCCGTCGAGCACGGCTCGACTGGCAATCGGACGAACTCCGATGACGCCGTCGAGCACGGCTCGACTGGCAATCGGACGAACTCCGATGACGCCGTCGAGCACGGCTCGACTGGCAATCGGACGAACTCCGATGACGCCCCCGACGACTCGCGGCTACGAGTGACCGTCCGGCCGACTGCGGGGCGACGGGACGTCGTCAAACTCCGCGTTCGTGACCACGGACCGGGCTTTACCGACGCCGAACTCGCGGTGCACGCCGACGCCACGGCGACCGAGACGGCGCTCCAACACAGCGACGGCATCGGTCTCTGGCTCGTCCGGTGGATCGCCGACGCCTACGACGGTGCGTTCGAGGTCGCCAACGCTCCCGACGGCGGCGCCGTCGTGACCGTGACGCTGCCGGCGGCCAGCGCCGCCCCCACGGTCGACCGCGGACCGCCGACGGCCGCCGAGCCGGCGTCGGCGGCCGCTCGATCACGGTAACCGGCGTCGACGTCGTCCGCCACCACGCCACGAACGCCGCGGACGACGACGGTCGACGCGGCCGTGCCCTCGGCACCCCGGACCGAGATATCGAACGCGACGGCGACGAGTGCCGTCGAGTTCGCACGCGTCTGAGTGACGACGCCGTCGGTGACGGTGCAGGCGTCGAAGGCCCGAGCCGGCCCGCGAGGACACGCGGTCTCGGCCCACTGACCGGCAGCGGTGGCGTTACGGGTGATATCGACGGTCACACCCCGGTTCGTTCCCGAAGCTTCGAGCGCCGCGACGGCCGAACCGAGCCGGTCGGTAGTCCGTTCGGCGACGGCCCGGTGGCGATTCGCCTCGGTCTCGTTCGCCAGCGCGAGCGTCGCGTCGGCGACCGACCGTTCGAGCGTGCGCTCGGCGTGGGCGAGCGTCGCCCGCTCGTCGGTAGCGGGACCGGCCGCCTCCCCGCCGGCGCCGAGCTGGGCGTACGCCAGCAGCATCGGCACCAGCGCGGTGACGACGACGGCGGCCGCGAGCAAGACGAGTTGGCCGCGTCGCCGGCGTCGCCCCGTCATCCGTACCACACCCGGATCGTGACCGGGCCGTATCGCGTCGGGACCGTCACCGATCCGACGGCGGCGGTCGGTGATCGGGGGTAGCCGAACGTGCCACGGGGCGTCCGCACCTCGAAGACCACGTCGGCCGGAAGCAGGCGTTCGATCCGTTCGCGAGTCGGCGTGCGGACCTGCTCGAAGGCCCTATCGGAGCGGGCGAGTGCGGCCAGTCGGGAATCCCCCCCGCTCTCGGTCGGCTCCGAGCCGAGGACGGTCGCGGTGTCGCGAGCCAACGTGTCGAGTTGCGGCGTCGACGACGGCGATCCGGACACGCCGACGACGAACCCCGCGGCCACGCCCAACACGAGGACGACGCCGACGACGGCTTCGATGATCGACAGCGAGAGTTGACCCCTAGGCATCGACGGTCACCGTCAGGGTTCGCGCCTCGGTTATCGGGCGGCGATACGTCACGGTGACGCGACCGGTGGCGTTCGTCTCGGCACCGATCCGGACCGTCGTCGGCTCGTATCTGGAGAGGTGGACGGTCGCGTTGGTGTCGAGTCCCGCCCCGTCGTACAGGACGACTCGTCCGCCGGCGCGGACGGTCCGGATGGTGCTGTTCGATCCGGGATCGACGACGACGGTCGCCAGATCGACGCCCCGAGGGATTCGAACCGTCGATCCCCGGGAGACGTTGATCGACCGCTGGATCGGGTCCGTCCGAGAGACGACGACGACCGACCGCCGGACGGTGACGCCGCTGCCCGCCGGTCCCCGTTCGACGACCGGTTCGCCGTCGAGTGCGATCCGGAAGGCCGCGCCCTCGGCGGGGGGTGCGAGCGTCTCGACGCGACTCGCGTTCAGGTCGCCGACGGCGTCGGCGGCGAGCGCGTTCGCCCGCACCGTCGTCGGCGCGTCGGCGGCGACCAGCCGGTCGGCGACCGCGGTCGCCGCGTGTCGGTCCAGTGGATCGCGGTCGGCGTCGGAAAGCGCCGCGTCGGCGAAGGTGACGCCGACGACCGTCGCCCCGGTGAGGAGGACGAGCGCGAGCACGAGCGCGACCAGGTTGGTCTGGGCTCTCACGGGGCGATCACCCGGGTCGGCGAACTCACGTGAGGATCACCCGCACTCGGTCCGCGTCGCCGCGAATCCGGACGGCGGCCGGGTCGTCGCTCTCCCACGTCCCTTCGACCGCGACGACGCGGTCGGGGAGCGCGAGCGGGACGCGCCCCGAGAGACCGGGATCGGGGTGATCGAGGACGAGTCCACCGTCGACGGCCCGAATCCGGTAGGTCGCGCGGTCGATGGTGTCCGGCAGGGGGACGGTCCGGGTCACGTCGACGACGCTGGCCCGCGGCGGAATCGACGCCTCGACCCTCTCGGCGGTCGTCGAGAGGGTGCGCTCGCTCACCTCCGCTGCGGCCGCCGTGCGGTACTCGGGCAGGACGCCACCGTGGAGGACGGCTACCAGCGAGGCGACGTACAACAGGACGATCAGGGCCTCCATCCCCTTGCCGACGACGGGAGCGAGACCGCGGTCGGTCACCGACCCACCTCCAGTTGCAGATCGTGGACGAACACGTAGACGTCCCGAACGTCGGGGAACTGCGCGACGACGCTGGGCACACCGTCGTCGTCGATAGGCCGGCGGGTCGTCGTCGCCCCCAGGTCGGCGAACCACCGCTCCCAGACGCCGGGCGTCCGCGTCTCGACGGCGACGGCGTACCCACGGCCGGTCAACTGCTGGCGGTCGTGAGTCACGTTCGTCCGCAGGGTCACGGTCCCCCCGCCGTCGACGGCGACGGCGGGCGCACCGAGGGCAGCCACGTCGACGAAGAGCGTCCGGTCACGCACCGACATCGACGGTGGCGCGTGGAGGAACGCCCCGTCCCCGGTGTCGCCGACGGTCGCACCGGCGACGTAGCGGACCCGTCGGTCGCCGGTGGCGAAGACGAATCCCCCGACCGGTCGTTCGAACACGACGTCGGTGCCGTCGAGAATCCGGACCGAACGGTCGACCGTCCGGAGTCGGCCCTCCCGTAACGCGAGACGGCGTTCGTGGGGACCACTACGCTCCGTGTCGAGCGCGGCGTCCAGGGACGCCGCGACGCCCCGCGCCTCGGCTTCGCTCGCCCCCTCCTGGAGGACCGAGCCGACCGCGACGGTCAGCGCCGACATGCTGATGACGGTCACCGCCAACAGGATGGCCACGCCGATGGGGGCCGACTGCGCGCGGTCCGTCATATCATCCCCACCCCGACGAAGACGGCGTGACAGACGACCACCAGCGCACCGGAGTGCAACAGCGCCTCGTAGCGCCCGCGGCTGGCGGTACCGGCGAACCACCCCGACGCCAGCATGGTCGACTGCGTGACGACGTAGAGTCGGTAGCGATCACGTTCGAGGTCGATGGCCGACCCCTCGATGACGTACCCGGAGGTCCCGCGGATGGAGGCGAGTTGCTCGAAGCCGTCGAAGACGTGGAGACCGACCGCGACGGCGATGCCGACGACCAGCAAGGCGGTCGTCCAGCCGACGGCGACGTACGCCAGCAGGTTGGCGCGAAGCTCCCGTTTCTCGTGGTAGAGACGACCGATCTCGGTCTGGAGCGTATCGAAGACGGTCCCCGCGTCGCTCCCGGAGTCGAGCGCGCCCGTCACCAGCCCGACCGTCTGCTCTGCGAGCGGCGTCCCGACCGTCTCGACGAACCGTTCGAGCGCCGCCGTGCGGACGTTCTCGTCGACGCCCGTCTCGGGAGTCGTGAAGCTCAGGTTGAGCGCGAGGTCGGCCACGTCGGGATCGAGCGGCCCGAAGTCCACGTCGCGAGCGACGAGTTCGACCGCCCGGGGGAACGGCCGTCCGAGGTTGACGTGCCCGGAGACGGCGTGGACGAAGTCTTTGATCTCCCGGTCCTTGGCGTCGTCGAGGCGGGCACGGCGGATGCCGACGACGCCGACGGGGAGGGCGTAGGCGGCGTAGCCGAGGAGACCGACGTCGGCGACCGGATACCCCACGGCGTCGAGCGTCGCGACGGCGGCGAGCGCCGGCAGGACGCCGACGACTGCCGCGCTCGCGGGGTTGTGCGTCGCGCTCGCGAGCGTCGCCAGTGCGCCCGACGGGCGGTCGTACTCGACGGTCTGTCCGGGGGGGCGAAGCCCCCCGACGACGATGCTCGCGCCGACGCCGAGACCGAGGACGAACAGGGCGCTCGCGTAGACGACGACGGCTCTGGCGGTGGTCGTCCCGAGCGGCGTCGGGATCGGCTCGGAGAGCGAGGGCGAGATTATGGCGAGGACGGTCAGGACGATCACCAGAAGCGTCGGCAACACCAGCAACACCATGAACACCTCGGAGAGGAGTTCGAGCAGGCCGGCGGCGCGCTGGCGGGCGCGATCCTGCCGGTGAGCGAGCATCCGACTCTCCATCCGGAGGTAGTTCGCGAGTTCGGCTTCGCCCTGCTGGGCGTGCTCGCTGAACTTCAGGAGGAAGGGCGCGAGTAACTCCCGCGACGGCGTGTCGCGGGCGATCCGCCGGAGCCCCTCGTGGAGGCTCCCCGTGAGCGAGGCGGTGTTCAGCACCGTCCGGATCGACACCGCCGTCTCGCCGTACGGGTCGGTGTCGGCCACTTTCCGGAGCATCGACCGATGGCCGTCGCTTCCGGAGGAGAGGACGTGCAGGTAGCGGACGGCGCCGGGGAGTGTCCGCTCGATGTCGTTGCGGCGGG
>Ga0207720_100961_pt1 | contig 13147 bp, 13 predicted proteins | sample A23P2SouthBayCA_2_FD_187751 | JGI IMG/M metagenome (GOLD analysis project Ga0207720, IMG submission 187751) | Aerobic enrichment media microbial communities from Eden Landing Ponds, California, USA - A23 E3 (2) (SPAdes) | ecosystem: Environmental > Aquatic > Marine > Unclassified | place...
CGCCCATACGTTAAGGAGTATGACAAGAATGGTCGCTTGGAGATCGATCTGAGGTAGTTTCCGCTGACCAAACCGCTCAAATTCACGCATCATAGCCCCGCTAAGCCCGCTGTAGTCTCAACTTCTACCTGTTACTGCTCGCTATCGGGCTCGCCGGCCGTCTCATCGCGACCGTCATCCCCGTCAATCACCTGATTCTCACCATCCTCCTCGGCCTTCTCGTGGGGAACCTCTACGGGGTCCCCGACTGGGCGCGGAGCGCCGTCGGCACGCACAAGGTCTGGCTCGAAATCGGGATCGTCGTCATGGGTGCACGCATCGCGCTCGACCGCGTCCTCACCGCCGGACCCACCATCCTCCTGCTCGTCGCAGCAACTGTCATCACGACGACGCTCGTCGTCGAACTCGTCGCACGATTCGTCTTCGCCATCGACGAGGAGACCGGATCGCTTCTCGCTGCCGGCTCCGGCATCTGTGGCGTCTCCGCCGTCGTCGCCATCGCTGAGAGTATTCACACCGACGACTCGAACGTCGCGTTCGCCGCCGCGACGATCCTCCTCTTCGACTCGACGACGCTCTTCGTCTATCCCGTCGTAGGTCACCTCCTCGGTCTCTCGAACACCGTCTTCGGAATCTGGGCGGGTCTCACCATGTTCAGCACCGGTCCCGTCACCGCCGCCGGATTCGCCTATTCGCAGTCGGCCGGCCAGTGGGCGCTCCTCGTCAAGCTCACCCGAAACGCCCTCATCGGGCTCGTCGCCGTCGCCTACGCCGTCTACTACGCCCGAAAGCGCGCGAGCGACGATGGGAATGAGAGTAGTGTGGCAGCCGACGGGGGGACGGCCACCGTCAGCTGGCGGTTCCTCTGGGACACCTTCCCGAAGTTCGTCGTCGGCTTCCTCGTCGTCATGGTCGTCGCGAACCTCGGCCTCCTGAGCGGCGCACAGATCGATTCACTCACACATCTCTCCGACTGGACCTTCCTGCTCGCCTTCGCCGGGCTCGGCCTCGAATTCCAAGTCGACGAGCTCCGTTCGACGGGATATAAGCCGATCCTCGTCGTGCTCACCGGTCTCCTCGTCGTCGCGACTGTCATGCTCGTCGTCGTGCAAGCACTCTTCTGACCGCATCACGAACAATTTTTGTCGAACGACAACGAAACCGGGATGATGCGGGAGCTCACATTCGCCATCGAATACGAACACGGGGCCGACCCCGTCATGGACGTTTTCATCGAGCACCCGCGAGCGAGCGCGCACTCGCTCGATGCCGTCGTCGACGAGGACGCCTTCTGGCGGATAGAACACGCGACGGGCCCCGGGGCCGCCCTGGACGACCTCGAAGCGGTTCGGTTCGACGATGACGCCTGTGGGGAGGCGATCACCGACCGTCGATGCGTCGCGGCCCGCCACCACGACATCGTCGAGCGCACGACGAACGAACTCGTTCTCTACTCGTACCTCGCCGATATCTGCGAGTGTGAGTCAGTTCACACGCTCGCGGGCACACATCTTCCGGGCGGATTGATCTTCGAGACGCGCCGTCGAGAATCGACGTGTTGGTGGCGCGTCCTCATGCGCTCCGACGAGAAGATCGGAATCTTCTACGACGAACTCGGCGCACGCCTCCGTGACGGCCTCTCCTTCCGAATGGGCCACCTTCAGGACGCGACGGAGTGGCGACGCGACGAACTGACCGGGGTGGCACTCCCCGACGAGCAAGCGGACGCTCTTCATGCAGCAGTGAACGCCGGCTACTACGACCCACCGCGAGAGACGACGCTCGACGAGATCGCGACCGATCTCGAGATTCCGCGGTCCACGCTCTCCTACCGACTCCGACAGGCAGAGTCGAAACTCGTCCACCTGTACGTCGACGGCGAGACTGGGACGCAGTGGCTCGAATGACCGATCGGTGTGCGACAACAGGAGATTAATGCACTCCCCGACGAACTAGCTCGTATGACAACCCCCACCACCACCGATGCCGTCGTCTCCGTGGGTTGGCTCGTCGACCGTCTCGACGACGCCCGCCGAGACGACCCGTCACTTCGAATATTGGAGGTTGACATCGACCCCAGTAACTACGACGCCGGGCATATCCCGGGAGCGAGCAAAGTCGACTGGAAGACAGATCTCCAAGATTCGACGACGTTCGACGTTCCGACCGAAGCGGCGTTTGAAGACCTGCTCGGCGGGTTCGGGATCACACCGGAGTCGACAGTGGTCGTCTACGGAGATATGCGAAACTGGTTTGCAGCGCACGCCTACTGGCTCTTCACGTACTACGGCCACGAAGACGTGCGTCTCCTCGACGGTGGACGGGACTTCTGGAAGGAACGCGACGCGCCGCTCACCGACGACGTCCCGGATTTCACGCCGCAGTCATACACGGTCGCTGACCGACGACGCGACATTCGCGCGGATCAACCGGACGTGATGGCCTCGCTCGACCGGGAGACGACGCTCGTGGACGTCCGAACGCCGGAGGAGTATCGAGGGGAGATACTCGCACCACCCGGGTGGAACGAGGGCGTCCAACGTGGTGGACACATCCCCGGTGCCCGGAACATCCCGTGGAACCAGGTCGTCGAGGAAACAGGCTGTTTCAAGCCCGAGAACAAACTCCGCGAGATCTACGGTGAACACGGAATCGACGAAGAGGAAGCGGTGATTACGTACTGTCGAATCGGCGAGCGATCCGCACTCACGTGGTTCGTGCTCCACGAACTCCTCGGCTACGGAGACGTCCGGAACTACTACGGTTCGTGGGTCGAATGGGGTAACACTGTCGGCGCACCGATCGAGAAAGGACAGCGCGCGTCGATCAAACGAGAGTCGAATCGTTGATACCGGGATAAATAGTTCTGGAACGGACCCAGTCGTTTGATTATACGGACTAGACTTGAAATAATTGGAAGAGTATGCGTAGAGAAGTCATCGTATCATCGAATATCCCGCCTAAAAACGGGTCACGATCTGACCTCACCCGCTGAGACAATGACAAACAAATCGCTTCAATCACTGAGATATCTATGCTTACTGGGATTTTCTCACAGACGCTACTGAAGCATCGTTACGCAGTTTATTCCGGCAATATATTAGAAACATAATTTGTTTTTCAAACTTGGTGAACGGAAATCTCAGACGCTGTCCAAGACTTTGACAGCGAAGTTTGATAGATTGAAATGACGTGTCGCATATCGGATTGTTTAACGGGTTTTAGCACCTGGAGTGGTGCGACATGCTTTCGATTCAAACTAGGAAATGGATGTTTCAATTGTCCGAGGTTGGTTGAGGTGGCTGAGCAGGTTGCCCCGAAACTGATCGCCGACGATGCTCACGACGGGCTCACAGCCGCATCAAACCTTATCGAACTCGTACAGGGTCTGAATACGAAACCAATACTCCAGAAAGAGGACCACAGTTTCTTCGAACACCGGGAGTACGACGTAGAACCGATAGTGCGAGCAATCCTCTGCCGCGAACTTGGCGGCTTCTCCTGGAAGGGGCTCTACGAGTATCTCTCGACGGAAGCACGGGCAGTCCGCCTTGGCTTCGACCCGGCTAAATTCGGGAAGTACAACACGGCTCCGACGCGCCAGACGCTGACGGACGCGTGGGACGACCACCTCTCCGATACTGCTAAACGGAGCATCCTCTCGGTGAGTGAGCGTCTCGTCGACGCCGCCTACGAGAACGACGGCGCGCTTGACCTTCGCCAACCACGACACGTCGAAGAGAACGACTCCGACCTTCGTGAGCGGCACGTCGGCGAGTTCTCCAAGGACCAGATTCGGAAGCACGTCCGACTTGCCAGAGACACGGTATTCGGGGCGTTCGATACTGGGCGAGCGGAGAACGTGAAGTACCCCGACAGCCGGTTCGACGAGCTACAAGCGCTCATGGCAATGGGCGGGTGTGGAACGCCGACGGGTCAGTCACGGATGGAGAACTTCTTCGGCAAAGACTACACACCCCACGGCGACACCCATCTGCGTACCGTCAACAAGTTCTCCAGGGACGCGATTCAGGCAGGCTTCACGCAGTCGATAGAGAACCTGCTCAGCGTTGCCAACGATATCCAAATCCTCCAGCGTCCGGTGACGGCGGCGATAGACATCACGACGTGGGAGTTCCACGCCGACGACGACCTCCCCTCGGAGGTAAACGGGACGAAAGACCCAGGGCGGCGGGCGTACAAGTTCGCGACGCTCTCGCTGGTCGGGAAGAGTATGCCGGTGATTCTCGCGTACGCGCCGGTCATCGAGAGTTCGGCATGGGACGAAAACCCGAGCCACCACTACCACCGAACCGTTCGAGAGCTCGTGAAACGCGCCAAAGAGTTCGTGAACATCGATCTGGTGCTTGCCGATCGGGGGTTTGAGTCACTCGACGTTTACCAGGTGCTGGATGATCTCGGTGTCGACTACCTCCTGCCGAAGATCGAGCACTCGAGCGAGCTCGAGGTCGCCGAGCGAATGGAGCAGGACGGGAAGGATGTTGCCGTGGAGAGAACGAAAGTCGATACTGCACGGGGCTCACACGAGTCACGCTTGCTCTACGTTCCCGGGAACGACGGGGAGACGCAGACGTTCATCACGAACCGTTCGATCGCTCCAGAGGACGCGGAAGCGTGGGTAGAACACTACGCGAATCGGTGGTGTATCGAGAACGAGTACCGCGCGATCAAACAGGAGTTCCTCGCGCGGACCTCGTCGACGGAGCACGAGTTACGAGTGTACTATAGTAGTCGTTAGAACTTTCCGCACGGAGACTGTGACAGTACGTAATGAACCACCTCGACGAGATTTCTGTCGAAGAACTCCAAGAGGCTCTCGATAATGTGGACGGGAAAAAGCCGACAAAACGGCTGTTAGCGGCAATTGCGTACAAAAACGGTGTCACCCAAACCGAGCTAGCTGAGTGGCACGATACTGGCCGTCGAACGATCTACAGTTGGCTCAAGCGACTCGACACCGACGAGTCGCTTGAGCACGCCGTTACTGATGATAAAAGAACTGGGAGAAAGAGGAAACTCTCAGAATCACAGTAACAAAAGTTCGAAGACGCAGTCCACGATCCTCCCGAGGAGGTTGGGATCGACGCGCCGGCGTGGACGCCGGCGCTCGCCCAAGAATTTCTCGCGGACACCTTCGACGTTGAGTACTCAATCCCCAGCTGCCGGCGGCTGTTGAAAGAAGCGGGATTGAGCTATCAAAAACCACGCCGGACAGCCGCCGAAGCCGACGAAGACGAGCAAGAGGAGTTCCACGAAGAGCTCAAAAAAAGCGGCGGGAGATGGACGCCACCGTAGTCTGTATCGATCAAACCAAGAAATCCGTGCAAGTTGAGCCGCGTGCCGCGTGGTTTCCGCGCGGCACGCGGCCCTCCGTTGAACTCTCTGGACAACGCGAGTGGACGTGTTTGCTCGGTGCGATCACCGAAAACGGTGATCGCTTCTTCTCCCGATTTACCGAGTACGTCACGGCCGAACACGCGAAACATTTCATTTTAGCGTTATACGAAGAATTTGAGGAAGACTTGCTCATCGTCCTCGATGGAGCGTCGTATTTCCAGTCGGCCGTCACGGACCTCGCGGACCGTGACGGCCTTGGTTTCGTGACGTTACCATCGTACTCGCCGGAGCTAAACCCTGTCGAGGAGTGCTGGAGACAGCTCCAAGCATCTCTGAGCAACTGCTTCTTTGACTCACTTGACGAGCTTACAACCGCGATCGATACCGCTCTTGACCAACTCTCTATCCCAAAAGTGAGCAACTATTTCTAATCGGTACTATACTTCGTGTTCGGTATCCTCATGTACAACGTCTGGCGGCTCGCCGACGTCCTCCTGAAGGCCACCGTTACGCGAGAAATTACTGACTACACGCCAGCGATTTCTGCGGGGGAGCTGGCGGACTGGCTCGCGATTCACCTCCAAGACGAACCTGATTAAGGGGCGCGACACCGGCGAGTTCGACGACTCCAGAGCGGCAGCTATCGGCTGACTCACCGATTCTCCTCAGTCAGACCGGATTTTCGCGCCGAATCTCGCTCATCCGCGATCTGCAAGGGGTTCGATAGCGCCCAAGTACCCGATTCGCCGATATTCTCGACGTCGACGGCAAAACTCTGAGTTACACTCCGAAGTCAGGGAACGTCGAGGGTGCGTCGAAGGCGAATGCGAGGAGTCCGACCGACAGGTACGCCACAAGCATGAGCGAGATGAATCGGCGAGGGATCACTCCGCCGATGCCAGCGTTACTCTCCGATCCGATGTTGTGCTGGCTATCAGTCTCGTAGAGGAGCGCGTAGCCGACCACGAACACGATGGCGGTCGTCAGCATAATATGCTGAATTTGCATCCCATCCGCGAGGCGCCACGTCTCTTCGGTCAGCACGAGTGGGCCGGCGACGAAGAGACCGCCGACGATCTGCTGAACGAAGTCGCTGATTCTGAACGGGTGTGATCTCGGCATAGTGCTCCCTTCGTGGAGTGTAGAGATAAGGAACGACTCGTCTCCGTGGGTGGAGTCCGGTTTGGAGGAGGCAATCAGTCGATCAGCGTTATGTCGAAGGGAGATCCCAATCGATTGAATCACGGATGACGCGGGTGATCAACGGTAGCGAGGACACAGGAAGGGGGCTCGGGGATAATCAGCCGTTCGTCCGTCGCTCCTGCTCTTCCAACTCTTCTTCGTGGTCTTCGATGGCCTCTTGGTGGGCTGCCTCGTTCCCCGCGACGCGCTCTGAGAGCTCCATCAATCGATCTTCCTTTCCGTAGAGAATGACCGTGTCCCCGGGCTCGATCTCGGTGTCTGGACCGGGCGCTCCAATGTACGCCCCCTCCCGTAAGATGCCGAGCAGGAGGACACCTTCATCGTTGAGGTCACACGAATCAGGTGTTTCGTAGGCGAGCCAGTCGTCCTCCTCTACGTCGATTTCCGCAACCCGGTACTCTTGCTGGAGACCGAGCATTTCTGTATAATCTCGAAGTTCGAGATCCGTCGTCCGTTCGAGTGACCATTCGATGAGCGGAGTCAGCAATCGGTTCAACCACTCGCTACGCGCGGCGAGGACGAGTAGAATGACCCCGGTAAGGATGTAGACGAGGTTGAGAGCATTTCCCCCCTGAGCATCGGTGAACGAGAGGACAAGTGACGCGATGACGCTTACTAACCCCACGCTCCCGAGCCGGATGAGTGCCTTGATGATTTTCCGCCGTTCCGGTGTCGTCACTGTCTGTTCCGCCTCTTCTGTCGTATATCCCGCACCGGAGAACGCCGACGTCGATTGAAACGAGGCGACATCCGGAGAGAGCCCCGTCATCCGAAGTGCGATTGATCCGATCCGGACGATTAGCAGTGACAGTGCAAAGATGACCAGCAACGAGACAACCGATTCCGTGGCGACCATAACCTGTAGACGTTGGCCGCGATACTAGGTAAAACACCCCCCAGAAGGCGTCGTAGGTCGATTACATCGGAGCTCCTCCCATTTACGTTTGGTCGTGCTCACCGCCTATTCGTGGAATACAGAGAATAGCGCTGTCCGTCGCTGCTCCGACAACATTCCGTATGACGAACGCAGTGGCCCTCAGAGCCATCAGTATGAGCGCCAACTTCTGCATGATCGGCGCTGCAACCCCCGATACAATTCTTGGCCAACGGTGAGCAATTTCCGTGACTCAGGAGCCTGTCTAAGAATTCCGCACTACCCATCACTCGATATCGCCTGAAGACACTGCTGTACGATTTGGCAGACCGATCCGTCAGCGGCGACAAAAAGAGAACCGGATTCAGTTATCCGGCGATCACGTCCGCCACTTCGTGGCCGTCCGGCCCTCGGCCGGACCGCCACAGTTTCAGCAGGTTGTGCGTCGCCGAAAACAACGACCACTCCGCTTGTGCTCCCGTCTCTCCGCGTAACAGGAATCGGTCGCAGCCGCGAGTGACGTGCTGACCGAACACTGCTTCGACGCTTTGGCTGCGCTTGCGGTAGATACCTCTACCCCGTTTCGTCCGGAGTTTCCGCTCCATGCGTTCTTTCAGCCCGTACCACTTGGGGATCCGCCCTCGTGGCGGATCCGCCTCCCGAAGCTCCTTCCGTCGCTTCCAGTCTTTGGTTGTGGCGATGAACAGTTCTGTCTGCTCATCCGCTAACTGCGCGTTCGCTTTGCTCCAGTAGCCAGCGTCGGCAAGCGCCTTCTCCGGGCGCTTGCCGTTGACTTCCTCGCAGTTCTCTAGCATCGGCTTGAGTTGCTGGACGTCGTTTGGGTCAGTAGTGATGTCCTGAGCGACGATGACCTGTGTGTCGCAGTCCACCATTGCTTGGCCGTTGTAGCCCTGTTTCCAGCCGTTGCTGGTTTTGAGTGTTTGACTCGCTGGATCTGTCGTGTTTGCCTTCGTGTCCTCCGGAAGCTCCACCTCCTCCGGAGGTGTGGGCTTCCGGCCACGCTTCTTTCGTCCCATTTCTTCTTCTTCCTGTTCTCTCTGACGGATTTTCTCGGCTTGCTCCTCCTTGAGTTGCTGTTCCTCAGCGTCAAGTCGTTTCTTGGCTTCCCGCAACCGACTCAGTCGGTCTTCTTGCTCCCGGAGGTCCTCCGGGAGCTCGTCCCCTCGCTGTTCCGGACCGTATTCGTCATCTTCTGCCTCGTCAATCTCGGCGGCCTCGTCGAGGATGTCTTGGATTTCGTCGGTAATCTGCTCACGAGTCCGATTTTGGTCGAGTGCGGCGTCGCCTTGGACACGACGGCCGTCCAAGGCGACTTCGCCCATCTCGGCCATGCCAGCTTCCCGACAGAGACGAAGAATCTCGACGAAAAGGTGCTCGAACTCCTCGCGGTGGTTCTTGCGGAAGAGGCTGATCGTGCGGAAATCAGGATGTTGATTCGCGGCGAGGTAGCGAAACGCGACGTCACGTTCGAGGAGACGGTCGAGTTTTCGGGAGCTGCGGATACCGATACAGTATCCGAAGACGAGGACTTTCAGCATCATCACGGGATGGAAGGACGGCCGCCCGCGGCCGTCCGCCCGATCGTCCGGATAGAACGGATCGAGCCGGCCTTCGTTATCGAGATGATCGATGACGTCGGAGACGTAGCGTTCGAGGCTATCCTCTTCGACCCACTCCGCGACGTTCTTCGGCAGGAGGTGTTGCTGACCTTGATCGTATCGGATGAAGTTGGACGTCACGGGTGGATCCTTACGCTATACAGGTGTTTCCGCTAGATAAAATCTACGTCATGTGAACTCAGCACCCGTGAAATCTGATTTCCCTGTCGGTGTTTCTTGGACAGGCTCTCATGATTCCAGAAATAGAGTCAGTTGAGAGAGATTATTGCGTGAGGAGCCGTCTAAGGACGTAGTGGAGGATGCCGCCGTGTTCGATATAGGTCACGGCGGCCGGCGTGCCGACCTGTGCTGTGACCGGGAACTCGACAGTCGACCCGTCCGCACGCTCGGCGATAACGGTCAGTTCGTCCATCACGTCGAGCCCGTCATCGAGGCCGTGGATCGTGAAGATTTCCGACCCATCCAGACCGAGAGATTCCCACGAGTCGCCATCATCAAACTGCAGGGGGAGCACACCCATGCCGACGAGGTTGTCGCGGTAGATGCGCTCGTAACTCTCGGCGATGGTTGCGCGAACACCGAGTAGGTCCGTTCCTTTCGCCGCCCAGTCCCGGCTGGAGCCGGTACCGAACTCTTCGCCCGCCATCACGACGAGCGGGACTCCCTCCTCGCGGTAGCGCTGGCTGGCTTCGAACACGGTCGTCTGCTCGTCGGTTGGGTGGTGGATCGTATAGCCACCCTCGACATCGTCGAGCATCTCGTTCTCGATGCGGACGTTGGCGAACGTTCCCCGCATCATCACCTCGTGGTTGCCCCGGCGCGCGCCGTAGGTGTTGAACTCGTGCGGCTCAACGCCGTGATCGAGCAGCCACTGGCCGGCAGGGAGGTCAGATCCGAAGGGGCCAGCAGGGCTGATGTGGTCGGTCGTAACGGTATCGCCGAGTGTCAGCAGGCAGCGTGCATCCTCAATATCGGCGACGCCGGGTTTTTCGAGGGGGAAGTCCTGGAAGAACGGCGGCTCTCGGATGTATGTCGAGTCGTCGTCCCACTCGTAGACGTCACCAGTGGGCGCGTCGAGAGCAGCCCACCGCTCGTCACCCTCGAACACAGAGGCATACTTCTCCTCGAACATCTCAGGAGAGACGTTCTCGTGGATTGCTGCCTGCACGTCCGCTGCGTCGGGCCAGATGTCCGCCAGATACACCGATTCCCCCTCCTCGTCGGTGCCTAGCGGCTCGTTCTCGAGGTCGACGTCCATCCGCCCTGCGAGGCCGTAGGCGACGACGAGCGGCGGGCTCGCGAGGTAGTTCGCGCGGATCTTCGGGTGAATACGCGCCTCGAAGTTCCGATTCCCGGAGAGGACGCTCGTCGTCCAGAGGTCGTGGTCGTCGATCGCTTGCTCGATGGGATCAGGAAGTGGTCCGGCGTTCCCGATACAAGTGGTACAGCCGTAGCCGACGACCGCGTACCCGAGCTCTTCGAGATACGGAAGCAGGCCCGATTCCTCGAGGTACTGCGTGACGACACGACTGCCGGGTGCGAGACTCGTCTTGACGTACGGCGGGACATCTAAACCTTTCTCGACGGCGTTCTGGGCAAGCAGACCAGCAGCGATCATCACCGACGGGTTCGAAGTGTTCGTACAGCTCGTGATGGCGCTGACGAGGACGTCTCCGTGTCCAATTTCCACTGTCTCACCGTCGAGGTCGACCTCGACGCGTTTGGTTAACGGGTGCAGTTCCGATTCGGGTTCGACCTGAACACCGCCGTCGGTCTCCGCACCAGCTGCACCACCTTCGCCGAGCCACCGCTGTAGGGCGTCTTCGTCGACATCATCGAGGTCGTCTTCGAACTCCCCGTGGAGAAGTCCCCGGAAGCTCTGTTTCACGTCCCCCATCGGAATCCGGTCCTGTGGCCGCTTGTGTCCGGCGAGACTCGGCTCAACAGTCGAAAGATCGAACTCGACGACCTCGGTGTATTCCGGTTCCTGTTCTCCGAATAGCCCTTGCGCTTCGAGGTACTCGCGAACAAGGTCGATGTGGGCGGGGTCACGCCCGGTGAGTTCGAGATACTCGAGCGTCTGCTCGTCGACCGGGAACATACTGATCGTCGAGCCCTGTTCGGGCGCCATATTGGCGATCGTGGCCCGGTCGGGGACTGTGAGATTCTCCACACCAGGACCGAAGAACTCGACGAACCGGTCGACGACGCCGACCTCGCGGAGCCGTTCGGTGATGTGGAGCACGAGATCCGTCGCCGTCGCGCCCTCGGGTAATTCGCCTTCGAGGCGGACGCCGACGACCTCGGGAAGTTTCATCGTGACCGGCTGACCGAGCATTGCCGCTTCCGCTTCAATGCCGCCGACGCCCCAGCCGACCACACCGATGCCACCGATCATTGGGGTGTGGCTGTCCGTGCCGACGAGTGTGTCCGGCAGGAGCCATTTCTCACCGTCTCGCTCGCGGGCGTGGACGACCCGGCCCAGATGCTCGAGATTCACCTGGTGGACGATGCCGGTCCCCGGCGGGACGACGTTGAAGTTCTCGAAGGCGTTCTGCGCCCACTTGATCGCGCGATACCGTTCGGCGTTGCGCTCGTACTCCAGTTCGACGTTCTTCTCGTAGGCGTCCTCGGAGTCGAAGTAGTCGACTTGGACGCTGTGGTCGATTACGAGATCAATAGGGATCTCTGGTTCGACCAGGGTCGGGTCCCGATCTTTGCGGTCGACTTCGGATCGAAGGGCCGCCAGGTCGACAACTGCGGGCACGCCAGTGAGATCCTGTAGGACGACTCGTGATGGAGAGAACGGAACCTCTGCGTCCGGTACGTCTGGCTTCCAGCCAGCAGCATTCTTGACATCCGCTGCAGTAACAGTTTCGCCGTCGGCGTTCCGGAGCACCGACTCAAGCAGAATACGGATGCTCACAGGGAGCGTGTCGAGGTCACAGAGCCCCTGCTCTTCGAGTGCTCGAAGATCGGCCATCTTGTACGTCGTCCCGTCGACGTCGAGCTCGCGGACGGCATCGAACGGAAGTGTATCAGTCATAGTATCTACACCTGGGATTGGCAGTCGTATCAATCCCTCTCCGAATCCGATTCGACGAGAATCGGGATTTGTTACGCAGAGGCATCGTATCCAGCGTCTTCGACCACAGTCACAAGCTCATCCCGTTCAGCGGACCCCTCGACCGTCGCGGATTCTGAGTCACGATCCGCAGTAGCGGACGTAACCCCCTCAACTTCTTCGAGTGCCTCTTCGACGGTCTGCTCGCAATGTTCACAGGTCATTCCTTCGACGGTGATTGTCTGAGTCATATCCATTCGTAGATAGGGGCGAGTATTCTATGTGGTTTTCTGCTTAGAATCCAATGTTGTCGCAGCCCTAGATCACCGATTTCGAAGGTGTGTTGTGGGCAACAATAATGTATCCTGCGAGACGAAGCGGTCGTATGCGCAATTTGGATGAAACCGACTTAGAAATCCTCTCGTTACTCGCTGATGACGCCCGCCGCCCGTTCAGCGATATTGGCGAGGAGGTCGACTTGTCGGGGCCAGCCGTTTCTGACCGGGTAAAGCGATTACAGGAAGCTGGCATCATTAACAACTTCACGATTGACGTCAACCGGGCTCATCTCCGAGCTGGTGTACCGGTATTTATTCAGGCCGAAATCGGCTCAGCGTCGTTGGAGGCCGCCCGCGAGCGGGCTCGAGAGTCAGATGGCGTTGAACACGTCTTCACGACCTCCGAAGGAGATCTTTGGTTCTATGCCCGTGTTGAAGCCCAGAACGTACGTCAGTGGGTAGATGGACTCTTTAACGAGATCGATGTAGCAGATTACACCGTCACACTAATTGACGAGCTTGAATGGACGCCGTCCGTTGATGGCGTCGAATTTGCACTCACCTGTGCTGAATGTAACAATACCGTTGATAATCAAGGTGAAACGACGAGAATCGACGGAGAGATCTATCACTTCTGTTGTCCGTCCTGTCTCACACGGTTCGACGATCGGTATCAGCGACTCGAAGAGGGAGCGTAACGCTGTCTTTGGAATCCAAATTTTTCTGCAGT
>Ga0207720_100962_pt1 | contig 13140 bp, 16 predicted proteins | sample A23P2SouthBayCA_2_FD_187751 | JGI IMG/M metagenome (GOLD analysis project Ga0207720, IMG submission 187751) | Aerobic enrichment media microbial communities from Eden Landing Ponds, California, USA - A23 E3 (2) (SPAdes) | ecosystem: Environmental > Aquatic > Marine > Unclassified | place...
CGTGGTCCTCTGTCTTCCAGCGCTGCAGCTGACACGCTTTTGTCGGAACTCGGCGACGGAACATCTTCGGACGATTGATATCTTCTCTGCCCTGCTCGCGCCCATTCGGGCGCTCGCTGAGGTCGGGAATTCCTGACCGCAGTTGGGATATTACGGGTCGCAGTTCGTAACCTGTTTTCGCGGGACGAAATTGCCCTCGCTACGGTCGAACAGGCGAACCACTAGCTGTGCCAACCAGCCGTTATCTCTATCCTGTGGAGAATTCGGGAGTATCTCATACAGCCTGTACCTATCTGGGTGGATCAAGAAGATTAACTGCCCAGATAGCGCACCCCTATGTGATGGCTATTGCTACCGAGTTCGTCCTCCAGTCGCCCTCTCTTCCGCTTATCAGTATTCCGAAGACACTGCAACCTAACGAAATAGAGTGTATTCACGCGCTCTGTTTTCAACCGGACGTGCAGGAATTCACCGTTCGATTCAATCACGAAGATGATATTTCCAAAAACGACCTGCTGGCTCTCGAAGAAATCGCGAAGGCTGATTCAGTGGGAGAAACAAGTGAGAAGACGATATACAAGCTCATCGTTGAACTGGAGGAATCAGTATCACAGGCGCTTTCCCCTGATTTCGACGGAGCACAGTTAGAACCGACTACCATCACTACCGAAGGGTGGCACGAAACGAAGGTGTTCAAGAAATACGAGGCCTTCAATGAATTCCGAAAGAGTTGCGAGAACCACAGTATCTCTCTCGATCTCATCTCCATTACTTCCGAACCATCTTCCTCTGACGATTCGTCCCACCATGGATTGACTGACCGGCAACGAGAGGCCCTCAACCTCGCTATCTCTCGTGGCTACTATGAGATCCCGCGCCAGGTTACAGCCGAAGAGCTTGCCGAGGAACTCGGTATCTCACAACCGTCGCTGTCGAGTCTTCTCCGCCGTGGGGAACGGCAACTTATCACCACCTCCCTTGACACTCAGGTTCCAGTAGACACAATTTCCAGATAGTCACGAAATTGCCGAGTGGTTTTTGTCTGGAAGAGAGGAAAGCTTCTGGCGCTATTTAAATGACCTATCTGGATAGCATCAGCGATATCCAGTCTTGGGCCGCATAGTAGACTGTATACGATTATGAAGGCAGCAGTCTATCGCGGTCCCGGTGACATCCGTATCGAAGACAGACCCGATCCGTCGGTTGAGGAACCGACAGATGCTATCATCCGCGTTACACACACCGCCGTCTGCGGGTCCGACCTCTGGTTCTACCGCGGTGAGGAGGAGAAGGAAGAGGGTGAACCTGTTGGTCACGAACCGATGGGTATCGTCGAGGAAGTCGGTGACGACGTCCGGTCGGTCGAACCTGGCGACCGCGTGTTCGCTCCGTTCTCTACCAGCTGCGGCGAGTGCGAGTTCTGTCGCAAGGGACTCCACACGTCGTGTCCGAACGGCAGCTTCTGGGGCGGCGAAGGTCGCGGCGCGCAGGGTGAGAAACTCCGCGCGCCGCAGGCTGACGGTACGCTCATCCGTGTCCCTGACAGGTACGCCGACGACGAGGACACGCTCGAAGCACTCCTCCCGCTGACAGACGTGATGTGCACGGGTCACCACGCCGCCGTCTGTGCGGATGTCCAGGCCGGTGACACGGCTGTCGTTATCGGCGACGGTGCTGTCGGGCTCTGTGCCGTCCTCGCCTCCAAGCGGCTTGGTGCAGAGCGCATTATCGCAGTTGGTCACCACGAGGACCGTCTTGAGCTTGCCGAGGACCTCGGCGCGACAGAAACTGTCGCCAGCCGCGGCGAAGAAGCCATCGAGGAAGTTCAGGAACTCACGTACGGTGGCGCGAATCACGTCCTCGAATGCGTCGGCGCAGAGTCCTCGCTGGAGACCGCTGCGAGTGTGGTCCGCCCCGGTGGCAATATCGGATATGTTGGTGTCCCGCACGTCGAGGACCCGTCGTTCCTTCAGCCGCTGTTCCTCAGCAACGCGTCGTTCACCGGTGGCCCTGCACCCGTCCGTGCATACGCCGAAGAACTCATGGAAGACGTACTGCAGGGTACCCTTGATCCGTCTCCGATCTTCACGAAGACCGTCGACCTCGACAGCGTTCCCGAGGGATATGAGGCGATGGACGAGCGAGACGCAATCAAGGTCTTGGTGAACGTCGACCAGTAGAGCTCTGATCCCTTTCTCTACGTCTACCTCGAGGGGATCTGCTGCTTCGAAGAGTGCAGGAACCAACTCGTCAGCCTGACCCTTTGCTTCGGTCTCGAGGTCGGGCAATGGCTCGCCGTCAGTCTGTGAGATATCGAAGACTGGAACTGGTCGAAAGCCCACGAGTCCCTTTTCCCAACTGTCCGGTGAGGTGTCCTCATACTCACAGTCACTGAGCTCGTGGTACGAGGGGGAGTTCCTCCAGTCAGGACACTGTTTTCTGATGATGGGCGCTCAGATACAGCTCGCCGTCTCGCCTTCTTTGACGTGTCGGCAAAACTCATTTTGCCACGTTCGGTAGCCAGCAACGCGTGTCGCGTGTGGGCATTGAAGTTTGATCAACAGCGTGTTTCGGTGCGAGTAGTCGTGGAATCGACTCTGGACGTCGAGCCACTCTGTGAACTGCTCGCTCGAGACGGCGTCATTGACCTCGTCGACGAGGTCCTGGATCCATGCTTCGATCGTACTGTGCATCTCGTCGTTCTGGGTGCCCGAATCGTCGAACATTTCCCGGAAGCTACTGCTCGTAGCTATGTTCGATCACTGCTTCTCGAGTTGAATCGAACCGAATCGAACTGAACTCGAGAAGACCGCCGCTCCCTCTGAGGGGCTTACAAAAGACGCCAGACTCGAGCAGCTGGGAGTCGTTAGTCAGTGGGCACCGGCGCCTCGTTTTTTCTGAAGACGGTGACTGGTAGCAACTCACTACCGCCTGTCGGCGTCAGTCAGGATCGTAGGGGTTCGTAGCTGTGTCAAGTCGATAGACATCCTCTGCTGCATCGAAGTCATCGTCGAATGCATACAGATAGCCGAGTCCTTCGGTCTGCGTATATGCGATAATGCAACTATCGACGAAGGACAGTGGTTCGTGCTGTCGGAACAGTGCTTTTGCCGTCGCAAGGGCGTCGGCAGTGAGCGAGTCGATATGGAAGCGAGCGTTTTCCTCAATACGGTTGAGGAGGTCGACAGCTGCGTCGTGACCGGCGTGGGTAACGAGACCGTTGAGCGTTTCTGCGAGGACGTAGTCAAGGACCACCGCCTCTGGAAGGGATCCATTGTCGATGCCATGAAGTATCGGGAGCGCGGCTTCGTGGGAACTGTCTCGTCGATATATTGCTGCGAAGAAGACCATTATATCGATAAGCGCGCGTGGCATTTACTCTACATGAGCATGTCATAGAATCGGTCACAAGCCTATTCGACTCCGTAGTGTGCGGTCAGTACAGGTGAAGACCGTATCAGAGCCCATAAGTTATCTACACCGGTATATTTATTGAACTTACAAAACAGTATCAAATATGAACCACCTTGCTCAAGGTCTTGTGGCTGTCTTATTGGGATTGTTCGTCGGATTTTCTGCCGCGTTCGTATTCAGTTTCGACCCGACGGGACCTTTCCCAGTAGTTACAGGATTAGTCCTGACTATCGTGTTAACAGTAATATTCTACGGTGGGATCAGTAAGGCCGCTTCGACTGGAACAGAGTAGCCACCGTTACATTCGCACATCTACTTACCGGCTGATTCAATCAAAGGGTGTTGAAACAAACTACCTACGAGTCTTTCTATGACACGCTCCTACATTGATGCCCCAAGCGTCATGATCGGCCGTGACGTTGGTATCCGTCTCACCCTCGTAACCATCGAATTCAGCGAACGTGCCTGTTTGCTGTTGGATGACTTTGACGCGAATGCTCCCATCGTCTTCGATATGCCACCGGAGCTGATCACCGTCATCAATACCGAGTTCACGCCGAATTCGAGCCGGGATGTTCGCTTGATTCCCTGACACTTTGCTTTCGGCGTCGATTCGTTCACTGCTCATATCTCTCCATATGAGACTGGTCCTGGAAAGCATAGTGTGTCGCCACACTACTCAGAAATACGCCCCATATACAGCAGAATGAACCGCGCGGCAGCGTAGCCCTTCATGAGGCACTTCCCACAGCATCCCGTCGAATTCGACGGTATCAGCCACTGTGGGTCCGGTGAAGCGCCGGAGTTGATCTCAGCGGAGGGCGGCCTCTTCCTTCGTCACGGGGAGTGAGGTACCAGTCGTTCGCCGGTGGCGAAATCGGCGGAAGATGCTGTCTGGAAGAAGGTCAACTGCGTGATTACGCGCTCGGCAAGCAAGATCTGATTGGATCGTCGCGAACTTTCCAAGCCAGTGTGACTCCGAGCGGATCCGGTCAGCACGGTGCTTTCGCTTGCGTTCGTATGTTTCTAGCGCCGTTGTGTAATCAGAATACCTACTGAGTGCGGCGGCCAACGCGAGTGCGTCCTCGATCGCCTGTGCTGCACCTTGACCGGCGAACGGTAACATTCCGTGAGCGGCATCTCCGGCAAGAACCACTGACCCGCGTGACCACTGGTCAAGTGGTGGCACATCCATGAGGCCAGTCGTAATTAGGTCTTCGTCAGGGGCGAACGAATTGATGACAGTTGGAACTGGTTCCGGGAAGCTACTGTAGTATTCGCGTAACTGTTCCGTGATGCTCTGTCGGCCAGTAGTCGCCGTTTCGAACGGACTCGGACTTGGTGCTGTAGCGAACCAATAGAAGCGATCGGAGTCGATCGGAGCGCCGCCAGTGTAGGTTCCCTTTCCCCAGACCTCTACTCCTCGAGTGCGGTGTTGCTCTGGCAACTCACAGGTTGCGGTGGCTCGATAGACGGTGGCGTCGAGCGTTTGCAACTCGATATCGGGAGTGATCACGTCACGCACAGTCGAATTGATGCCGTCTGCACCAACGAGGATGTCTGGGTGGATACGCGTCCCATCTTCGAATCGGGCCGTTGGTGGGTCCGTGTCTTCAATTTCTGCACAGGCTTTGCCTGTTTTGGCTCGTGAGTCGAGTTCATCAAGGAGGAGTCGCTGCAGGTCGCCACGGTGGATTGCGACATAGCCGTAGTCGAAGTGCGCCCGTTCGCCGCCATCAAGATCGAATTGCTGTAGGGTTCGACCACTCGTCGAGAGGATCCGACCATTGTCGAGTGGTACTCCTGTTGACTGGATTTGGTCTGCGATTCCGAGCCGGTCGAACACCAGCAACGCGTTCGTCTGGAGGAGAATGCCGGCACCGACCGGTCGGTATTCGGATGCTGCTTCGTATACCGTCGGCGACAGCCCTCGCTGCTCAAGCGCGAGTGCAGTCGTGAGACCGCAAATTCCGCCGCCGATGATCGCGATCTCTGTTGTCTCTCCGAGATGCTGCATGGCTATCAGTACGGCCTTGAAAATAGAAGCGTAACTGCCGGTCAAACATGTCTCTTTAAGTTATTAGAGTTAATTCTTCGGTCAATGCGATATCTCACTGTCAGAATAACTCCTGCTGAAGGTGATGCATTTCACCCAACTGCGGCGGCGCTGCGAGACGAACCGGCGATCACTCGAGAGGCGATTCACCACGTCGAACTGCTCGCCGATGATACAGTGCTGGTGTTTGCTGAGGGGAGTGGCGATTCGGGCCGATACGAAGCGATCATGAGAGACTCCTCTCTTGTGGAAGAATATCTCGTTTCCGGAGAGGACCGGTGGATGGCGGTGAGTCAGTTCCAGCCCTCGGACGTGATGCGGCGATTCTTGGAGTTCGAACGCGAGTCGGACATCGTCATCGAGACGCCGATTACGATCAACTCCGATGGATCGGTTCGAGTTACCTACGTAGGGAGCGATTCAGCATTTCAAGAGGCCCTTCGACGCGTCGATGAGGAACTCCCACTGACGTACGAGGTCATCGAAACGGGAAGCTATGACCCGGACGTGAATAAGCTTCTGAGAGTGTTAACAACGCGTCAGCAAGAAGTACTCGAAGCGGCTGTCAAAGTTGGGTATTACCGCTCTCCCCGGGAGGCGACTCACAAGGACGTGGCTGAATGCGTTGGGATCGCATCCACAACCGCGGGTGAACACCTTCGGAAAGTCGAGGAACAAGTCTTTGACGCGCTCGTTCGCTAAGTCGTTAGTTAGCGGACGCCGGGGACTCTCCTTTGATCAGCGCATCGTCTGGTATTCCACTCTTGTTCAAGAGAGACGCTGCGTATGCATCGTACACCGTCCCGATTAGCAGTGGTTCAACTTCTGCGGGAGTTCCATGCTAATAAACAACTGAGAAAATGGACGACTAATCTACACTGGCAGGAGTACTGTCGTCGTTAAGGAGGGGGTAGTCGATATGCATCTCGATTTTATCGAAAGGAACGATTGGTTGTACCGCACCACCAGGGCCACCTTCCTCAAGTTCAAGAATGCCAAGCACTTCGAGGTGCTTCAGGTCTGCATGGACATCAGAGACATCGCGATCGACAAGCCGTGCAGCCTCACGCATACTTGAGGGGTGCTCTTTGGCGATTGCTTGGATGAGAGTTAGACGCAATGGTGTGAGACTGTCAACGAGATCGTCGTAGGTACCGAACTCAAGGACTGTCTGCTCATCACTCTTATCTAGTTCATCAGCTTCGGCGTCTTGGATGAACTGGAGAGTGTCCTTACGAACCTGTGCTCGATCGCCGACGGTGATGTGAAGTGTGGTCATCGGTTGTGTGGTGATGCGGTTTTTAATAGGGACGTGATGGATTGCCGCCAGTGGTGTCTCAGTATTCGTCAGTAGTGGCCCAGAACTCAACGAGGAGTTTCTCCATTCCAGAAAACTCGAGATCAGTATCGCCAGCAGCGGTGTGGTGTTCATGGCCTTTGGTATCTTCGTGGGCGTTGTCGTAGCGGATGAGCGTCAGGTTCTGTAGCGTGCCCAGGTGAAGTGTGTATTTCCAGCCGGATGGGTAGATGTTTGTATCAGTCGTACGTCGCATGACGACATTTTCGACAAGTCCAGCTTCGACGTAGGTTGGGATGTGCCCCAATATCAAATGTATATTGAGTAAATACTCAACACCACCCCTCGCTATCTGACACACTCAAGCGACTCAGAACATATTTAGCAACTGAGTTATGTATTCTGGATATCTCCGAAATGGCAGTCTTGGACAATTTCTCTGGGTTCGAGTTCGAGGATCTGATGGAGGACGTCTTCCGAAACCTCGGTTACGAAAACGTCCGGCAGGCCGCAAAAACGGCTGATGAGGGGCGGGACATTCTGATGGAGGAGGTCGTCGACGGGACTCGGCGAGCGATTGTTGTCGAGTGTAAGCATACAGGGACTGTCGGACGGCCGGTCGTCCAGAAACTTCATTCGGCCATTGCGACGTTTGACTTCGACGGACCTAAGCGCGGAATGGTCGTCACAACAGGCCGGTTTACCAGTCCCGCCCAAGAGTATGCTGACCGCCTCGAGCAGACTGGCGATCCATATCCTATCGAGCTGATCGACGGCACGGATCTCCGCGAGATTGCTGATGAAATCGGTCTTGACCTCTATAATGGCCGCATCGAGATCCTCTGTGACGAGACGCTACGTCCCTACGACCCAGCAGCAACTGTCGACGCGCCCGTTCGAGAGGCGTTCCGCGACATCGAGAACATCGAGGCTTCCAACCTTCCGGAGCCACACTCGCAAGTGACGTTCCGTCCAGTCGTCTTGATTACTGCCGATACGAATGCGGTCTTCGAGACATCGGTGGGTGTCATCCACCAGATCAACGAGCGAACACGGTTCGTCGTCCATTCGGAACGCGGCTATCCACAGGTAGCCGATGACAATGTCGCGATGCTCGTCACTGAGAATCTTCACACGGCAGTCGATCTTGACGAGGATCGATTTGAGAAGGTTTTTGATCACGTCACCGAACGCCGGTTCGGACAGACCCAGACCGAGTACAAGGAGTGGGCCGTCGACCGATTACAAGACTACCACACGACGACAGTGACCTACACCGGTGACAACAACGTCACATACAACAAGACCTGCGAGCCGAACCTCTCGGATACCTCGGTTCAATCGATCGAACCAGTGTATCTGCCTGAAGTCCGACAGACAACCGAACTGCAGGCGTACACGTACCCTTACGAGTACTATGCAGCGGGGCCGTCACGGGTAACTTTCGAGAACGGTATCCACCGCTGTGTCCACTGTGAGACGAGCGGCAGCGACGAGACTTACACCTACTGTGCCAACTGTGGCGCGATTGCCTGTGGCAGTCACATCAGAACTGAGCGACTCGAAGGCGAACCGGTGTGTACAGGCTGTGCGGTCACCGAACGGTTCGCGCTCAAAATGAAATACTTCTACGACGACCAAAACCTCGAGACGTTCCGTACAGAATATGCAGCGATGCCACTCCACGAGAAGGCGATGGAGAACAAGCCGCTGGCTGGCGCTCTTCTCGTGTCGCTCTTCGTGATCGTTGGACTCCTCATTGTCAGTGGCGTAATCTGAGCCAACAATCAGCCTGCAAATTTGACATAGAGCTCCTCGAGAGCAGCTTCCAGCGGTCCATGAAACTGCCACGAGGCTTGCTCGAACGCCTCGTCTGTCGGCCCGTCCCACCTCGGAAAGCCAGCGTGGTCGCTCACCTTGACGGTCCACTCGGCCGGTTCATCGAATGGGGCTTGCGTTGGCAGTTCGACGATGTAGAGATACTCTTCGTCACCGTGAATACCATTAGCGGGATTCTCGATGCCGTGACCGAGCAGAAACAGCGGTTGCTCGAGATGCGCCATGTTCGACGGGTCCAACAAGTCGTCCGGCTGGTCTGCGCGAAGGCTTCGCTCACGCCCATCGTCCACGTAGAGGCCCATACTCGAGAGCATCTCGAGGAAGATGAACTGCGCAGCGGCGTAGCTGGGTCCACGTTCCGTTCGTGTCTTCTCGAGCAACTGCTTGAGCTGAGCGAGGTCTTGGAGGACGCTCTCGGGATAACCGTCTGAATGCCGGTAGACCTGTGCGATGCGATTGGTTGAATCCTGTTCTGCTGCAGACTCGTTTCGGTGGACGAATCGGAGTTGACTTCGGGTTGACATCGATCTCTCCTCTCCGGCGCGAGTGCGCCGGCGCCCATCACCGGTGCACACACAACTCCTGCGGACGGGGTGCTCTGGCGTCTACGTACGGCTACGTCGACTCTCCGTACCAGGTGGGATACGTCTACGGGTTCGCCCATGGTGTTGGACTCGCCTTGCTCGAGAAGTTCTATCTCCCGATCTAATCATCAAACATGTTATTCTTTCTATATTTAATATCGTACGAATGATAAGTAAAGAGGATACACCTAACAGGTTCCACCTGTGAAACTCGAACGGACGGATAATGCGCGAGGTTGTCTTCACAGTCGAGTACGAGAAGGGGGCTAACGAGGTGATGGATCTCTTTATCGAAAATCCGGACTTGTACGCCCGGTCGATGGAAATCAATGCGACCAGTGAGGCGGTGTGGGGTATCGAAAAAGTCGTCGGCTCCGCTGCTGTCCTTGACGAGTTCGACGACAAGCTGGACCGCGTTGCGAGTGATCCGAGTAAGGCCGGAATGTGCGGTGCGCCCGTGTCCGAGTACGAGTACACGATCCTCTCGTCGAACGCCGAATCGCGGAAAATTCATTGGCTTCGTCGTGAAGGCGACGACCCACGGTCGATTCCGCTCGTCGCGGCGAAGCACATCGGTGAGGGATTGATAATGCGCACGGAACGGCGTGGCAACCAGTACCGGTGGCGGTTGCTTATCAATGGGACAGTATCAGTGATTCACGAGGAAGTCAGTGAGTACCTCCGAGAGGGGTTGTCGCTCACCGTCGAACGCCTCGGAACGCCCCCGTGCTTGCTCGAAGACGATCGGGTCCAACAGACTCTCACACCCGAACAGAAGGCGGCACTCGAGGCGGCTATCGAGCGCGGGTACTACGAGGAGCCACGGCAGCAGTCAGTCACTGAAATCGCCGAAGACGTCGGCATATCGAGGTCCACGTTCCAGTACCGTCTCAACCGGGCTGAAGCGTGGCTGGCACAGCAGTTTGCTGCCGATTCACTCGGTGCCGATCTTGATGTGGATCTCGATCTAGGAGATGTCGAGTTCATCCAGTGAGCGAGCAGGTCAAACGCGCATAGGTTGGAATATGTCGAAGTAAATCCCACCCCACTGGCTCCTATAGATTCGGGTATGGCAACGACGACTAATGCCAGCGTTCAGTTGATTCGCAACGCGACCATCCTCGTAGATGTTGGTGATACGACGTTCCTTGTGGACCCGATGTTCACGCCGCAGGGTGAGATGCCGACCATTACAGACAACCCGGCGGTTCCGGACTTCCTCACCACGGCGAATCAGAATCGGAATCCGCTCGTCCCGCTGCCCGACATCGACCTGTCGTACGACGCCGTGGTTGTCACGCACCGCCATCCCGACCACTGGGACGAGGCGGCCAAAGAGGAACTCGACGCCGACGTACCACTGTTCTGTCAGCCTGAAGAGGCGGACGCCTTTACCGATGAGGGCTTCACTGACGTCCAGCCCGTCGACGACAAAACCTCATTCGGGGACATCACCATTCACCGGACGCCCGGTCGCCACGGGCACGGAGAGTTAGCAGAGGGGATGGGTCCCGTTTCAGGATTCGTATTCGAGGCCGACGAGACGATATACGTCGCAGGCGATACGATCTGGTACGAGCCGGTCGAAAAAACGCTTGACCGGTTCGATCCGGATATGATCGTCCTCAATGGCGGCGAAGCACAGTTCGAGCAGGGCGACCCCATCACGATGGGTATCGAGGATATCTCCGCCGTCCGCGACACTACCGATGCCACAGTTGTCGTTGTTCATATGGAAGCGATTAACCACTGTTTGCTCACTCGTGACGAGTTGCGGTCGGCGACAGAGGGGGTTCACGTTCCTGAAGATGGGAAGCAGATCAGCCTGTAAGGCGAGAGAATCCGCCTGACTACAACGTGTGCGTCGAGTCACGTCTTTTTGAGGGCGACACGGCAGTGCTTCCTTTGACACCAGCGTGGCGTTTTAAATCGTGCCTGATATTCCATCTGTGGCTGAAGGAGCTACTAGCATCTTAGTCGATCAACCCACACATCTACTTACCGGCCAATTCACCGTCGCAGTCAGTGGATCAAACCAGTAGGAGAGTTCCCTGACACCCGCCGAGAACAAGGTTTAGTCGGGACGGCGCGTAACTCCCCCGTATGCCATTCAGCGTCAGTTGGCACACGCTTCTCGAGCAGGCGGAGGATCGGAACACGTTGTTGGTGCTGGTTTTCGTAGGCGATGCAGGCTCGAAGCGTCTCCATATCGTTGATCGTCGCGATGCTGGCATCAATCAGTCGTGTGTTTGGTGCCTCGAGTCGCTGTGCTGGTGAGAGTTCACTCGAGTTTCGAGGTTGCTCTGACGTATCGCTCATTGGATGTTGCCTCTACCCCTGTCGAGGCACGAAAAACTGCATTGCTCACTGGTTTTTCCGCAAGTGAGAGATGACCACGTGCTACGATAAGTACGGGGGAAGCACCGGTCGTTCGGTGCAGCGGTTATATGGTTCGGAGGTCGTCTGTCACCTGTGACCGGATAGCGGCTGCCGCAACTTCGTCGGCTCTTCTGATGAGTTCTGCTTCGATCGTCGCCGGCTCGACCGTCGTTCGACTCGTATGAGAGAGCACGATGTGTGCTAGTTCGACTGGCAAGTCCACTGCTGCAACGACGTAGACTCCGTAGTAGGGATGTCCGAGCAGGTTGTAGACTGGCGTCTCGGTCATCCCGTCGAATTCGGCGAGTTTGCTCACGTCGTGGATGAGTGCACCAGCAACTACCGTATCCACTGAGAGCGTGACCTCGCGCCGCTCAAGAAGCGTCTCCGCGAGCGTGACGGCACAGGCAGTTACGTCCCGAATGTGGCTTACCAGCCGTTCGTTTTCCAACCCTAATGCACGCTGTGTTGGGGGCAACCACGGTACCTCAGTGAGGTCGTCGATGTCGTTCTCTTCGATGGCCGTCGCCCACGCACTGACAATGCCCGCTCGAAGATCGTCGTCTTCGATCACCTCGAGTTCGGGAAACGCGGCCCTGACCACATCCTCGCTCATGTCTCTGCTGTCAGTATTGACCACTAAAAGTACCCACCGTGCAGTGATGCTCACTTCGCAGCTTGCGCACTCACCAGCTGTTAGCGTTCTGCACCGTAGACGATTTTCGAGGGGGCTTCGTAACCACAGTCAGGACAGTCGAACCACCGCTGGACCTTCGCACCAGCAGCAGATTTCTGGCCGACGATGACGTCGTCGTTCGGACACTCCGGACAAGCGAGTTCGGGGGCTGGTCGATCCCGAAGTGCATCCCGAACACTAGTCGCCTCTTTCGTCTCGAAGCCGCGCGACCATACTGGATAGCCGTCGACAAGGATCGCTGCCCGCCACTTGTACGCGTAGGAGTCCGGGGCGCGATGCAGGACGGCTCGTGCTCCAGTCTTGGTGTTCCGATACGCCAGCGTAGGTGTTCGACTCTCTCGTGTCCAGTTGGTGATTCGGGGCATGAGTACTCAGAAATGGACGTCTGCCGGCACGATCCAGCACGTCTCGCGCTCGTCAGTTTCCTCGAGGAGGCGATCGAGGTGTCTGCGATGGCGGATCCCAGTCGCGTGCTGATCATACAGACAGATCGACGGGCCACGGGAGGCACCGACCTGCTGGAAAGCATGCCGAGCGAGGCCCTCGTCGCGCATGATCTCGTCGTCGCTGCATTCCTCAAGTGCTTTCTTCACCCGGTCCAGATTTCGCTGGAATGTTTCCGTCGTAGTCTCCCAGGCCCGCTCAAGGAGTTCTTCACCTTTGTCGGACGTAACGGGCGCAGCCGTCGGCAGGTCGCCCCAACGTGCTTTTCCAGCCACTGTCGTGTCCTCTTCGTCAAAGGTGACGTAGTAGTCGAACACCGCACAGGAATGCGGCTCTGCGCCAACCAGTCGGTCGAACACGGTCTTTCCGGTTGACAGTGCCTCGTCTGCTGTCGATGCCTCTACCAGCGAATAAATGATCATATGCATCT
>Ga0207720_100966_pt1 | contig 13099 bp, 10 predicted proteins | sample A23P2SouthBayCA_2_FD_187751 | JGI IMG/M metagenome (GOLD analysis project Ga0207720, IMG submission 187751) | Aerobic enrichment media microbial communities from Eden Landing Ponds, California, USA - A23 E3 (2) (SPAdes) | ecosystem: Environmental > Aquatic > Marine > Unclassified | place...
GAGCCGATCGCGGACGTCGTCGATCTGCGCTCCGACGGCCGCGGCCTTCGTGCGGTTCGTCCGCGCCGCCGCGACCGACGAGCCGAAGCTCCGAGATGCGATCTCTCCCGAGAGTTCCGCTTCGCTGACGCCCAGGACGCCGGCCATCCGCTCGCCCGGTGCGACCTCGGCCGCACCGCTCGCGTTGGTCGCCGTTTCGTTCGCCCCGTCGTCGGTCGTCGAGGCGGTGGCGCCGTCGCTGGTGGTCGTTTCGTTCGCCGGCCCGTCGGACTGGGCGGCGATCGGTGCGCCGGCGTCGATGGTCGGCTGCCCGGTGACCGCGCCGGCGATAGCCGAACCGCCCACGACCGTCGCGAACACCACGGCGAGCGTTACTGCCGCGACCTGAACTCGTCGCATCTCGACCGACTGTTGGCCCCGGACTCACATATATCGGGTCGGTTCTCGTTCCCAGTCAACCCGGATTAAGCCCGTTCAATCCGCTCTCGACCCCGCTCGTATCCCCGGATTCGTCGCTCGGCCCTTCGGATGGCGGCCCAGAGGGTCGAAACGGGTACAGATGGATCCGCCCGCCGGGCCGGTACCGGTCTCGGCACCGTCCGTGCGGTCGGCTCACTCCTCGCTTTCGTCCTCGGCGTCGCCGACCACGTCGTGTTCCGGGAGCGTGAGCACGTTCTCGCGCCCGAGTCGGAACCCGTCGAGGTCGCCCTCGTCGCGCATCTTCCGGACCACCTGGCTGGTCTTGGCGTCGGTCCAGTCGAGCGCCTCCGCGACCTCCTGTTGTTTCATGCGCCCGCCGCGCTGGGTGATGAGCTTCAGCACCCGCTCCTCGTTGCTCAACAGTTCGTCCGGGGGAGCCGACTCCTCGGCTCCCCCCGTCTCGTCGCCGCTCTCGGCCGCAGCGGCCCCGCTCGCGCCGCCCCCGTCGTCGGCGGCTTCGGCGGCAGCGTCGCCGCCGGAGCCGCCAGCCCCGGCCGGATCGTCGCCGGCCTCGGTCCCCGACGCGGGGGCTGGCGCCCCGCTCGCCTCCGCCTCGTCGGCGGAACCGGGGGCGACGGGCGTCCCGTCGCGTCTCGTCCAGACGCGGTAGCCGACCGCGACGGCGACCGCAAGCGCCAGCACGCCGATCACCGGCACCCACGGGAATCCCGACCCCGTCGCGCCGGGGGTCGTCGTCGGACTGGCCCCGCCGTCGCCGCCGCCGGCCGACGTGGTCCCCGGCCCCGCTGTCGCCGCCGGCGCAGCCACGAGCCTCGGTTCCCCGGAGCCGAAGGTGGTCGGCCCGGTCCAGATCGCGGCGTTCGACCGGCGATCGTCGGGCGCGGGCGTCACCGAGGACGCCTCGTAGCCCTCCGGCCACGACAGCTCCAGGGTGGTCCGGTCGTCGAGAAAGAGCCCCGCGATCGCGTCGCCGGCGACGACGCGGTCGCCCTCGACGGCCGCGAACCCCGTCCAGACGAACTGGTAGGTGACGACGCCGTACTCCTGGGGGAGTTGTTCGGTCGTCGCGGTCACGGTGACGTTTTCGATCGCCATCTCCCGTCCGGTCGCGTTCTCGGCGTCGGCGGCGGTCGCGCGCATACGCTCGGCGAACGGGTCCGCGAACGCAGAGGAGTCGTTTTCGACGTCCCCCTGGACCGACTCGAAGCCGGCCGTTTCGTTTTCGGTTTCGAGCCTGACCCGGTACTCCACCCGCCAGACGGCGCCGCCGTCTGCCCGCAGATCGACGCCGAGAAACACGTCGTCGGGTGAGACCTGAACGCCCGGCGCCGCGCCGAGGCCGGATCGTTGCTGGGGAGCCGGCCCGGGGGAGGTCGCCGCCGGTGTGAGGTCGTCCGCCGGGGGCGACGTGGCCTCCGTCGCTTCGAGCGCCGTCACGCCCCCCACCGCCGACGTCAGCAGGACGACGACGAGGGCGAGCGCGATCGGTCTGCCGACCATGCTGTCCCTACCCTCGGGCGTGGTGTACAAACCCCTTTCCGTCTCGGTCGCCCTGTCGACCCGACCGCGTTAACCGGGCCAAAATTTATGCTTTCGGTGCGTGATCACACACCCCATGCCAGAGTGCGGGAACTGCGAGTCCTTCGTCACGAGGGCGTACGTTCGTGTGTTCACACCGGACGACGTCACGGAACCCCGCGTCTGTCCGAACTGCGAGGACATGGTCCGGGACGGCGCCGACGTCCGAGAGGCGCGGTCCCCTCGAAGCACGTAACGACGGTCCGACGACCGCGTGCCGACAGCCCGGCACCCCGGCTCGCTGCGCCGCGACCCGGCGAACGCCGGCGGTGCGTCGGACCCACAGAGGCAGATGTGGAGGGCTCGGGGCGGCTACGAGGGCTGGGAACGAACTGAAGTGGAAGGGGCGGGAATCGAACCACGCGAAGCCATTGAAAAGATCGGCGCGGCCAGGCCGCACCGACGGTGCTCTACCACTGAGCTACCCTTCCGGGCGGAGATACGCGTCGGATCGCACATATACCCGTTGGTACCCCGACCGGGGGTGGTCGGTCAGTAGGAGCGTTCCTTCGGCTCGTAGGTGTGTTCCTCGTTCTCGCCGTCCAGGTCGACCGGCTTGTAGTAGAGGTCGGGCGACCCGCCGTTCCAGGCGAGCATCGTGTGTTTGAGCCACTCCTCGTCGCGACGCTCCTGGAACTCGGCGCGCCAGTGGGCGCCCCGGAACTCCTCGCGGGCCAGCGCGCCGATGGTGATCGCCTCGGCGACGTCGAGGATGTTCCGGGTCTCGATGGTCTGGATCAGGTCCGTGTTGAACGTCCGCGAGGGGTCGTCGACGGACACGTCGGCGTAGCGCTCGCGGGCCGCGCGGATGTCCTCCAGGGCCCGCTTCAGCCCGGGGGCCTCGCGGAACACGTTGACGTTCTCGGTCATGGTCCGCTGGACCTCGGCCCGGATCTCGGCGTGGTTGACGCCGTCCTCGCGGTCCATCAGCGTCTCGACGCGACCGGTCTCGGCCTCGACCGCAGCCTCGACGACGGAGTCGGCGTCGGAGAGCGCCGGCCCGCCGTCCGCGACGGCCTCGTCGTCGAGTGACCCGGCCTCGCCAAGGGGGACGGGGCTGTCGATCGAGTCGGTCTCGAATTCGTCGTGCCTGCCCGTGGGGATGTCGGCCTCGCCCAGGTCCCCCCCGGCGGCCGCCAGCCCGGCGCGCTTGCCGAAGACGATCAGTTCCGGGAGGGCGTTGCCGCCGAGCCGGTTCGAGCCGTGCACCGAGACGCAGGCGCACTCGCCGGCCGCGTAGAGCCCGTCGATCACGGTCTCGCCGTTCTCGTCGACCTCGATGCCGCCCATCTCGTAGTGCTGGCCGGGCTTGACCGGCATCGGCTCCTCCAGGCCGTCGACGCCCTCGAAGTCCGCAGCGAGATGCAGGATGTTCTCCAGGCGGTCGACGATGCGCTCCTCGCCGAGGTGGCGCATGTCGAGGTGGACGTACTCGTCCTCGATGCCGCGTCCCTCGTTGATCTCGGTGAGTTCCGCCCGGGAGACCACGTCCCGGCTGGCGAGTTCGCCGTCGTTGTTGGCGTAGCCGCCCTCGAACATGAACCGCTCGCCCTCGGCGTTGTAGAGGATGCCCCCCTCCCCGCGGACGCCCTCGGAGATGAGCACGCCCGTCGACGGCAGCGTCGTCGGGTGGAACTGGACGAACTCCATGTCCTCCAGCGGGACGCCGACCCGGTAGGCCATCGCCGGCCCGTCGCCGGTACAGGACACCGCGTTGGTCGTGTGGTCGAACGCCTGCCCCAGGCCGCCGGTCGCGAGGATGACCCCCGAGGTGGCCCGGAAGCCGGCGACCTCGCCGGTCTTGACGTCGATGGCGACGACGCCGTGACACGTCCGGTCGGTCGGGTCGTCCTCGTCGGTGACCGCCAGGCGCGTGACGTACCACTCGTCGTAGACCGTGATGCCGCGTTTGACCACCTGCTCGTACAGCGTATGCAGCAGGTGATGGCCCGTCTCCGCGCCGGCGTAGGTCGTCCGGGCGAAGGAGAGCCCGCCGAACGGTCGCTGGGAGACGGTGCCGTCCTCCTCTCGGGAGAACGGCATCCCCCAGTGTTCGAGGTCGATCACGTCCTCGGGGGCGTCCTGGGCCAGCGTCTCGATGGCCGGCGCGTCGCCCAGGTAGTCCGAGCCCTTCATCGTGTCGTAGGCGTGCAGTTCCCAGGAGTCGCCCTCCCGCAGGGCGGCGTTGATGCCGCCCTCGGCGGCGCCCGTATGCGAGCGCACCGGGTGGAGTTTCGTCACCATCGCGACGTCGGCGCCCGCCTCGTGGGCCGCCACCGCCGCCCGGAGGCCGGCGCCGCCCGCTCCGATCACCAGAACGTCGTGTTCGTGCATGTCAGTCACCGAATCACCAGAATTTGAGGTTGTTCTTGACCGCCTCGCGTTTCAGCTCCTGGATGTGCTCCGTGAGGGGGATGTCCTTCGGGCACACCTCCGTACAGGAGAACTGGGTCTGGCAGCGCCAGACGCCGTGTTCCTGTTCGAGGATCTCCAGGCGCTTCTGTTTCATCTCCTCGCCCTCGCGCTCGTCCATCGCGAACCGGTAGGCCTTGTTGATGGCAGCCGGCCCGAGATACTCGTTGTCCCCCGCCGCGATGTTACACGAGGAGTAACAGGCGCCACACCAGATACACCGCGTCGAGAGCTTGACGTACTCGCGGTTCTCCGGCGACTGGCGCTGTTCCTCCAGGTCGTCGTCCGGCAGCGACTCCGTCTGGAAGTACGGTTCGACCGCCTCCATCTGGTCGTAGAAGTGCTCCATGTCAACCACCAGGTCCTTCTCGACGTCCTGGTGTGGGAGCGGTTCGATGCGGACCGGCTCGTCGAGGTCCGACAGCTGCGTCTTGCAGCCCAGGCGCTGGCGACCGTTGACGAAGAGCGCGTCCGAGCCACAAATCGCCTGCCGACAGGAGTGCCGGAAGGTCAGCGACGAGTCGAAGTGGTCCCGGGCGTAGATCAGCGCGTCCAGCACCGTCATCCCCTTCTCGAAGGGGACGTGGAAGTCGTCGAAGCGCGGCTCCTGCTTTGCGGCCACCTCCGGGTCGTAGCGGAACACCTTGAGGTGGTAGGTCTCCTCCTCCTCCCGGACGCGCTCGGCCTCCTCGGCCGCGCGCTGTTCGGCGGCCTCGTCCTGCCGCGCGCGCTTTTCGGCCCGGCGGCGGTCGCCCGGCGACGCCTCCGGTTCGCTCTCGGTGTCAGGCTCGGTCTCGGTTTCGGAGTCGGGTAGTTGCGTGCTCATTGTTGTCACAGGAGAGTGATGCCGGCCCAGGCGTTCGCGGTCCGGACGCCCTGGACGAGTAGGAGGGCGCTGGCGACGATCAGCACCCACTTGACGACCCGCTTCCGGCTCCCGGTAAGACCCTGGTTGATCAGGGCATTGTACACGCCGTTGACGCCGTGGAACGTCGCTGTCACCAGGAACAGGATCATCAGCGAGTAGTACGAGAGCTGTTCCATCCGGGCTGCGGACATGGCGAACGTCACCTCGGCGGCGTGGTGGACGAAGTGCAGCAGGAAGAAGTGAAAGGCCAGCACGACCACGAGGAACGCAGCCGTGATGCGCTGCCAGAGCCAGCGGCGACCGCCCCGCTCGAAGGAGGAGTACCGTTCCGCCATCTCAGAACGCCCCCGCGACGAACGTCGGCACGCTCGCGACGACGATGGCCCCCGTCAGCACGAGCGAGGCGTAGAAGCTCCGATCCTGTGCTTCCAGTCCGACCCCCAGATCGACCAGCAGCAGGCGGAGGCCGTTGAGGATGTGGAACACTGCGACCGCCAGCAGGCCCACTTCCAGCACCCGCACGACGAAGAGGCTCTCGAGCGTCCGGATGGTCTGGGTGTAGGCCGCGTCCCCCGACAGCGCCGTCGAGAGCACGGCGATGTGGGTGAACAGGTAGCCCACAAGCACCCAGCCGGTGAACTTGTGGAAGATCCAGGCCCACATCCCCGCCGAGAACTCCTTCCACCGTCCGAAGTCCTCGACTAGGCCCCGATTGTAAGACTGACTCATACTCACCGGGGGTCAGGCCGGAGGCAGTATAGTAGTTACGTGTGCGCCCGACCGCGACCGGCGAAAACCTCGTCTCACGTCGCCGCGGCCGTCGGCAGCCGTCGACGCGGCGGTCGGCGGACGTCGAAACGGCCGGTCGGGGGCGACGTCCCGTGAGTCGACGGCCGCCGACGCGGCCTCGGATCGGGTGGCGCCGAGCAGGACACAAAGCACTTGTCCGTCTTTGGGGACGCTGGCGTATGGTTCCCACTCCCCCCCGGCGCTCGCTGCTCGCCGGCGTCGCGGCCGGCGCGGCCGCCCTCGCAGGCTGTGCGGCGCTGCCCTTCTCGGACCGGTGTTCGGCCGGCTACACTCTCGACGTGACTCGACTCACCGACGGCGAAATGATCGACGTCGTCGTCGACGAACCGCCCGAACCGCACGCCGACACCGCCAGCGACCTCCTCGACGCGGCCGTCGACGGGGACGCGGCGATGTACACCACCTACCGGGAGCCACCGCTTGAGGACGTGAGCCTCGTCGTCCACGGCGGCGCCTACTACCGCGTCGAGCGGTCGATAGCGAGGACGCGGGAACGGACGGCCAGGATGATCGAGATCGAGTTCGACCGGGCCGCGACGCCCGCACCGGACGCAACGGTCGTCCCGCTGTCGGACTTCCCAGAGGCCGACCGCGAGGCGTTCCGCGCGACGTACCCGGCCGAGAAACTGGCCGCCGCCGGGCATCCCGAATCGTTCTCGACCGGCGGCCCCCACGTCTACCCCGACGGCGCCGACTCGCAACTGGTAGGGTCGGGCGAACTCTACGTCCGGTACGACAACCACACGTACCGGGTCTCGGCGGGCGAGACCCGCGCCGTCGAGGAGCACACCTACCGCTACACGGTGACGGAGGTCGCCGCCGACCGCGACGGGTTCCTCGCGTTCGTCCGCGAGCGGTTCGTCGTCCCCCTCGACGACCTCCCCGAGGCCGAGGCAGCGGTGTTCGATCGAGCTACCGAGGAGACGGTCTCGGAGTGCGAACCGCTCTCCGAGGGGTTTGCGGACCTCGTCCACCACCTGCGGTCGATCCCCGAGGAGCGGCGGACGGGCTATCGCGAGTGGCTCGTGGCCCGGAACGGCCGGACGTACCGGGTCGACCTGATGGAGTTCGTCGCCTGACGTCTCCGGTCTCTTCGACCCGGGGTCCCCGGAACCGTCAGGCCCAAACCCCGCCGTCGTCAAGGCATCTGCGATGGAAGACGGGGAACCGGCGACGGGGAAGGGAAAGCCGGCGACCGACCTCCCGGAGGACGTCGACGCCGTCAGGGCGGCGCTGGTCGGGTGGTACGAGCGCGATCACCGGGAGTTCCCGTGGCGCCGAACCGAAGATCCCTACGAGATTCTCGTCTCGGAGGTGATGAGCCAGCAGACCCAGCTCGACCGCGTCGTCGACGCCTGGAAGGACTTCGTCGAGCGGTGGCCGACCGTCGAGGCGCTGGCGGCCGCCGACCGCGGCGACGTCGTCGCCTTCTGGACCGACCACTCGCTGGGGTACAACAACCGTGCGAAGTACCTCCACGAGGCCGCCCGGCAGGTGATCGAGGAGTTCGACGGCGACTTCCCCCGGACGCCGGAGGGGCTCTCGGAGTTGATGGGCGTCGGTCCCTACACCGCAAACGCCGTCGCCTCCTTCGCGTTCAATGAGGGCGACGCGGTCGTCGACACGAACGTAAAACGGGTGCTGTACCGCGCCTTCGACGTTCCCGACGACGACGCGGCCTTCGAGCGGGTCGCGGGCGACCTCATGCCACCGGGCGAGTCCCGGACCTGGAACAACGCGATCATGGAACTCGGCGGCGTCGCCTGCGGGAAGTCCCCCGGATGCGACGAGGCGGGGTGTCCGTGGCGGGAGTGGTGTCACGCCTACCGGACGGGGGACTTCACCGCGCCCGACGTCCCGACCCAGCCCGACTTCGACGGGAGTCGGCGGCAGTTCCGCGGCCGGGTCGTGCGCGTTCTGGGGGAACACGACGAACTACGGCTGGACGACCTGGGACCGCGGGTCCGCGTCGACTACGCGCCGACCGGCGACCACGGCAGGGAGTGGCTCCGCGACCTGGTCTCGGACCTGGCTGACGACGGACTCGTCGACGTCGGTAGCCGCGACGGCGAGACGGTCGTCCGGCTGCAGAAGTAGGCGCTCAGACACCGCCGGAGGGGGCCTCGTCCGTCCAGACGGCTCACCCCTCGTCGGTCGTCTCGTCTCCCTCGCCCCGTCCGGGCAGTCCGTCCACGTCGAGGTACCCGTACCTGATCGCCAGCCCCACTGCGAGTAGTCCGGCGCCGACCAGCCCGATGAGCAGCGACTGGGCGGCGATCGTGCCGGTGACGGCCTCCGCGAATCCGAGCGCCAGTTCCCGTCCCGCCTCCGGGGCGTCCGCCGCGTTCTCAGCGACGAACGTCCGGGCGCGGTTGGCAGCCCACTCGGCCCCGAGCCAGGCCGGGAGCCCCGCCACGAGCAGGCTCCCACCAGTCGCAGTCGCGACGGTCGACGGGGAGCGGGTCAGCCACCACAGCAGGCCGACCAGCGCCAGCGCGGCCAGCGGGAGCGCGACGCCGAGGGCGTCGACGATTCCGACGACCCGCTGGGCGCGGTCGAACTGCTGGCGCGTGTCGGCGTCCACGTTCTCGGTGGGCGAGATGGTCGCCGGGAGCTGTTCGTCCAGGTTCCCCTGGAACCGCTCGCCGAGTTGCCTCCCGAGGTCCCCTTTGGCTGCCGTCAGCTTCCGATCGAACGTCGAGTAGGACATGTCGCCCGCGAGTCCCTGGACGAGGACGGCCTGGAGGTTCCCTCCGGCCTGGGTGACGTTCCCCGGGTCCTCGTCGGTCGTCGACTCCGCGGCCAGCGACCCGAGCCGCTCGTCGACGGTCTCGTTGATCCGGTCGCTCCGGTCGGCCCGCACTCGCTCGCGGAGTGCGGCCTTGATTTCGGACTCCCTGTCCCGGACCATCCGCTCTTTCTCTGCCTCGCTGTAGGCGTCGGGATCGTAGTCCTCGACGACCAGCGCCAGGAGCCTGTCGTCGCTGGCGTTCCGGTAGGTCCGGTTTGCGGCCTCGGCGATCGCCCGCTCGCGAATCGCCGCCCTGAACTCCGACCTGACCTCCCGGTAGCTCGATCGGTTCCGCTCCATCCGTGCAAGCTCTGAGACGCTCGGCCCGGCGGACCCGAGGGAGCCCTCGCCGAGCGCCGATCCGTTACGCGGATCCGTGCCGGTCGCCTCCAGCAGGGTCGACAGCGACGTGTTCTCCATCTCGGCTTCCATGGCCGGTGGGACGCGCTCGACGACGGGGTCCGTCCGGACGGGGAGGGTCAGCTCCTGGCGCTCCCCGTGCAGGAACGCGTACAGTCTGACGATCACCCTGTCGATCTGTGACTCGACGTAGTCGCGTGTCACGGCCCTGTCGACGACGCCCGTCACCACGTCGCTCGATCCGAGCCCGCTGCTCCCCGAGGCTTCGGACTGGAGCGAGGACGCGACCGCCTGCTGGACGGCGTCGTCGAGGAGTTCGTAGCCGTTTTCGTCTTCGAGCGTCCCGGTCACGAAGTCCGGATTGAGCATCGTCCGGTGTGTCGCCACCACGGCGTTGGCCGCCACGACCGTCGTCGTCAGCAACACCACGACTGCGACGACGGCGAGTTTGTGCAGCCAACTCATCTCGATCGGTCCCCCTGTGCCTGCGATCTCCGCCCCCCAGTTCGCATACCCGGAAATTCTCGAACATTGACTTAACTGTCCGGGTCGTTTGCCCCGCGTGCCGACCGCAGAACGCCCTCACCGATCACCTACACCTTTGGGTGCGGACGAACAATCCACTTCGGTGGTAGGCCTCGTCGTCACGGTCGCACTCGTCGTCGTCTCGACGCTCGTCATCTGGACGGGCAGCGGCTGGTTCGAGGGGGCGGCCCAGCGGCTCAGCAAACATTACGGCCTGCCGGTCGCCGTCCACGGCGCCATCGTCGTCGCCGTCGGGTCGAGCTTCCCGGAGCTCAGTTCGATCGTGATTAGCACCGTCGTGCACGGCGAGTTCTCGCTCGGGGTGGGGGCGATCGTCGGGAGCGCCATCTTCAACCTGCTCGTGATCCCGGCGCTCTCGGCGTTCGCCAGCGAGGACCTGACCGCGACCCGCGACATCGTCCACAAGGACGCCCAGTTCTACGTGATCAGCGTGCTGGTCCTCTTTATCGTGTTCGCGCTCGGCGCGACGTACGTTCCGGGCGGGAGCAACTCGGCGGCGATTTTGACGCCGACGCTCGTCGTCCTGCCCCTGGCCACCTACGGGGTCTACGTCTTCCTCCACCAGCAGGACGCCGGCGACCACGTCGCCCGCGAGACCGTCGACGTCAGCCCGGGACGGGAGTGGGCCAAACTGGCCGGCGCACTGGTCGTCGTCGCCGTCGGCGTCGAAGGGATCGTCCGCGGGGCGCTGTCCCTGGGGGCCGTCTTCGGCACCCCGACCTTCCTGTGGGGGCTGACCGTCATCGCCGCCGGGACGAGCCTCCCCGACGCGTTCGTCAGCCTCCAGGCCGCCCGCGACGACGACGACGTGACGAGCCTCACGAACGTCCTCGGCAGCAACACGTTCAACCTCCTCGTCGCCATCCCGGTCGGCGTTCTGCTGGCCGGGTCGGCCACGATCAACTTCCTGGCCGCCATCCCGACGATGGGGTTTCTGGCCCTCGCCACCATCGTGTTCATCGTCTTCCTCCGTACCGACCTCCGGCTCACCGACCGCGAGGCGGTCGGCTTCCTGGTCCTGTACGGGGTCTTTCTCGTCTGGATGACCCTCGAATCGATCGGCGCCATCGAGACCGTGCGCGGGATCTGAGCGGCGCCAGCCGGACCGGGTCGCTGGACGGAGGCCGGTGCGAGGAGCGCCGGGACCCACGCCGTTTGTTCGCCCCCGGGACCCCTGCTTTTTGGTCGCCGCCGACCCAGAGGTGCCATGGCACACGTCGCAGCACTCGCCGGGAGCCTCCGTGACGAGAGCTACACCCGCAAGTCGCTCGAACACGCCCTCGGCGGCGTCGAGGCCGCCGGGGGCACGGGCGAACTGCTCGACCTCCGGGAGTTCGACCTCCCGCCGATGGACGCCGACCGCGACGCCCAGGGCGACAGCGAGCGCCTCACTGCCCGGGTCCGGCACGCGGACGCCGTCCTGCTGGGCACGCCGATGTACCACGGCTCGTACTCCGGCGTCCTGAAGAACGCGATCGACTACTGTGGCTTCGACGAGTTCGAGGGGAAAACCGTCGGTCTGCTGGCCGTCTCCGGCGGAGCCTTTCCGATCACGGCGCTCGAACACCTCCGCAGCGTCTGTCGCGCCCTCGACGCGTGGGTGCTCCCGCACCAGGCCGCCGTCCCCCGCGCCCACGCCCAGTTCGAGGGTGACCGGCTAGCCGACGAGGGCCTCGCCGAGCGCGTCCACGTCCTCGGCGAACGCGTCGTGAACTACGCCGCGATCGAACCCGATCCCGCGACCTTCGAGTCCGCAGAGAACGTCGGCGCGGAGGACTGATCGCCGGACCCGGGGCGACTATCGGGACCCGCCCCCCGTCGGCAGTCAGGGGTACGGGTGGAACGGCCGGTCGAGCCGCGACTCGAACCCGAGGTCCCGCGGCACCCGCTCGGCGCGCTCCCCGAAGAAGGGGTCGTCGACGAACAGCGGCTGGGCCGTCGGGACCAGGACGCGGACGGCCTCGAAGCCGAGTGCGTCGACGTCACGGGGGGTGAGCCGCGAGGCGTACGGCGCGAGGCCGGCCTCGACCGCCCGCTCGACGACCGCCGAGAGCTCCGCCGACCCGGTCGGGACCTGGTCGGGACCGACGTCCCCGGCCGCAACCGTCGCCCCGGCGTCGACGAAGGCTCTGGCGGCCTCGGGAAAGTCGGCGTACCGACCGATCGCGCCCTCCTCACCCTCGGCGCGCTCGGGGCCCATCGAGCGGAGTTCGGTCCAGTTCTGGAGCGCCTCGGCTAGCGCCGCCCGCGCCGCCGCCGCCGGGTCGAGGTCGGCGCCCGACCCGACCGCAAAGCGCGGCCAGTCGCCCTCGCGGTGGACCGCCGCGGCGACGACGGGGACGTCGACGTCCCCGGTGACCAAAAGCGGCGTCACCGACAACTGCTCGGCCCTGGCCCGCGCGACGAGGCGATCGAAGCCGTCGTCGTCGACGGCGAGTTCGAGCGGCTCGAACGTCGAGTACCAGGCGAGCATCGTCGCGTCCCGTTCGAGCACCTCGTACAGCCCCGACAACAGTGCCTCGACGCCCGAGTTTCCCAGTCCGAGTCCCGTCGTGATCGCGGGCCGGTACCGGGCGTCCGGCGGCGGGTAGTGGGCGAACTCCGCCGGAAGCTCGACGGCCTCGCCGGTGGCGACGGCCTCCCCGCGGACCCAGCGGATCGGCTCGTCGGGGTCGGGATCAGGGAAGCCGTCGGGACGGACGAACGCGCTCGGTCCGACCGCGTTCGGGCGGTCGGCCTCGGGCGCCGTGACGAACTCGCTCTCGCGGTAGACGCCCGCGCTGTAGCGTTCGAGCGCCTCGCCGAGGGCCTTCATGAACGCCGGGTTCCAGTCGGCGTCGACCCCGCCGCCAAACGCCGCGGCCCGCGCGTCGCTGTAGGCGGTCGTGTCTGCGAGGGCGGCCACGTAGTACGGCACGGGGAACGATTCCTGCTCGCCGACCTGCGTGACGAGGCCCACCCGGTCGTCGACCGCCCGCTCCGCGCGGTCGAGCGCGGTTTCCAGGTCGACCGCGCGGTGTTCGCGCCGCAGGCCCCGCTCGCGGGAACCGTCGGGCACCGGGAGGAAGGCCCGCTCGGACCCCGGCACCTCGACGACGGTCCCGCCCAGGTCCGCGCCGCCGAGCAGCCGAACGAGCCTGCGACCCGCGACGGCGCCGGCCAGCCGAACCGCGCTCCGGTCCCCGCGGGGGGCGTCGACGACGTCGACGTCCTCGACCGTCGAGGCCACCCGCGCTTCGAGGTCGCGATACCCCGCGCTGCCATCGGTGTAGACCGCGACGGCAGCGTCGAGG
>Ga0207720_100973_pt1 | contig 13008 bp, 15 predicted proteins | sample A23P2SouthBayCA_2_FD_187751 | JGI IMG/M metagenome (GOLD analysis project Ga0207720, IMG submission 187751) | Aerobic enrichment media microbial communities from Eden Landing Ponds, California, USA - A23 E3 (2) (SPAdes) | ecosystem: Environmental > Aquatic > Marine > Unclassified | place...
AGCGCCTACGACATTCTTGACTGGCACGACCTCCTGCTGGACGCAGGGGTCGTGCCAGTCGCCCCATACAACCCGCGCAACACTAACGACCCGAAAGACATCGAGTACAGGGTCGAAGACCGTGTTGAGGAACACGGAGAAGACGTGCAGCTCAAGCAATCCATCTTAGACGAGACATACGATCGGCGTACAGGAGTCGAGCGAACCAACGATGCTTGCAAGGACTGCGGCCTCGGGCACGTTCGCGCCCGAGGCCGCGTCCACGCACGAGCAGAAGTGTTCGTTGCGCTGTGTCTCCGGATCGTGATTACAATCACCAACTACGAGCGAGGAGACGATCCAGGACGTGAGAAACTCAAGCTATGAGTTGGATTCTATGACACGCTCTGGAGTGCTATTGGCATAGGCAGAGGGAATTACAAAAGCTGTGGGGCACCCGATCTGCGGTCGTTTACAGGCGGTTGAGGCGAATGCCCCGGGCTTGACCTCGAGGCGATTCACGTGAGTCCGATGCCCTCAGCAATCAGTTCGTGCGAACGGAGCGCATCGTTGTGGGTTGCGTGGATGTGTTGGATCATCACCTCGTCAACGCCGACGCGTTCCGTGAGTTGTTCAAGAAGTGATGAAATCGTCTCCGGGCTCCCGGAAATCGCTCGTGGCCATTCATCAGCAGTGAGTGTTGCGGGTGTCGGCTCTGGAACTCCACCGAGTTCGTCGATAGCCTCTTCAATGGACGGTCTCGTGCCAACAACCCCGCGTTGCATACGCTGATATGACGCCTCGGCCACGGCTCGGAGCCGTGCGGCCTCCTCATCGGTCTCTGCACAGACTGCGTTCACAGCGATCATACCTTGTGGCTTGTCGACACTACCGGCAAGTGACGAAGACTGGAACTGTTCGCGGTACGTCTCGAACGAGTGGGTTGCGAACTGCGGTCGAATGAACGCCGCAAAGCAGTATGGGAGCCCGAGTTCAGCTGCGATTGCAGCGCTTGATGGACTTGATCCGAGCACCCATGGCGTGGGGATGTCCTCGCCCGAACACGGTATCTGCAGGTCGCTATAGGGATGTCCGTCAGGGTAGTCGTCATAGAGATGATTAACGACGGCTGCAATCTTCTCCGCATGATCTTCATCGGGATTCTGGATGTGTCGGTCTGTTCCGAGGGCTTGATCTGCCGCAGGCGACCCATTAGCCCGGCCAAGGCCAGCGTCAATACGACCTGGTGCGAGTGAATTGAGTACGCCGAACTGTTCGGCGACTTTGAACGGGCTGTAGTGGTTGAGTAGCACTGCCCCTGATCCGAGTCGAATTGATTCTGTTTCAGCGGCGAGGTGTCCGAGCAGCACTTCGGGTGTCGTCCCTGAAATAGTGTCTGCCATGCCATGATGTTCGGCTGCCCAGAAGCGAGAGTATCCGAGCTTCTCAGCCTGTTGAGCGGCTTCAACGGTGTTTGCGTACGCGTCACTCGCGGTCCCGTCATTCGGAACGGGAGACAGATCAACAACAGAGAGATCCATACCTTGGTTCAGGGATTGCAAGAGTTAACTGTTTGGTTAGTTTTCATCTCTCTAGATGATAATATTGAAGCTGGCGTGGGGATTCTTTAGACAGAAATTCCCGAATGAGTCGCTTATACCTCGCTCTTGCGACCTCGATGAGAAGACTTTTGCACTAACTGAGTAATTAGCTTGTATGTCAGCGACACTCCTCATCCTGTTCGAAGAGCCACTAGCGAACAGGTATACTCGATCGAACATGAGGCACACAGATGCTCTAGCCGCGTCCACGTAGATAGCCTCGTCTCTATGAGTGACCGATCCCGACTTTCGCTTGTCGTCTGGAGCGTCCTCGTCTCGCAGGTGTTTCTCTATCCGGGGCTTGATGAAACGGTCTCGGCACTGGGTGGCAGTGAGAGCATTCTCGCCGGAACGTGGTTTCTAGTCGCTGAGTTCGGCGCATTTGTTCTGTGTGCCGTTTTGTGGGGTGTCGTCAGTGATTCTCTCAGGTCTCGAACACCGCTGGTCGTCCTGGGCGCGACGGGCGGTGCTGTAAGTTACCTGGCGGTTGCGCTCGCTCCGCATGTTCGCCTCGGATTCGGTGTTGTGTTGCTATTGCGAGTCGTCGGTGGTGCGTTTACCATTGGTGCGTTCTCGCTGTCGATCACGATGCTAATGGACCTCTCAGGTGGACACGGCCGAAACATGGGTGCAGCAGGGACTGCCATTGGACTCGGTGCGGCACTCGGCTCGGTCGTTGGTGGGCAACTCGCCACGGTTGATCCGCTTGCGCCACTGTACGGAGGTGCAATACTCCTCGGTGGTGCAGCTACCCTCGCTGCGACGATCCCTGACCGGAGTGCCGGTGGTGGGCTCCCTGTGAATACAGTCGTCGATCGAGTCCGATCGTACCCGACCTTACTCGTGCCGTTCGCATTCGGATACATCGGTCGCTTGACTGCAGGATTCTTTGCGTTAACCGGTGTTGCGTACTTCAGAGACACATTCAATATCGATGCTGCAACAGCGGGATTCACGCTTGCGTTATTCTTCGTTCCGTTTGCAGTATTACAGTATCCAGTCGGATCGCTCTCGGATCGAATCGGGCGATTCCTGCCTGTCGTTGTCGGATCACTGCTATATGGAGTGACGATCATCGTCGTCGTACTTTCGCCTACTTACGTGGCCGCAGCAATTCTGATGATACTCGTCGGTGTCTGTGGGGCGCTTGTCTCACCAACGACAATGGCCACTTGTCACTGATATCGTACCGGCGACGGAGCGCGGCGTGGCGATGGGCGGATTCAATGTGTTCGGTAGCCTCGGGATGTTGAGCGGATTTCTCATCGGTGGAACCGTTACAGAGCTGTACGGCTATCTACCGGCATTTCTCGTAGCTGGTGGACTAGAGGTCGCGATTGCAGCGCTCGCGTTTCATCCCGTTCGGCGGATCACGAATTCTGACACAAGACTGTCACACGGACTGGGTGACAATTGAAGATGACTGGCGAATGCCGACAGGAGAAGGCTTATACTTACTAACCGGTTAGTTATGGACATGACTCAGTCCACATCGCAGAAACGACCGTGGCTCGCGATGCTACTCGCGATGCTCGCTACCGGGCTCGGTCACCTTTACCTTCGGCGGTGGCGTCGCGCGCTCGGATGGCTCGCTGCCTCGTTCGTCGTGACCGCACTGTTCGTCGATCCGACTGCGCTCGACGCGTTTGTAACCGGAAACGGTGGACTCGAGGAAGCGTTGGTTGTCGCACCGCTATTCCTCGTTATCGGTCTCAGTATCCTGGACGCGTACCTGATCGCACGCTCTCAGCGTGTTCCAAGGGCGGTTGATCCTGCCGCAGCGGAGTCGATATCCTGTCCTCATTGCGGAAAGGAACTCGATTCCGACCTCGAGTTCTGCCAGTGGTGTACGAAGCCGATCGAAGACGTCGATCAGGAGCGACTCGAGGAAGGAGACGGTCGATAACAATCATTCTACGGACTGACGACTGGTACTCAGTCGTCAGCGACTAGAGCGGCGGTCACGTACTCTGCTGCGGTTTGTCTCGCTGTCTCGAGCGAATCTTCTTCGTCGAACACAACCGCTCGTGTCCGCGCGCCGTCGACGATTATCATGAGCGCCTGGGCCACGTGATCAGTGTCGACATCGTCGAACACGCCTGTTTTGATCCCCTGGTCGATCACCGTGCGCAGCAGGTACTGAACGTACTCGTCGTTTTGCTGAAATCGTTCGCGGAACTGGTCGTTGTACGGCACTTGACTTCGCATCTCCAGTATGGCGACGAGCAGGTCTTGATGGTCCGTGGGATCGACGAGCAGTTTGTCGAGTAGCAACTCGAGTCGCTGTTCGGGATCTGTCGTCTCGACCTCGTGAACCGTATCTTTGAACTGATCGAGAATGTAGTCCAAAAATGCTGTCAGCAGGTCGTCCTTCGTGTCGTAGTGGTAGTGGACCGCAGCGGTTGATTTCCCGTATTCATCGGCGATACGCTGGATCGTGAGATCGGCGTATCCGTGCTCACGAAGTGCGCGGTACGTCGCGCGCATGATCTCCTCGTGTGGGTCAGGGTCCGACTCTGTCGGCGTATCGGCCATCGTACGAGTACTGATGTGGGCCGCAAATAATAGTTTTGACCCACTCGTCAGATAGTATCGCTTCGGACGGGCGTCGATGTAGACGTCTACATGCATGAAAACCGGTGACCACTCTTGAGAGCGTTGCGTTCCAAACCCTTTTGACTAATCGGTTAGTAAGTACAGTACTTCCCGACATGGACGATGATACAGCTACTGAAATTCTCGAGGCGACGTCTCGGGCACTTTGCAAGCACGGATATGCCGATCTCATTCTCAAAGACATCGCTGACGAAGCAGACCGGAGTAAAGCAGCCATCCACTACTACTACGACACCAAAGAGAACCTCTTCCTCGAGTTTCTCGACTTTCTGTACGAACGATACACTTCGCAGCTTCCCGCAGTCGACGGTGGCACGCCGCGTGACCAACTCTATACGCTCCTCGAAACGGTTCTCACTGACGAAGAAGCTGCCCCTGCCCAAGAGTACCAAACCGCGCTACTCGAAGTGACAGCGCAAGCGCCATACAACGACGCGATCCAGACGCGACTCGTCAGCTTCGATGATCTGCTCTTCGAACGGGCGCGGAAGATCATCACGGCTGGTGTTGAGATGGGCGAGTTCAATGAAACGGTTGAGCCAGCTGTCGCTGCCGAGTTCCTTATGACGGCTATCACGGGAGCACATACGCGGCGTGTAGCTATCGATCAGCCATCCGAGCGATCCTACGAGGCGATCACACAGTACGCTGAGAGACACTTTCTCGCAGATGAGCTATCGGAGGCAACCCATTAATGGGAGTTCGAAGTCGCATTCGATCTTTGTTCAAGGGACCTGAAGAGTTTGATCTCACCGCGGGTAGCATCGGCAAGCCCCTCTTTTTCTTGTCGATGCCGATCGTCATGACGAACCTCTTCCAGACCGCGTACAACCTCGCGGATACGTTCTGGCTCGGCCAGTACAGCACGGATGCCTTGGCAGCGATCAGCTTCGCGTTCCCGATGGTCTTCCTGCTCATCTCGCTTGGGATGGGAATCTCTGTCGCCGGCAGCGTCCTCGTCGCACAGTTTACCGGTGCAAATGAAGAACGCGAAGCTGAGTACGCCGCCTCGCAGACGGTGACGTTCGCCGCTATCGCCGCAGTCATCCTTGGCAGCATCGGCTACGTCGGGGTCGACACCTTCCTCGGCCTGCTGGGCGCCTCGCAGGATGTGCTGCCGCTGGCGACCAGCTACATGGAAGTAATCTCTCTTGGCCTGTTGTTTATGTTCGGATTCGCTGTATTCATCGCACTCATGCGGGGATACGGCGACACGATCACACCGATGCTCGTCATGTTCGGATCGGTAGTGCTCAACATTATCATCGATCCGTTCTTGATCTTTGGATGGACAATTGTTGAGAACGCCCCGCTCGTCGGCACACTCTCGTTTCCGGAACTCGGCATTCAGGGCGCGGCTATCGCCACCGTGTTCTCACGTGCACTCGCACTGGTCGTTGGTCTAGCAATCATGTTCCGTGGGGACCGTGGTGTCCAAATCAACCTCCATGATATGTTCCCTGATCTCTCGTATCTCCGCCGCCTCGTTCGCATCGGCTTGCCGGCATCTATTGAAGGGACTGGCCGAGCGGTCTCGATGAACCTGCTGTTGGTTATCGTTGCGATGTTCCCGGACACAGTCGTGGCTGCGTACGGCATTGGGACGCGTGTCTTCTCGGTTGCCTTTCTCCCTGCTCTCGCTGTCGCCCGTGGCGTGGAAACGATGACCGGTCAGAATATAGGGGCTGATAAACCAGACCGAGCAGAACAAGCGGCAGGGCTAGCCGCGAAAGTACTCTTCGGGGTCCTTACGGTCGCAGGAATCGCCGCCTTCCTGTTCCCAGAACCCATCGTCTCGGCGTTCGTCGGTGCTGACCAAGCGAACGCCGCTCAGGTAGTCGATATCGGTGCAGAGTTCATCCGGTACGTCGCGCTGACGTTCGGGTTCATGGGCATTATGCGGGCGTACACGGGTAGTTTCCGTGGTGCCGGAAAGACACTCACTGCAGCGGCGATTTCGGTGCTGACGCTCGGTGTCGTCCGCTTCCCGATCGCGTGGCTCACTGCGGGCCCGCTTGGTGAAAGTGGTATCTGGCTGTCGTTCGCCATCTCGAACGTTGTTGGAGCAGTCATCGCCTACGCATGGTATCGACGTGGCACGTGGCGCGAAAGTAATCTAACCGAATCCAGAGTCGATATTGATGAAACAAGTGTCGAGGTGGCAGGCAATGACTGATCCAGTGCCACTCTCCTCGTCACAAATCGACCGTCAGTTAGAGTCAGTGCTCAGTGACACAGAAGAAGCCGGACTCCCACTTGTTCGTGAAGTTCTACAGGAACCCCGCGACAGATGGTACGGCCAGCTGGTGGGACACGCATACGTCTCGCTGACAGACACTCGAGATCCTGAGACCGTCTTACCAGCTGCAACAGGAGTCGAATTGCTCCGTGGATACGTCCGCCTTCGGAATCGATTATTCGTCACGCTCTCCGGGAAAGGGACCCACTCACTCACGTTAGAACCGGCACCGGCGCTGCTCGCTGGTGACTACCTGTATACGGCCGCATTCACTTCACTCCGCTCGATACCCGACGTTCCGTCCAGTGACTGTTTCGAAGTACTGACGACGGTTCTCGAAACCATCACGGACGCATTTTCCCGTGTCTACACATCGGCCGAATCGGCGGGTTACGATCCAGCGACGTTTTTGGATGAGACGACAGGAAGTCTCGGTAAAGGCGCTGCCGTTTTGGGAGCAACGCTTGCTAGCGTCGATGACTTGCACCGCCGGCACTTCGCGCGATTCGGACGCGGACTCAGCACCGTCCGACAGGTTGACCGCGTTCTCGAAGTAAATCCGAAGGAAGCGATGGTTGACCTCCCAACGGTGGACGAGTCACAACTCCGGATACACGCCCAACGGCGGCAAGATGACGCTGACCGAGCTCTCGATGCACTATCAAAGGCTACTGATGTAACAGGTTTGAGAGCATTCACTGAGTCGAACGAGAACAGAGCTAACTCTGGTGTAAATAATGAAACATCCAATTAGTATACTGACCATCTGGTTGATTCAAACAGCACACTCAGGGATCGAATTTGAACGGTCCTCTACACAACTCAGAAACATCATGTTATCCACTGAACCCCAAGTATGACAAAGAAATCTCAAGAAGTTGCCCTCGAGTATCTAACGTCGATCGATCAGAGCCTCCACTTGGATGAGAACGTTCGCCAGTACGGGGAACTCCTCATTTCGGAACTTACATCACAAGAGATACAAATCTACTTTCCTGCCCGTACTGCTGCAGCCTGCTACCTGATTACTTGTCGTTTGCGAGAGATTCCAGTTCGTGTAACCAAGATAGCCAACATCTCCCCTGCTACGAAAGCAGACATTCTCAACGAAATGCAGAGGGTAGCGGACGCGCTGGATCTCGGGATACCGAATGATGATCCGGCTGTAGTTCTGGAAGAGGTATGTCGCGACCTGACTCTCTCCCCCGATATCGAAACTCGCGCGCAACGTGTTGCCGAATTAGGTGATGAGGCGGGGGTTACTAGTGGAGTGTCTCCGTATACGTACGCGGCAGCAGCGCTCTACATCGCCAATTCAGCTGCCGACACCGACCATTCTCAGGCCGACATCGCCGAACAATTCGACGTATCGACAGCTACCCTCCGAGACAGGCGTGACGACCTGCTTGAAGCAATTGGGAGTCGTCTTTTTGAACTTCAATTTCCGACAGCACCGCCCGAAGCTGTCTCATTCGTTGACGATCTGCTCCAACACGTACAGACCGCACAATGGGCAAAAAACAAGCGTCATATGGGAATCCTGGCTGGAGCATGGTTATATGCGGCGAACAAATATCAGATCGAAATTGACGCAGTAGAGCTTGCGGCTATGACTGGCGTAAGTGAGTTGACGGTTCGTGCCCGCTATGAGGACTTGGCAAATCAGGTTAGCACTACTGACAGAGGCATCGGTCTTTAGTTAAGCTACAGTCCTCGGTTGTGTAGCGGTAGCGAGCCTCTCTTGGAGTATCGGTCGTTGTTGGTGTATCTTCTGAGCGTCGTCGATCAACCGTTCCAGCAACGGTGGCGGAGAGTAGCCGAGGTGTTCACCGGTTCGTGAAAGGACAGCGACGCTCTGCAAGCGATCGAACACTGGACGTGCCCGTCAGTGTTGTCGACGCACAGCCACTCGAGGACGTTGAATCGCTCACAGCCGACCGGGCACGAGTCGAATTTACTGTTGAATGATATGTTGGGCCAGCGCGGGGTGGGGCATAGATGGGTGTCCTTGGACCACACGATCCCGGCGCTGGCGGCTACCCCTACGGCGTTCGCGTGACGATTGCCGGGATCGACTGCTACAGTGTCGGCGCGGAGGGGCACATGGAAGCCGACGCGCTGCAATCCCAACTTGAGCGCGCTGAGGATGTCACTGAGGCAGAGTTCGTGAGCTATGGCTGAGGCAACCCCAGTCGGACCTCGAAATCCGCAAGCGGTCGCTGGCAAACGTCCGTGACACCCTTGCGACACTCCAGCAGGTGCCGGTAGCCGGACTCGACGCCGAGAAGCACAAGACGCTACGGAGCATGATCGACGACCCGACCGAACGGGAGTCGATCAACATGCTGTGTTCGATTGACGGTCTGTCGGTCTCCGCTGATCGCCGCGACGAGGAGTGGTGCTCGATCGAGGTGCTGGTCTCGCCGACGAACAACGATAGAATGCGACCGGGCAACAAAGGACGTGCTCACGATTGTCCGGCGAACTGGCTGGACACTCGAGAGCATCACTTTCCGCGCTCGGAAACGGATGACGTTCGTCCCGACCGAGGACTAAGCGACTGGTTTCACTCTGTGCGTGGGGTGTCTCGCGAGAAAATGGGGCTACGGCACCATGGGGGCTGGTGCCGAAACATCCAATCTGATTTGGTGGGGTGTCGCGCGGTAGTGATGCGACAGTTACACATCCATCCGCTATTAGTATTAACTTTTTGGCTGTAGTTTCATTCGAAATCCGGTGTGTCTGTGTACACTCCAACCGCTTTGCACAATCCTGTCTGTACGATCTGCTCGCATCGGTATCCGGGGCATCTCTCGCGAAAAGTGTCCAGATCACGGCACCGCAGAGGGGGAGTGCGGTGGCCGATGCAGAGAGGAAGGTGTCACGTTGTGAGACGCGACAATCGACCGTCACCGCGCTGTAAAATCAATGTGCAAAGCCAAGTACGTTATTTGGCACGCTGTTTACAACAGTTATCGGAGATGTTGGTTGCCTCTCCGCTATCTGCTTGACCTGTACTTATCGAATTAAGATGCCCGCACAGTAGGTGTGACGCCCGTTCTGTAACACCCCAGCTAGCCGTCTCAATGCATACGGTTCTCGAACCGGTTCGTGGTCAATAGTGATTTCTCCTTCGGTGTTTTCGTAGCTTTCACTCCTAACACTCTTTACAGCGGATGACGTACCCCCATTCAACGATGTCCATCGACCGAGACACCTTCGAGAACACGAGCGAAGACGAGCTCGAAGAACTCTCCGTACCTGACCAAGTCCTCGGATTTCTCGCCGCTAACCAGGATCGGGCGTTCAAGGCCCGCGAAATTGCCTCCCAGATCGGCGTCGACGAGGGCGCAGTCAGTACCGCGCTCTCACGGTTGAAGGGCCGTGGTCTGGTCGAACACAAGGCGACGTACTGGGCGGTGACTGACGACGCTGAGCGCCTCGACGGATACAGCGGGTACGAACGAGCAACGGCTCTGTTCAACGACCAACTCGGTACAGAGGACAAGGAAGCGTGGCGCGAGCACGCACCGCAGGAACCCCACCCGAGCGTCGAGGACGAACAGTGACCGACGAAGAGACACCGATTTTCGAGCGGGGCGATGTCGTCTACGGTGATGATCCCTTCAAAGGCGAGGAAGACGCTCGGCCCTGGCTGATCCTCTCGAACCACGAAGGCCGTCCGTTCCACGGCGACCAGTATATCGCGCTAACGTTGACGTCGAAATCCTGGATGGACGGTCTCATCGACATCCCTGAAGAGCGTTGGCTTCGTGGTGGGATGCCGGATGAGAGTCGGATCGTTCCGTGGGGCGTCCAATCGATAGATCACGAGGACATCGACTTCTGGCAGGGCCGTCTTGACAGTGATCTTGTTGACGTGGCGGTGACTGCGCTCGTCGAGGAGCTACAATAGCTTCTCCGATGGTTTGTTCGAGTCGCGATTTGGTGAAACAGCTGTAGGTAAGTCTACTTATGGACCAAAATTGAACGTGGCCTCGCCTTCCCGATAATAGACGAACTAATACACAATAGGCCAACAGATAATGAGCGCCGCGATACTCAACGGGGTCGTTGAGGACGATCGTAACGGCTGTCAACAGTATGGTTGTTTGTGGAATTTGAGATCCCGAACTTGTGGTCGCCGCGCGAGACTGTAGTTGCGGATGCCAAGTTTGCTGTACGGGATTTGCCACGTTGTGATTTCCCACGCCACCATCCGTTCTAGCTTAGCGACAGACTGAGACGCTGATCACGTCGAAATTGCGTCGAGTCTGACCGCGATCATACCGAGATAGCTGCTGTTTCAGCAAACCAGCCGGTTCTTGGTCATGTCTCCCGTCTAAGGTGGTGCACTCGCAGTCGTGAGTGCGCCGCCGTTCCAGAGCCGTCGCTGATCAGTCCGGGCGATCCAGCCCGTTTCGTCAGGCGAGTTCTCTACCAGAACTCGCCTGACTCTACCTGTTCACGTAACCTCGGACGGTGTGGATTTGGATCTCGTGACGACCACAGCAACAACGAATCGAGATTCGGTAGCTCATACCCCAGATCCAGCATCAGGTACAACTGGATCAGATGCGCGTGCCGTTCGACAGCGTGTGAACATCGTCGTCGAGGAAGCCGCGTCGACGACGCCTCGGCGTCGTCGGCGCAGTCTCGCTGGTTTGCGTCCAGCTTTTGGAGTTCGTCGACGATAACCCGGCTCATCAGCAACGAGAGTGCTGCCATGATGATCAGCGCCTCGATGATGTAAGCGTCGGTTGTGTTGATCTCGTCCAAACCAAACCGTGATTTGAGTTCTTTGAACAGCAGTTCGATCTCCCAGCGCGCCCGATAGAGCTGTGCGATATCGGGCGCGCGGTAGTCGTCTCTGTCGAGATTCGTCAGGTACAGATGATACTCGCCGCTGTCATCGTTGCGAACGCCGACTAATCGGAAGGTTCGGGTCGCGCTGGCGCCCGACCCTCGTTTGCGGTCGAACGAGAGCGTGATTTGTACGTCGATTTCCTGTCGCTGCAGGTCGTCGAGGACGGCCTGCAGCGACTGGCCTTCTAGCGGAATGCTGTTCCCGCGCCACGTACGGAGTTCTTCGACGATCTCGAAGTCTGCGTTTTCTTTGACGCGAGAGACGAACCATCCGTCATTTTCGTCAATGCGGTCGAACAGCCAGAAATCGTAGTAGCCGAGATCGAACAGAATGAGGGCGCCAGCTACCCACTCGCCGGTGGGTAGCTGGCTCCGTTCATGGGTGCTCGCGTCGGTTGTCTGGAATCGTGTCGGAAGCCCCGTTGAGAGCGATTCGGTGAGATGGAGTTTCGCCCCAGCTCGGTCGTCATCGAGTGCGTAGACATCTTTGGCATCTTGATAAAGCGAGATGATCGTAGCGTCAACGATGAGGACGTCTCGAAATCGTTCGAGACGTCCGGTAAGCTCGGTTTGGCCCGTGTCGAGATTCTCGATGGCGTCATCGAGAATCTCTCGAAGGAGTGCAACGAACCCCGGTTTGAACCAGCCGTGAAACGTCGCATACGAGAGTTCGTCACAGTCAGCCATCTCGACGTAGCGTTCGAGAAACGCCTGAATGGATCGATCAGATCCAGCAGCGAAGCCGAGTGAAAGCGTGTAAAATAGGGCGACGACGTCGAGTTTCCGCTCTCGCTGGATGAGATTCGTTGCGCGAGCACGCTCGCGCAACTCATCGGATGGAAACGCTCTTTGAATGCGGTTCACAACTACTGAATCCGGTAGGATGTACACATTCTCTACCGGATTCTCACGTTTCTAGTTACTGACCATTCTAGCTTGGTGTCTCTGGATTCCCCGGTCTGCTAAACTAGAACGGATGCCCACGCCACAGGCGTTGACCAGTTACAATAACTCGACAAGTTATGATGTTGGAGGTCCTACAACCAGTAGAGTTCACTCCAAATTGGAGTGGATGATATGTATGAGTTCCTTGCTACAGTACCTGGTGGATGGGAGTTAGAGTGTTAATCTGAAGATCCCAACTAAGGTGAGCGTGTCATAGAATCGGTCACAGGCCCATTCGACTCCGCAGTGTACGGTCGGTATAGAGCAAGCAAGTAACAGAGTACGATTAAATATCTTAGACACACTTTTTTTATTCCATTGAGAATGGAGACGAGATACTCCTAAAAAGAAGGTCAAGAAGCATGTAAATCGCCCAGAAAACCCCCCACAGTACGACACCGATTGCTATCCACTTGGGAACGTTCCCTGAGAGACTGGGAGTTTCTGATGGGTAGTACGGCGACAGTGGGTTGTTCGGCTTCTTATCACTCATGCTTAGACCTTGTTTCGAAAACAGTTTAAATACTCACATTAGTTAATTGATGGTAGTCTCCAATAGTGTTATTTTCGCACATCTACTTACCGGCTAATTCACTCAAAGGGAGTTGAAACAAATTGCCTGTGAGCCCTTCTATCTGTACTTCCGAGGTTTAACTCCCCAGTTCACGCTGAGCGACCAGATTCTACAGGTTGAGCCGATTGAGAGAGATGAAATTACAGAAATCGGGTGGATATGGGATAGCTGTCTGAGATTAGTTCAGA
>Ga0207720_100974_pt1 | contig 12996 bp, 9 predicted proteins | sample A23P2SouthBayCA_2_FD_187751 | JGI IMG/M metagenome (GOLD analysis project Ga0207720, IMG submission 187751) | Aerobic enrichment media microbial communities from Eden Landing Ponds, California, USA - A23 E3 (2) (SPAdes) | ecosystem: Environmental > Aquatic > Marine > Unclassified | place...
CCCGGCAGTGCAACCCACGAGAACACGTCGTGCCGCAACTCCCACATCTCCAATTCCTCGTCCGTAAGATCGTCCTCGTCCACAAACTCGTAGCTGAATGACTCTCTGAACTCCTCACGATATTCTTCAGCTCCCCGGATTTGATCGCCGTTGACGTCAGTGGTGTCCTCGATGTCCGGCTTGATTCGGTCCGGGATAGTAACGACCTCATAGCCGTCTGAGCGAGCATTATCGAATAAGTTTTGACTGCGGTTCTGCTCGTCATGTGTCGCCACCACGACGTCCCGCTCCGCGTTCAGGATCTTGACCGCGTGGACCTGCACCGGTTTCCAGTCCAATTCGTCGTGCGTCTCACCAGTCACGAACTCGTTTAAATCATCGACTAATCGCGATGCTACAGTCTCAGACTCACAGGACTGCAAGATTTTCTTCACCCGCGTCGAGTACGCCGTCCTCCCTACGTTCGAACGCTCACGATTCAGCGCGTCGTTGATTTTCTTCGTCGTGTTCGTGATATCGTAGCTAAACAAGAAGTTCGGCTCTGATGCCACACGAAGACCGCTCACGAACACTGACGCATCCTCATTCTCTGGGACTTCGTATACGTCCCCGAACCGGGTCTGTTCCAGTAGTTCTGCATCAGTGTAACCAATGAAGTTCTGCTTTGCTGTCTCAATATCCTCGTCCGTGATCCCATCCAGTACGGCCTCTGTGCCTTCGATGTCTTTCTCCGGCGGGTGGATCTCAACGTGAAGGGTCTCGATTTCTTCGAACCCGTGTTTCGGGGCTTCCTTCACTGTGAACGTGTTGTGAGGTGAATGAATCGTGATGTCGATCCCGTGCCGGTGACAAGTCGCGATTGCGTCCTTGATCCCGACGCCGAATTTCCCGATCACCTTGTCGGGGTTGTTCAGCTTCTCTTCGTCTTCAGCTTGGGTGAGATGCTCGTACCGGAATCCGCGTCCATAGTCTCGGATATGCCACGTGCCGTCGTCATTATAGATATCTGGATCATCCGTGTCCGTTAGGGCGGCTTCGTCCAAGGCGTTGGCAATGATTTCGCGTGCTGCGTCTGCTGGTCCCCACGCCTCAAGGACTTCCTCCATGTTCAAGTCAAATTCCCGTGTGGACGTTGACATACAGGTCAAGTCACTATACAGTCAAATAATACTGATTATAGGCACGTGTCTCAGAACCACTGTTCATTATGTAGGTAGACGCAGACAATTATGGATCTGAGGCAGGTCGAAGATCTCTCCATCGCAGGTGTTCGATTGTGCTCTCGTCAATCTCAACGCTGAATAGATGCGAGTCACGTGGATCTCCTGTTTCTTGACCAGCGTCATCTTCAAATATTTCTACGATTGTACCGTGTTTTCGATGGAGACGCTCATGATCGGGGTCCTCTTCATCCGGAATATCGACCCGAACCCGATCTCCAACCTCAAACCGTCTCATTGGTCGAATTTTTCTGCTGCTCTGCCCTGTCAGTTACGACTAAGGACGATCGCTGTGGCACTGACAACAAGCCACTTTACTCGCCAGCGGCGACAGACGTACTCGAGTATCTCCTCGGTGAGCTGGAAGAGGATGAACTAGCCGAGTTCCTTCCTGAAGAAGATGAGGATATCGAATTGATGGAGGAACAACGGCCACCAGCGTCTATCTCCTAATCGGGATATTCATGGTCGTGACCGATTGTATCCGGCTCCGCGAACACATAAGAGTGCGATTGGTTACTCCCAGTTATTGTCGAGTGCGAGCGCAGGGTGGCCAGCGAAGCGTTTGTCCGTGGCCATCCTGAACAGCGGTCGGACGTCGTCGACGGCGTAATCTGCAAGCAATGCTTGAAGAGCAGCGACCGTCTGGGCGTCTGTGTCATTCTCGTCAGCTCGAAGATACTGTTCACCGACGTGGAGAACGTCGGTACCGACGAGGGTTGGTTGCTCAGGCTCGTCCCATGAGCCACCGTCTTCGTTTGCTGTGTCGAATTCGCCCCGCCACGCTGGCAGATCGAGATCGTGGGCGTAGGCATCCCAGCGAATGGCTTTGACTGGACCGGCGTTACACTCGGTCGCTGCATCACCGAGTGTTACAGGGCCGAAGGTCCGTATCGCAGGTTTGTTCAAATCAGCGTGATAGTAGGTTCGAGTCGCGAGCGGCCAAGGCATCGCTGCATTCGTTTCCTCGGGGTGTGCATGGCTCGTATCCTCCCAGAGGGCGTTGAGAACGGGGAGGTCGAACCACTGGCCGCCGTAGGTGAGAAGTGTATCAGCGTCCCAGGCGTACAGACACGCGGCGATTTGACCAATTGCACGGGCCTGTTCGCGATCACTTTCATCGGCGGCGAAGATGACCTGTTCGGCAACTGGTGGTGATGGAAGCTGTTGCGTCGCGGATGGTTGGTAGGCGAGCCCCGCACAGACTAGTGAGAAATGATCTGGATTGACGGCACCGTCATGCTCGTCCCGGTACTCGTCGATCTCCTCGTCGTCCGCGTGCTGAATTGTCTCGATATCGAGTGCGACCCGGCCAGAACTGCCGGCCAACTGTTGGAACAACCCTTCTCGCCCTGCACTTCCATCAGACAATCCTTCGGGTTCATCGGGCAGATCGATGCGATCGAACGTGCAACTGCCTGCTGGTGAGGCGCCAACGGTCCCTTGGTACACGTCCGGCCGGAGGGGACCTACCTCATACCACTCGCCCTCCGTAAATTCGATATCCGCGCCAGCGTTATCGTTGAAGATGGTGAGCTTCAGATGTGTTCCTTCGCGGTCGTGTGTATGGACGAACTGTGCAATCGAGTAGTGGTCTTCCCGGCGCTCTGCTCGGTCGATACACAATTCGAGCGATGACTGCTCGCCAGCGGCTACATTCGTGACGGTTCCCATATATTCCTGAGTGCAGACAAGATGCTTCAAACAATAGGATACTACCAGCTGCCGATATATGACGAGTGAAAGTCGTTGAGATAAACAGTTTACTTGTCTACCTCAATAGTTTTCCAGTGCGATTGTACTTCGCTAAGGTCAGAACGAGAGAGGAACACGTAAGTTTGCTGGCAACCCGTTCAACCGTTATGACGAGTTCTCTTATCACCGCCTCTAACGTCACTGCCTTCGGTCTCCTGTGTGATTTAGCTGGGGCAATTCTACTAGGTCCGAATATTGTTCGGCAAGCGTACAAGGCCGCACAGGTTCGAAAGCAGCTACAATATGAAGGCTATGAGCCGAATGATGTCATGACATCGTTCTATCTGAACGATGAGCCAATCGAACATGAATCGCTCAAATCGTCGGAACAGCAACTTCGGGCGTTTGAGCGTGAATGGCTCTTACCAGGTATTGGACTGGTGCTCCTCTGGATCGGATTCTCAGTGCAATTCATCGCGGTTGCGTTCCTGTAACGTGTTCAATCGAAAGTCGCGATCGACGGGCTGGCTTCAGAACTTGACAATGAATCGGGAGGGAACAACAGTCAGTCGGTCGCCCTCGGCGTCTTCAACTTCCGGAATATCATCGAAAACCGTTGCAACGCTTGGATCATCCAGCGCATTAATGACTCGAACGACGAAATAATCTCCGTGCTCTTTCTGGGCGACCTGATGCTCATGCCTTGTCATTCCAAACTGGCGGTCCTGTCGTTTCGTTGCCTTCACTTCGATACAAGCCTCTAATCCGTCGCCAATCGATTCTACTGCGAGAGTGTCTCCATCCCGGACAAGATCAGCTCCACTAATGTGAATATCATAGCCATGCCCGCGCTCGCTTGAGACGTCACGAATCTTGACGCTACATCGCTCGCCATCGTACTTGCCTGAGAGTTCGATGACAGACGAGGATTCGTCGACTGTTGGTTCGGAGTCGAAGTAGTCAGTAACGACCCTCTTCAATTGAGTCAGCGCAAAATCCTCACCCTTATCTCCAATTTCGTTGGCTCGTTCCCCACCTCCACCGGGCCACCCGCCATGGGATCCACTCTGCTTCTTCTTTGCCGTGGTTTTTCCGTGGTTTCTGGGGCTGTTCGTGGAATTACTTGTATGGGTTTGGTTTGTACGAGTTGAGTTACCCGATGACGATGGGTTCCTGTCTCGTTCAGTCTGTGATGAAGTCGAGCCAGCTCTTTGGGATTGGCTCGGAGACGACCTCTCTGTTCTTCCGTTCGTGGAGGTACGTGATTCCGATGAACTAGAGGACAGTCCCGAACCAGTCACCCGATCGTTCGTGGAACTCGGCTCCTTGGATTGGTTCAGAGAACCGGTTGGTTGCGGTTCAGAGCTTTGTCGATTATTGCTTGTTCCGGCTTCTGAGTCATCTCCATCGTTTTGGTTGGCGTTCTGCGTATCCTTCACACCGCCCTGATCAGGCGTGGTTTTGGGTAAGCTATGACTCTGAGCGATTTCTGGATAATCATCCACAATCGAGGAATGTTGAACCGTTTCTCCGTCGAGATAGGCTTCAATGAGTCCTTCTGGTTTACCGACCGCCCCCTTGGATAACTGGGTATATCGATTTTTGTCGGCACCAGTGAGTTCGAGCGAGGCGGCAAGCGAATCGATGAGATCGAGCTGTGCTACGTTCTCGTTCGCAAGGAGCACATGTTCGGCATCTTCATCGACGAAAACCGCTTCTTCGTGATTTGAGACTGCTCGCCGCCCATTGAGATAGTAATCACATGCAACACGTGATGGACGTTGAATCGTGTATGTAGCAGTCGATGCGAGGAGATCCGCTGCAGCCCCTTGTTCCCTGGATTCTAGAACGCTGTAGCCGACATCGAGAGATTCCTTAAATTCATCATATAGGCGCTCACCACCGGTTTCGTATTCTGGATATGCGACCTCCCGTGTCAGAGCTTCCTCAAGTGGTTCAGCATCGAGAACCGCCACTAACCGATTGATAGCTTTCTCACGGCTGTATCGAGCGTCATACCACGGGAAGACCACTTTTGCCGCGATTTTATCCGGTAGCATCTCTGTGAACCCAGGTCCTCGCGCGACGAATTCGATGTCGTCGTACTGGACGAGTTCCTCATTGGCATTCGGAAGTGCATCGGCTGCAGCAAGCTCATTGGCGATCTCGTTTAACTCTCGGTCTATTGACTCGTCGTGAGCGACTTGACTCACGATAGATCGCCAGGCCTCTTCGATGGTGCTCCACGCGTCGTCATCTGTCTGTGCGAGAAACTCGATATACGTCTCCAGTGCAGGCTCAATTGCGATATCGAAAATGTCGACGAAGAGGTCCTGGAATCCTCGGTACTCGTCTTTAATGGGGACAACGTAGTCGCCTAAGTCCCCACTCCATGTGACCTCAGCAGGTGTTCTGAACGCAGGATCGGCATTTGGGATATAGATAAATGCGCACTCTCGAAGACGATCAATTACCTCGTTTCGCTCTCCTGCGGGTGCAGTCTTGATCTGCTTCGAAAGCGAGTGCAAGTGCGAGCGTATCTCCCGGTTCAGTTCGTCGGCGTCACGCTCGTTGTGGGACTCGACCAGTCTTTCAATACCGATCTGGTGCTCCGTAATGCCGACATCATCACGAATTCCGAGTGTATTGAGGAGGTCCGCCGAAACAGATTCGAGTACTTCGGCAATATGAGTCACGTCAGCTTCCTCAGTGACAGAGTTTCGTTGAAATAGATGACCCGGTCGATGGAGTTCTCCATCGTCTCCCGGAAGCCATGAGACGGATCGAAGTAGCTGCCCAAACGTCGTCGGGCATGCACTCTCCTCAGTTTTTACCTCATAACCGTTATTCGGAATAGAATAGCAGTAGTCGCGATAGAAGCAATCGCTGTAGGTGTCTTCCCAGTACGTATCGAGCATTCGGGCGAACTCCCGACCAAATCCAGTATTTGTCTCGGTTGCGTCTCTGAACGCTTGTGTAACCGCCTCATCCAAGGCGTAGTCGACGAGTCCATGCTGGGCATTCTCGCGTTTCATCCAGCGGCAATTTCGACCATTGTAGGGCGCTAGATCAGTATCTAATCGAATGTCTGTTCCCTCGTCATCGTGCTCGTCGAGGAAATCCTGAATCTCCCCCTCAGAATCAAAGGTGACTCTGTTGCAGTGGTCAGGGTTCTTATGAACCTGAATGCAGTCCTGGACGCCAAGTTCTGCAAGAAACTCACGCCAAGATTGTTTATCGCCGTCCACGCCATCGCCAGTGTCGTCACCATCGAGATACGAGGGCGTTACCGGTGCTTTAGAGGTGAGTGTGCCTAAGACAAGACTTGAGTCGTAGCGACCTTCGTTATACTCCGAGGGGAGATACAGATCCTCTGGTCGTGCGTATTCGCCATCCCCTGTTCTGAGCTGGATCCTCGAGATCTCGGTTAGAGTTCCGGATCGTTTCTTGATATATCTGAGATAGTCATCCAGAAGTTCATTTCGGTGGGCTTCTGGTTCCGAGTATGCCTCATTGATGACATCACGTACAATATCCCTGTGTTGGAGGGAATCGATCCCCAATCGCTCCGAGAGGAGATCCTTCGCACGTCCGGCTGTAGATTCAGAGACCGTCTGAGTCGATTCCAACTCCGCTACGAACTCGCCACTCAGTAGGCCAAGATCCTCATAGAACGGTTCGTACGCAGATTCGTTCTGTTGCGCTGGAAGATAGATATTATCCCCAACATCACTTAGTGCTTTCCGAACACCCGATTCATCTCCACCTTGGAACGGGAAGATCGCAAGCGATTGAAGTGCTGACTCGATGCGCTTGATTTCCTTTCTCTCCTCAGTAGACGGATATCTCGAAAACGAATCCCCACTGAGATATTCCTCTATTGCCCCTAGCAATTCGACGATCTCTGGAGTTGGTAAGTCATCGAGGACGACCATGTCCTGAAGTTGTTCGAGCGTCTCGGCAACAGAGAGATCAGTCGTCCCATCGAGAGCACAGAGTCGGTCGTAAATTTCGGTACCTAGGTCGGGAGTCGGATGAGTGTCGACATCCGCATATGCATTCGCGAACTCCTGTAACGGAAGTACCGACCGTAGTGCCTCCGGTAGAATTACGATCTCTTTAGGCTGAAAGAGGTCCCCCGACTCATTCGGGACGATTGCCTGCCCCTCTATCTGCGTATAGGCCTGGTCAAGAAGCGGAGTGAGATACGCAGGGCGATCTTGCGCCGGATTTGGGTCCGGAATGAGTTCGAGGATCGTCTCTGGGGCGACCTGTTCTGCATGGAACGTGGTAATTGCAGAATCGAGTATCTCGCCTGCGGCTCTCAGGAATCGGTCATTCAGCGGATGTCCCGGCCGAATCTGTTGGCGATTGGACTTCAGGAGGAAATCCGCCTGCACATCGAACGGCAATCCAGTTGTTTGACTCGCGGGGAAATAACAGAAGAGTCGGCTATCAGAGTGGGATATCGGTCTTCCTGATTCGTCGACAGGGACCGCAATAGACACTGTAAGTTCAATGGATCGGTCGTTGAGATCCGCCGTTTCAAAATCACGTTCCTCGGCGATCATCTCGAGTGTCTCCTTATCAGATTCTAAAGCGGTAGTAAACAGCCGATACCGATCTATACTCGCAGGTTCATCACTACTCGGCGAGGATTTTCGTACCTCGTGGACGTTCTTTTGGGTCTCCTTTCGTTCGTAAGTAGTCGTCTCCCCCTCAATCTCGACACGAATCGTTTCTAGGTTATTCAGGAATGGGAGTAACCGTTCGATCGATTCCAGCTTTGACTTGAGTGCCTGCCTTCGTGTATCTGGGAGATCCGGTTTGAACGGAAGTCGAACCTTGGTTCCCTCGAGTGGGAGGTCGTCACCGGGTTGTTCTTGGGGAAGTTCCGGGTCGTCCCTGTCATACTGGAACGCGAAATAGCCGGTCTCAATTTGGGGATTGTCTGTGACGCTAAAAATCGTCTTGAATCCAATTCCGAAGTGGCCAATATACGAAAGGTCGTGCTTTGTACTTGCTGTAAACTCGCCGAGTGCGGCGACTTGGTCAGCCGTCATCGGCTCCTGGTGATTCTCGATGCTGAACTCCTCCTGCGTGAGTCGAAGTGTGGCTGCAGTACACTCGCCACCGACGTCATCAGCATTCTGGAGGAGTTCAGGGACTACTTGGGAGGCATCATCGAGATTCTTCAAGATCTCATCGCTCATCCGCCGTAGCTTCTGCTGTTGGTCCGTCGGCGTCTCCGCTTTCAGATGCTGTTGGCGTTCCTGAACCCGTTCGAGAATCTCGTGGGCCGCTTCCTTGGATTCTGGAGGGGCATTTTCGAACTCCCACTTTTCCGTCGTACTGCTCATTATACCTGTCAATGTCCTCTCGATTTTTAAACCCCCTTACCATCGTGGCTCGGGCTGGATATCCTTCTTGGTCGGCAAATCAGAACGACAGTAGCAGCTGTAGCTGCGAACGACAGGAAACGTTCACGACATTCATTTAGTGCTTCCAGTCTGAGTCATATTAGGAATCTCCCAAAAGCACTTATCCGATTGCTGAACAGTATCTCAGTAACCGTATGCCGTATGATGAGACACGCCCTCCGACTTCCCCAGAACAAGAGAAAATATACCATGCTTTCTGTGAGGTCGTGGAAATCTGCTACCCGGATTGCCGGTGGATTGATGATTCCACCACTGATAACATCCACGTCAAATTCTTTTCTGAAATCCAGATAGAAGAAGAGGAAGGGACGAACAAGGAAGGGAAACGTGCTGGCGCTCTGTACGGTGGCCTGGGCTCTGAAATCGATGATCTTCATTTACTAATTAGCATTGAGAAGTGGAGAGCAGTCCCATCAGAGGTCAACCTGCTCCTGCTGATTCACGAGGCGACACACATCGAGTATCGAGAACACCCCGATGACTTTTGGGCGACCCTGGTAGAGAACATTCAGACGGTCCTAAACAAAGGACACCAGTACGACTCACTACCTGAATATACTGAACGTGATCTTTGTATCGCGGCCGTTCATCATCCGAATCCACATAGTTGTGATGGGGACTGGACGATGTTCGAACGGAAGAAGTGGATGATGAACCAGTTACCCTATTCTCAGGCGGACTATGAGAAGTTCGAGGAACTTGGACATCCTACCACCGACTATCCTAAATTTTGTGAATTCCGGCAAGTCTTTGAGCAGATTCTCGCATCTAACTCCGAAAAGAAACCTGCTATCGCCTTCCTGCCCGTTCGAGATGGAAAATCTACGAATATGTCGATCCCGCCAGGATACATTGAAGATCCAAACATACCTGATCTCCACTTTAGGGCATTTCTCACCGATCTCGGTGAAAAGGGCTATCCACCGATTCCCGCTCCAATCGTAGAGCTACGTCCGTCTGGTGAGTATCGCATTGTTGATGGAGAATTAGCTGTCGCGGTTGCTCAACGAATCGGATACCTAGAAATAGGGGTCATAAATACTGACCGAGAATATGAGACAACTGAAGAGATGGAATCGGAACTGCCAGCAGGGGTTTAGCTCATCGGGCACTGGCAGGTTTACCCGGAGAGCTGTAAACTCGCAATAGCTGGGAAATCCCGTGAACGCTTGCGACGTCATTCGCAACTGACCGAGCAGAAAACGGTATAGTGGCATAAGGTTTATTCTCAGAGGACATCAGAATCGGGGTTTTGTGTTGTTGTGGTTTTCTGGACTGGAAAACAACACCACACAAAGTATAAGTGGATTAGGATTAACGGTGTATCCACTGAGAACACCCGACTTAGAATCAGGGGTGAACGCAGCGAGTTGCGTTCCGTATCGCGGTTTCACTCGTCCAACGGAGAAACGCAGACACAACAGCATTCGATTCAGCGCCACGTCAGGACCGCCATTACCCATGTCCACAGAAACTACCACCGACTCACCACGCTACAGCACGATGGATCTCGAGGACTGCGAGGCCTTCTACCAGGAGGAAATCACTCAGGAGATGCGAGCTGATGGACTCGACCCTGACCGCGAGACACCGACCTACGCGTGGCTCAGTGACCACTATCGGGGCTTCATCGCACATCTCTCCCGGAACTTCGATCTCTCACCCGGGGACTTCTACGCCGAGATCGGGGTTCCACCAAACGACGACGAAGACAAGAGTCCCTTCGCGTTCGTCGACGATCAAGATACACGCCAGGCGCTCGAATCCTACCTGCGTGAGCTCCGGGATCGACAGGGGCGTGCTGAATCAACGGTCGCGACCCGGCGCTCGGCCCTTCGCCGCTACGTCGAGACCTACCAGCAGGTGAACGACACCGACAATCTGCTCACACCACTCCAGTCTGAACAGGGAAGTTCCGAGGAGAAAGCCCGTGTCGCGGACACCTTCGACGTCCTCCGACGGCTCGACGAGACGCTAAACACGCACGCGTCGCGACGAAAGTACGTCCAGGAGGTCCGACAGTTCTACCAGCACCGCGTCGACTTCGGGAAAGCTGACTACGACCCGACGACGCGGCTGGAACGTCGGTTCGGGTGGGATTCGGCTCCGAACTGGGACAATCCCGCCCTCGAGGCCGACCAGATTCAAACGCTCTACCAGACGGCCGAGACGCTGGCTGACCGCCTTCTCGTTGTTGGCGTCTGTGGGTGGGGTCTACGGCCGAGCGAGGTCTGTGCCCTCCATACGCGCCAGCTCACGCTCACACCCTCCGAGGACGACCCGGAGGGGCCGGACCCGTACATCGACTTTGGCGAGGATGATCGCAAAAATGGACCGGGAACGGTCGCGTTGTTGGTCGGCGTCGAAGAACTCGAATCGCGAATCGACGATCTCCACGACGAGCACGGTGACGACTGGAACGGCTACCTACTGCCCTCATCCTCGTCGAAATCCGGTCATATATCAACGGAGACCGCCCGGCGGTACTTCCGCGATCTCGCGGAGGAAGCTGGTGTTACCGTCGACGGGACAGCGCCGACGCCGAAAATGGGGCGTCGATACTGGTACACTGCGTATGGGGCGGCGGTCAAACGGGTGGCTGAGCGGTTCGAGGATATCGCGGAAGAGCAGGGCTCGAAATCAGCCGACGTCGTCCTCGATAACTATCTCTCGAAGCCGGAACGACGTCGCCATCGACGGGATGAAATGCGTGATGACCTGATCAGGCTCTTCGATTCGTGATACTGTATCACTCCCTTACTGGAGAACAGTCCCCAGCACAGTCAGAGAGAGCTATCAACAGGTGATTCGCCGGTCGTCGGGAGTTACTCGTCGGCGATGTCGGAGAGCCGATCCTGGATTTCGTCGGCGTCAGCATCTGAGAGCGCTTCGAGGCCAAACTGTACGAGGAGTGGATAGAAATGCCGGTTCTTCTTGAACTCGTCACGACCAGCTTTCCGGAGTTTTAGCTGGGATTCGAGGTACGTGTCCTCCAGGTCGTCGAGGATATCATCCGGGATGTAGATCGTTCGGCCGTTCCACTCATCTTTAATGTTCGTTTTGCGCGTTTCTTTCGTTTCGTTCGATGAACTCGTTTCCTGTGTTTCAGTCGGTGAACTGGTTTCAGTCGTCTCGGTCACCTCACTCGTCTCGTTCGTTTCCTCCGCCTCCTCGTCGTCATCGTAGTTGCCTTCGATACCTGAGGCACTTCCCCAATCGTCGCTCATACTTCTATCTCCGTCGACGGGGCTTTCTCGAAGGTCTGGTCAAGCAGGTCAGCAATATCATTGAACAGCGAGCGAGCGTCTTCGACGCGCTTATTATCCTTACTGAAGCCGAAAATCGACACGCCTTCACCAATCGATTGTGAGAGGTCCGTCCGCTTCGGGATCTCGAAGAGAGGCAACGAGTAGGCAGATTCAATTTCTTCGATCGTTCTCCGGTGTTCGGCGTTCTGCTCGACCCGATTGCAGACAATAGCGAGGCGGTTGACGTCCCCGTAGGCTGGTTCGAGGGACTGGAGCTGTTTCGCGAAAATCTGGAGACTATTGGCGTTGAGCTTCTCGGGGAGTACTGGGATGATAACGTTCCCCGTTGCGACGAGAGCATTATCGGTGAGAACATTGAGCGACGGAGGAGTGTCGACGACGATGTAGTCGTAGTCCTTGTCGAGTTTGTCGAGAGTCTTTCCCAGACGCTCTCGACTCTTGGGCGCTTCGAGCAAAGTCTGGATGTTCTTATTGTTTGCGAGCTTCTCGCTGGCGGGGAGAATATCGAATTCCTCGTGCTCGACGATGATGTCATTCACCGACTCCATCTGATCGAAGTCCAGCACATCGAAAAGTGTGGTTCGGTCGGTGTCGTAGTACAGATCGCTGTAGCCAAGCGAGCATGTGAGCCCGCCGTGATAGTCGATGTCGACGAGGAGAACGTCGTGTCCTCGCGCAGCAAGCGCACCGCCAGTGTGGATGACGTTCGTTGTTTTCCCCGCACCTCCTTTCTGATTCGCTACGGTGATTCGTGAAGTGTTCGTGTCGCTCATATCGTTCGTTCCCTGTGGTGAGTTCGTTATATTCGTTTTGTTCGTTTCGCTCGTTATTGTCGGTGCGTTCGGTGCGAGTGTTTCGCTCGGTGAAAGGAAGACTATCCTGTTAAAACCCATCGTTCGTTCCACTCACTGAACGTAACGAGTTCGTTTTAGCCAATGCGCTCGTTTCGCTAATTTCGTTCGTTACTCGATTAGGGTCCTCAAACCCATCGCGGAGTTCACCGAACTCGTTTATTTCAATTAGTTCATTTCGCTCGTTTCGTTCGTTTTTGGACGACACGATGGCCCAAATTATCCACATCATCGCGAGTGGCGATTCTAACTGTCGCGACGCACAGCATCTTCACACCCTACGAGACGGTTAGGTAGGCAGCCAACAGGCCCGAAAACGTGGGACAGGCCCGGTACGATCTGGCCTCAACGGTGTCAATGTTTGCGTGCGCGACGCAGCGCGCGAGCTGGTCGCTATGAGTGCTGACGTCAGTCCACCATCGATCGAGGAGGCGTACATCATCCCGTAGTTCGGTGACTGGCCGTTCGCATTCAAACGAATCGACGCTGTCTATGTCTGAACCGCGGTACCTGCCAAGTC
>Ga0207720_100977_pt1 | contig 12949 bp, 13 predicted proteins | sample A23P2SouthBayCA_2_FD_187751 | JGI IMG/M metagenome (GOLD analysis project Ga0207720, IMG submission 187751) | Aerobic enrichment media microbial communities from Eden Landing Ponds, California, USA - A23 E3 (2) (SPAdes) | ecosystem: Environmental > Aquatic > Marine > Unclassified | place...
GTCGTCGAGAATGGACTGAGAGGGTGGTCATCCTCCACGGACGGGAGATCTTCACTATCTGCGAAGACGTACTCACGAGCGAATTCAGTATCTCGTTCCGCTAGTCTGGCGGCCAGGTCTGGAAGACTAACAACGCCCTCGTGAGCGAGGAGTTCCGAGACGATCCGCCTGACAGGAGACAGCGCCAGGAGAATCCCCTGTCCGAGACCAGCCCACTCTGGGAAGACGTCACAGAATCGTGTGGGTCTCCCCTGGAGTGTCTCCAAGTTCTCGAGTGCAGCCTTACAGGAACCATGAACAGCCTCAGCGTGCGATACAACGAGTTCACCCCGAGCAGTCAGGTCTCCGTCAGGTGTGATGAGTCCAAGAGCCGCCGCGCCGAGTTTTGCTTCCCCGGCCATCCTGACGAGATACGAGCGGATTGCCCCACCGTCGTCGACGTCGCCTGCCACCGCTACAGGCACTCCGAGATAGTTCTTGATCGCGTTGAGGCGAAACGAGTACCGGTGGTCGATGTGGGAGGGTGGAGCGCTGGCGGGTGACTCAGGTCCCTCATCGACGGCTGCACAGTCAATGAGGAATTTGGGAAGCCCCTCTATTGGTGGCTCATATCCCGCTGCGGCTGGGCCAGTTGGTGCTGAAACGGATGTCATGGATGGGTAGTGGCGAAGAGTCCGGTGTCGACGGGCGCGATGGAGGTATCGCGCGCACAAGCTGACCGTATACCGCGCGTAAGCTACTGGTGCAAGAACACGCAGGTCGGAGCGCTGTGTCGGAAGGATAGAGTGTGCTGGTGTCTCTGATGGTGGTCCCATCAGGATTCGAAATCGATGAGGGTCGGTTGTTCGGGGGAGGGTGGATTCTCGCTGTTGGAGTGACTCTCAGAGAGTGTTTGCTGTCGGGTTTCGTCGGCAGTGGTTCGGACACGTTCATACTCCGGGAGCAACTGGTCGCGACGGGTGTATGTCTCAGCTGCGAGTCGCTCACGGGCGACTGAGACATATGCTGGTCTGAGTTCTGTGCCAATTGCGACCCGATTCAGGCGATCTGCGACCTTCACCGTCGTTCCACTCCCGGCCATCGGATCAGCAACGATGTCGCCCTCACAGGAATAGAGGAGCGTCAACCGGTAAACGAGTTCTTCTGGATATGGGCACGGATGCTCGATATCCTTGTTCGCCGGGACTGGCGCGATGTGCCAAACGTTATTCGCGATCTCCTGCTTCATGAGCTCCGTCAGAGCAAAGCGACTCTGTTCATCCTTCCTGTTCCGAACGGGGCCTTTTCGGAAGACCAGGATGGATTCGTGTTGCTGGTTCGGGTAATAGTAGGTCGGATATGGATGCTGGATAGTGGTCCCGAAATTCCCGTCACGGCTGGTGGTCTTGTCCCAGATGATTTTCTCGTGCAACTGCCAGCCGATTTCGTTCATGACTGCGCTCATGTGGCCCGGTAGGTCGACACGAGTGCCTTGGGTCCGTTTCACGTCCCCGATGATGACAGCACAGTAGCCGCCTTCCTGGGTCGCACGATAGACAGAAGAAAACACCTCTATTTGAAGTTCCTTCCAGGCTTTGAGTTCAGCCTCGAGGTCAGTCGTTGTCGTGCCACCCCAGTCGGAAGCGGAAGAGTCTGTGAAGGCGTCGTAGTCGATCACATCGAGATACGGCGGGCTGGTGATAGTCAGTTGAACCTGTCGCATACCTCCTTGATCGACTTTGGCCGGTAGTTCCCGACCATCGTCGAGATAGACCCGGCTCTTCGCGTTTGCCAACGCTGCCTGGTCCTCGAAGCCCAGAATTAGTGTACACGAACGGGCCGCTCGCGCCTCTGCTGTGGAGGGATTCTCGCTCGTTTCGAACCCGACGATGTAGGCCGTCGGTTCAGGGAGGACCACTTCCGACCGGAGAGTGTGAATGATATCGTCGAGAGCGCCATGGTCCTCCGCAGCAGAGAGTGACAGTGCCAGCGGGCTTATTTCATCCCAGTGAATCAAGAGTGGGTCCAACTTCAGCTGGGCGTGGTTGGGATTCCATGTTAGTTCGTGGGTGGAGAGGTCATCCAGGGAATCGAGTGCCCGTTGAACACTCTGTGTCAAGGGATGCTGCCACAGAATGATGCCCGCATCGAGCGAGATGTCCGGAGGGAGAGCCTGCCGATTGATCGGTATCGGGTCGTCAAACACGACATCGGGAGCCAATCCGGGCAGAGAAATCGAGTTGACCCAGCCTCTTAACCGACTCCGCAACTCGTTCGAGTCGATCGAACTGCCCGTCGAAATCCCAATGATGGGTGGACCCCGCCGAGATGAACCAGAACACTGCCCGATCCACGCGGTGAAGCTATCTGGAAGGTCATCGGTCCGGTCAAGGATTGCCTGCTGGTCGGATGGATATTGCGGGCCTGGGCTCCTGTAGGCGGGTCGGCGGTAGCTGTAGCTCATTGGTATCGGTGGTGGTGTGGTTACAATGTATCGGGATGAGCGTCGAGCTTCTCAGATTGTTAGTGAAATCGTCACATAGGCAGTCGTCTCTCCGCCCCCACTCGAGTCACTCCCTCCCTGAACCGACTAGCGATTGCAGGGCCGCCAGGAGCATCAACGCGCCGAGGCCCAGTAGCATGTAGTGAAAGAGCGACCCCGACTCGGTGTCGACAAGGAACGACGTCGTGGGGTCGTCCTCGACGACGTACACCGTCACCGTCTCGTCCTCGGGATATCGCGAGACGAACGATTCGGCGTCGTCCCGATCCCCCTGCTCCGCCGCCGCACAGACTTCGGCCGAACCGGGACAGATGCTCGTGCTCGTGTACGTCTCGCCTTCGTAGCTGTACCGGTACCGGACCTCCGGGGCGTACTCGAAGTGGGTGCCGCCACCCTCCTCGTTTGCTACCTCCATCTCGTCGATACCGGCCGAGAGCACCGTCCCGTCCGTCTCGATCGCATCCGCCATCGCCTGCTGTGATTCCTGGTGGAGAGTCCAACCGCCGTACACCATCGCACTCCCCAGAAGGAGCAAGAACAGGCCCTTGACCGCGCTCCGGTTAGCCATTCACTGAACGCCCCATCGGTCGAGATTATTGGTAGAATTGACAAATAGGTACCGATCATCCAGATACATTGTAACTGAGGAGTTTCTCGAACCAGTTCTCGGGGGAGTTGAGTTTCAGTGACAAGAAGTCGAGGTATTTCTGACGGTGATGCTTCGAGACGCCTCGGAACCTTCGCAACCAGTTTGGGTCGCAAGGTGAGCGCTACTCTGCTGCCCCACGATAGATGTGTTCGATCTCTTCGAGGAATGCTTCGAACTTTTCCTTCATATCTGGGGACAGTGTGACTGGCTCAGCCGTTTCCGAGTCTCCCCTGACGAAAGTGAGGCTCTCACCATCTCTGGATACGCGAATCGGCTTTTCGTGACTGTCGACACCGAGTGACAGCCACTTGGATTCAGGGATATCGGTGTGGTTCATCTCGACGAACCGATCCAGATTGTGGGGCTCGAAAACGACCCCTGGGCCGAAGTTGTCTGTCTGGATCAGAACGTCGTCGTCATCGTAGAGATTCACCCAGACTTCTTGGTCGTCGACCTCGCCCAGTGTCTCCACTCGGATCGCATCGGATTTTGAGCTGTGGGAGGCTGTCTCTGGTGCGAAGCGCCAGGACTTGACCTCCAGTTCCGCGATGGAGATGTGATGGCCCCCGTTCTCGTGATAGGACTCGAGCTGATCGCGAGCGGTGGGCTCGTCTCCGTAGATTGCCAACCGCCCACTGGCCATGTTTCCATCTTCACGGTGCTGGACGACTGGGAGTGGACAGTCGAGTTCTGGGAGCGGTTCGTCGTTGTAGAGTGCGAAAATCGTCGTCATGGTTTTGTGAAGGGGTGATGGGGTTGGGGACCCCGGTGGGCAATCTCACTTCCACCCACCGCTTTGGCGGCTGTTGGTTCAGGAGGCCCAGGTCGGAGCTCAGATGAGTGAGGCGCGAGTCCAATCCTGAACGGCATCACGGAGGAGCAGCGATGTATGTGGACTCTTATTCACTCCGGTCAGATTCTGACGGCTCAACTTCAGTGATCCAGGAGAGGTCGGCAACATCAGTAATTTCGCGAGAGCGATTCCGGATCGTAACGCAAGAAGTATCGCACACCTCAGCAATTTCCTCTTGAGAGAGTTGGTCTCGAGTGAAGTGAGACGCGACAAAGAGAGCCCCTCCAACGACACTGGTCGGAGTTTTCCCGATATGATGCCCTTCGTCAAGAAAGTTCTCGATGATGTTCCGGGTGAGACGTTCAGTCTCGGCAGATATGTCGAGTTGGCTCCCGAATCGGGGGAGGTACTCGGTGGGATTCGCAGGGCCGACCTTGAGTTCGAGTTCCCGGCTGAGGATAGAAAACATCCGCTTGATACGCCCATTCTCGATGCGGCTGACCCGACCGAACTCGTCGAACGTCCGGGATTTACCTTCCAGACGGGCAGCGATATAGAGGGCCGCTGTCGCACAGGATTCGATACTCCGACCCTTGATGAGATGGGCTTCGGAGGCACGGCGATAGATCATGCTGGCAGTTTCCTGAATAGAGTCCGGCAATCCCATCGCGCCAGCCATCCGCCTAATTTCGACGATCGCCTGCCGAAGATTGCGCTCTTTTGTGCTGGAAACTTGACTTCTCTTGTGCCACTTTCGCATCCGGCTGAGCTGACGCTGTTTCCGGGTTGAAAATCGGTTTCCGTTGATGTCCTTGTTCAGCCCACCGATTTCAGTAGACAGGCCGTCATCGTGCCTGAGCTTGGTCAACGGAGCCCCTGTGCGAGCTCGATTTTGCTTTTCCTCATGTGAAAACGCGCGCCACTCAGGGCCTGGATCGATCCTATTTTCGCCTACGACGAGACCGCATTCATCGCAGATCCGCTCGGTCCCAGTCTCCTCCGTGACCAGAGGGCCGTTACACTCAGGGCAAGCTGGTCTCTCGTCGGGGCAATCGGTAGTCGTTTCTCCTGTGGACCGATACTGCTGGTCCGAGCGAGTTCCCGTCGACTTCTCGGACTGGTTGTAGAGACTCCCGCCGGAGTTCGGGTTCCTCGTCCGACGGCGATGCTGCTCAGACTCGTGGCTATCTCGACTCAATTGTTCTGTCATACGGTCGGTGATGTCTTCGTGAGGGTTGTTGCTCGATTCCGACTCTCTGGTCCCAGCTGGGCAAGATTTACTTGGGACACCCGATCCACTTACTCCCGAACGCTGCTCGGCGTGAGTAGGAGCTGAACCAGTCAGTTGAGGGGGTGCGAGTAGCCAGCTAGATTGATGGCCGAGTTAGTCGGATACGATTGGGCTCTGATCGTCGTCACTCGGCTGTTGGGACTGACACCTCGACCCCGAGAGGCGTCCGTCCCAGAGCCGGCGGAAATGGGCTTCTTCTGGCGGATGACTTGGTTCGAGGGGACAATCCTTGTTCGGGGCGAGCGAGCGCGGCCACGTATGGTAGTTCGCCAGCATCGCCGGGATGATTCCGTCCCCGTCGGCGTTCGATTGTCCCATGAAAACTGCGGTACAGACAGCACAGATAGTCGGATTAAGATAGCGGACGCGCAGGTCGTCACGTGAAAACACGGCAGCGCTCACTGCATAGAAGCGACATGACGGATGACCGGTGTCCTCGCCGGGTTCGATCCAGTTCTCTGGGATCGGGTTGAAATCGAAGCCATCGATGGCCAGCGGCCAGTCGTCACTCATCGATAAGAGTCGGTTCTAGGTCGCCGTAATGTTCGCGAATATCCGGGACGGTCGTGGCGTAATCGACTAGGACTTGCCGGAAGGCTTCAGGGCTGGTGGTGTACCGGTCCAGATCATCGGTCCGTTCGATAGCCATCGAGGCCATATCCGCGACTTCCGTACTGGAAAGCGGATAGCGGGCAAGTGCGAATTTCGGCTCGTTCCGAAGATAGAATTGCCGTCGAAGGGCGACTCGATCGTCATCGATTTCAGTAGAGTGAAATTCAGCCAGAGTTTGGGCTGCAAGTCCCCATTCATCGACAGTAGTATCAGCCCGTTCTGACTCGCGCCAGTCGCTCTCAGTAATAGCTGTTCGGAGATCAGGGAGGACGTCCTCGAGGAGAGAAGAGAGCCTGTTTTCCCGAATAGTGAGTGACTCGACGAGCTTCACGACGGTTGTTTCATCCGGGTCGTCGCCAGCAGGGTCGAAAATCACCTTTTCGTCGTCAGGAGAGCGAATCGCCCCTTTGTTGATGAGCCGTCCGGCCAGTCCGCAGTCATCTGGATCTTCAGGACGATGATAGAGATAGTATCCACGAGAGTGGTCATCGAGTGTTCGCCCGACGGTGTACGGCCCCTGCCCGTTCAGAGAAACACGAGCCTCCCACGAGGAAAGCGTTGAGATGCGCTCCGTGACGGTCTCAGGGGATGCTCCATCGATTTCGTCGACCGTTGTTGGTTTCGTGGCGTGACGGTAATCCTTGATTGTACTATCGGTCGGCATGGGGTCACTCGATGATGAACGGGATACCCTCGAAGACCTCGCCGGTCCGCTGAGCCTGGTACTGTTCATCCTCAGGGTCGGTGCTTGACTCTGAGTCGACTGTCGTATCGTTCTCCCGAGTCGTGCTGGACATAGGACGTCGCCTCCAAGCACATCTGTACGGGCGACAGAGCAGGCGCGTGAGTGGATCGTCGGAGCGTCCTGATCCTCTGACGGTCCCAATCTGAGGGAGGAGGACATCAAGAGCTCACCAACAGGCTGTAGAACAGGAGGCTGTTCCAGAACCCATGTATTGCGACGGGGACGATTAGGTTTTCAGTATATTCGTACAGCGCCCCGAGGAGGAGTCCAGTCGAAAACACGACGATTAGATACGTGAGTTGACCGGCAGTAGAGCCACTGACAGAGAGGAGGTGGACACACGAAAAAAGGGCGCTACTGAGTATGATCGCAACAGGGGCGCCGTAATATGTTCGAAAGTACCCCTGGAGGATACCCCGGAACAGCACTTCTTCGGCAGGGGCAGTGACGAGAAGGGTGACTGGAATTAAATACAGAAGACGGGTCGAATTGTGGGCAACTCCTTCTTGGATCGAGTTCGTAGCTGGATCGATTCCCAGGAAGGCCGCTATGGTATCAATCCCGATGGCAACGCCGACGATACCAGTAACACCGACGAAAATCCAGAAGAAGTCGGCCTTCGTCACCATGCGATAGTGGAGGGTATTAGCACTGCTACTACGCCAGCGATAGAGTGACGCCATGAGAAGAAACCCGATAAATTGAGCGGCGGTCAGGGTGGCGAAGACTCGTGGAGGGAGCGGTTCATCAGCGAAAATGTCCACCCCGCCCAGGAAGAAAAACAGAGCTACGACAGAATATACGAGCATTCCGAAGAGGAAGGCGCCCAGAATAACTGCCAACCCATGTCCGAGAACATGGACCGGGGTTGGAACCCAGCGAGGTGACGCCGACTTCGTAATCATGAGTTGGACTCACAATTCTTATAGACCGTTTTGAGTGATTGGGCGGGGTGGTATCGCCTCCGTTGTGTGATTTTCGATGAGGGGGTTGGTACATCCGTCGGCCTCAGTAAGTTACGTCAAATTCCGGTCCGTATCGTCGTTCCAGGAAGTCTTCGGCTTCCCCCTTCGGTGTTAGTCCTTATGTCAAGAATTAAGCCGCGTGAATGTCTGACTCTTTGGAACTCATACGTCTACGATGTCGATATCAATCAGTTCACGGGTCGCAGGGTTGTCGAAGTCGTTTTTGTTTGCCGTAGCGAGCGTGGCTCCGTATTCTCTCGCGGTGGCTGCGATCAGGAGATCTGCAAGATCGAGGCTGGCGTCAGCGGTGAGAAGTCTCGCTCGGAGATTCGCTGCTTCCGTAGCGACATCGGCATTCAGATCAGCAATCGCATCGACCGATTGTTCCGCACTCTGTCGATGTGTCTGGATCGTGTTATGCGAGTCGTACCGTTTGAGATATTCGAAGAGAACCATTGAGGGGAGAATCCAGGCTTCATCGGCATGATCTGCCAGATATTGATCGACACTAGGATACGATTGTCTGGACGCGTAGCGACTGAAAATATCGTTATCCAAGCAGATCATGCCTGTTGGTCGGAGCGATTCTCAAGCGATTCGTTCATCTCATCCCGCGTACGGGCCATGTCTTCAACGACGCTATCATCAGCAAATCCTCCTCGTTCCTTGATGTCTTTCTCTGTGGTAGCGAGGCGAGACAGTAACTCATCGTATGTCTCATCGTCTCGCTTTACCAGTTCGAGTTTGCGCTTTGTTTCATCGGAGATTCGAATTGACGAGCTCATGTTGTATTCAATGTATTCGGTGGAGGTATAGGTTTCGCCGACGTGGCTCAGCATTGGTGGTGCACAATCTCGACACCAATGGGACTGGGTGCATTTCGAGTCCCCCCAGTCCCAGTCCATGTTCTGGATAACCTCCGCGATGACCTCTTGGACTCCGCATCTTCTCTGTCAACGTGAACGATCAACGTCGGATGCTCCGTGTCACTGTTCTCAATCACGAGCGAGACATCCTTGAACTCGTCTGGCGGTCTGTACGCCTCGAACTCATCGGCGACTTGGTCGGCCAGGTCGTCAAGTACCTCAATTGGTTCCTTTGTCATAGGTGGAATTTCGGTCTTGGAAGGTTGTGCCTTCACGAACGGTGGAGAAGACGACCGCGTCGAACGCGGATTGTGGACGTGCAGTCGGTGTGGCGTGGTGGCGAACGCGGATGTAAACGGAGCAGACAACATCAGGCAACTCGCGTTAACCACGACTCCCCCGTTGGGGGATAGTGGTAACGGCTGTTTGGCCCAGCCACGCGTCATCCATTTCGACCGGACTCGCGGATTCCAACCGCGTGCCTCCGTAGGGTGACGTGAAACCTTAATATCCCAACGCTCGGGATTCCACGGCGTTCACGCCGTGGAGGAGGTCAATCAGGGCTCGCATATTGTAGAGTTCTATAAAAATGATAGGGTGCCAGGGGTGAACCCCTGAGCTCGACTTGAGCGTCCCGCGGCACCGGAGTCCAGACCCCACAACCAGTGGAGTGAAACCACTGCTGGTGGGGCGTCGGCCAGCGCAGCGCTGCCCGCAACGCTTGTCTTTCTCGTGGCGGCGCAGCTGTTCCTCGGTTCACCCATCACGACGCGGATTGTGGGATTACGGCTCGTTGTCCGTTCTCCCTCCGATTCTCCACTTGTCTAGCCCCCGTCACTAACAACCGTATCCCTGTTATTTCCTCACTTTCACGGACAGTTGTTCCGGATGACTTGTCCCATTCCCAGAAGCACCCGCCCCATCGCTGGTGGCGCGGGACCACTGGTAGTGGTGGAGAGGCGGCCATCGCAGCGCGGGCCGCAACGCTTGTCCTGTTGGCCGCGGCGGTGCGTCGGCCGTGCCGGCTGGGCCGACCCTGTGAGTGTCGAGGGGACGCTCTCTCCGGTTCCAGACGCCCCCGCCCTTCTGAACAGCGACGCATCTCCGGTTCTGTATCGAGGGGCGTTCTTGTCTTGACCCGTCTGTCTTCTGGACTGACTGTGTGGTCTTCTCCTCCGGCGATTTGTCGCGATCCTCCCCTCTTCTCCATTCCTACGGCCTGGCAGCTGGTGTCGCTCTGTGATCCGCAACTCTTCTCTCTCACGACCGGCGTTCTGTGTCTCTCGCCTATTCTGAGCGTATTCCGCTCCTCAACGAGTGTCCGACCCCTTTCACCCCCCGATATCGAGCGCCTGAATATCGAAGTCCAAGGTATCGCCACTCCGAGTGGCGAGGCTGCCGGTAGATGGTGGGAGCGTTGTATTTTTCTGCGTCGATGGGGGGCCTGACCCGCCGGTCGTATCGCCGCGTAGCAAGAGTGCATCGAACGTTCGACGTCGTGGCCGACGGGTAGCATGACTCGACTGTTAGTCGAGACTGTCGTCGCGCTGCCACCGCGGCGCTGCGATGCTGAGCGCGCGGTGAGAGCGGCTTGTCGGTTCATGACTGTTGGTGTTCTGGGCGTTTGCGCCAGCGGCGACTGCATCTACGATGCCACGTCGCCGCTGCGCCGCGCGTTCCTCAGTCGGTTCTGGATAGGCAGTCGGAGACGGCAGCGTCGCGGGCGTTGACGACGGCTACGAATCGACGCGTATGGATCCTGAGCATGGAGGATAGGGCAGGGAATCCCCCCGCTGTCGGGGCGCGACCGGTCCCGGGCAAGCGAGTGTGGGTGGGCGAGCGCCGCCCGGTTTCGGTCGCGTCCCGGTCGCGGGGGGTGGCCGACGACCCACCGATCTCGCGGGGGGTCTACACTTCCCCAGCGGCCGCCTGTTTCTGCCTGGCAGTGCTGCCTCGAGGGCGACGTCCGCCCTCCTTCCCTCCTGCGACCGCTTGCTGTCAGGGAGAGGTGGTCAAAAAAATACGCGCGGCCCGGGGCCGCGCGAGGTGGTCGGAGTACTGAAATCGCAGACCAGAACAGCCCGGTGTCGCGGTGTCGAAGAGGGTCGCGTCGACGACGTTGGCTATGAGGGGCGGTGCGAGTGTGGGTGTGTGCGGTGAGCTGTCGTCGAGATGGCGACTCTTCGACGGGGGTGGTGACATCGAAACCATGCGGTCTACTGACGACGGTCAGATGAGTGAGTGATGCCTTCGGCGGGTGAGGGGAGAGTTGTGACTGGTGACTCAAGCCCAGTGCGGACGAGCAGCAGCGAACGGAACCGATCTGGTGGGGGGGAAACTCGAGGATGAACCATGTCCGACAGCTCCAGAACGAAGCCCGAACCGACAGGAGTGAGAAGGACCAACTAACTCTCGAGGACTTGGTCCTACCGGAGTAGACACTCCGAGGGTTTTCGACTGCCGTAGCGAGCGACCATCTGTTGGTGCCTGGTTGTGCCTCTGACGACCCAATGTGGCGGACGACTCGTGGCTGAGTTCGTTGCGGGACGGTGCGTGGAGACGAGGCGACCCCCGCGAGCGTCGCGACGCGGGGTTGGGTGGGGCGGTCACGTCACGACGACTCCCGTCGGCTCTGCGGCCGACGGCCGGTTATCGTAGCGAGTGCTACGATGCCGGGTGAGGTTCGCAGCGCCTCCAGTTCCCCTGCCGGGCGCACAAGCCGGTGCTGACTGGTGAGTCGTCGGACGACCAGCGGAATCCCAGACGCACGAGTGCTGTGCAGGGACAGTAGGAGCGGTGGCCAGAGCCGACGGCTCGTAGAAGAAGCAGTCCAGGACGGGAAGCACGGATGACGAGGTAGGCAGGAGCCCAGAACAGGCGTTGGTCAGGAGTTGCTCAGTGCATCGAGGAGTTCGAGCGTGATGGCGACTGCCAGCGATTCCTGGGAGAAGCGCCCGATTACTTCAGGTTCCTCGGCTCTCGCCTCGTCTGAGACGATTTCGAACACGCCAGCCGCCTCGTCGCCATCGATGTCGTCCCGGTCAGCAACATCGACCATTGCTTCACCGCCCCAGACAGTGCGTTCGTCCGGATGCTCGGTATCGACCTTCGTTTCGACCCTGACTTCATCACCCGTCTCAGGATTGTACCAACTGTATTCAGCATCGGAGAGTGACGGCGTCCACTCGTTGGTCAGCGACGGCGGGATGTTAGAGGCGAAGTCGTTCGAGACGGAGATCGTGATCGTGTGCTCTGCTAAGAGCGTATCCAGGTGGGTGAACGTCGCATCGTCGGAGATACTGAACTTCTCACCCGGGCCAACGAGTGATGTCTCGAGGAAGGCATCTTCAGAGGGAAATTCCTGGCGAAGATCGGGTTCATGGGGCTCAGTGTGCGGACACGCTGGGGCTTCCACGAGGAGTTCGTCGTCGATGAGGTCATCTGCCGGTTCACCAAGAGGCTCGTCGACCACCTCGTAGTCCCACGTCGTCTGGCTGATTGCTTCGACGATCGACCCTTCGACGATGACGCCTTCGCCCTGGTCAGTGAAGTGGCGAATCGCGTACTGAATCGTTTCGGCATCACCGTCGATCACCCAGACCTCGTTTTCGCCATCCCAACTGGGATGAGCCTCCTCCCACCCGAGTTCATCGACGTCGTGGTCGGCATCGTCGTACTGCTTGATGAGCGGCTTGAGGTGCTTCGGTGAGTCCACATCGATATCGAACGTTCCGAACTCGTTCTTGCGCCGGTTGGCAAGCGTGAACGGGAGGTCGCTTTTCGGACTCACCACCTTCCCGAACAGCTGCCCACCGCCTGGACGCCCGAATGCGACCCTGATATCGTCGGGATCTTCGACGTCGTCCCACTCGACCCGGACGTCGAGACCAGGCAGGTAACGAAATTCGGTGCTTCGTTTGACCGGCGCCAGGGTGCCGTCTAGCGCAGGGAATTCGGTCTCCATCTCCGACAGGGGCCGAACACGGTCGTCGATGTCGTCTGCATACGGCCAGTACCAGCCCAGAACCTCCCACGTCGTCCCAGCGTGAGCCTCCTCGTACAGGACAGGAGGGCGTTCGAGGATGACGAACGGCGTTTCACCACCGTTCTCGAGGACCTCGCTCTGGAAGTCTCGAGGATGCCGCTTGATGAGTTCATCAGGCTGCGGCGCCGTGTTGACGACCGGGACTTCACCGTGCTGGTTCGGCTGAGGGACGGAATCGACCGTGTACACGACCCAGTCGTCCGCGATGTTGTAGGCAGCACCCATCGAGGGGCGACCGCAATCGACGTTCGCTGGCGCCGGTGCTTCGGCGAAGCGAATCAGTTCTTCGCGTTCCAGGTTGATCAGCGCACGGTGCGGAGTGAGATTCGGGTACCACTCACGCTTGTGGTCAGTGTAGACCCGGTGTGTGGAGGTATCTTTCAGACGCGGTTCAACCGTCCGTGACTGCTGCTGTTCGGACATGAATTCACTCACCTCGCGCCCAACCGCACCACGCTCACGACCATCGGTCGATGCACGATGCACCGGACGAGGCCCGCG
>Ga0207720_100978_pt1 | contig 12949 bp, 15 predicted proteins | sample A23P2SouthBayCA_2_FD_187751 | JGI IMG/M metagenome (GOLD analysis project Ga0207720, IMG submission 187751) | Aerobic enrichment media microbial communities from Eden Landing Ponds, California, USA - A23 E3 (2) (SPAdes) | ecosystem: Environmental > Aquatic > Marine > Unclassified | place...
GGCGGCCACCGTTTCGGCGTCTGTCACGTCCGCCGTGTCGACGTGAGTCGTCGGCCCGCCGTCGGCTTCGCGGTCGTCCGCTCGCCGCGCGTCGGTGCCGACCAGTACGACCGGCAGATGGGGGTAGAGCGCCCGCACACCGCGTTCGAGGTGTCGGGGTGCCACCGGTGCCCGCCCGTCCGGGACGACGAGACAGTTCACCGTGTCGTAACAGAGCGCGTCGAACAGCTCGGCGAGCGATCCGGTCGCCCCAACCGAAGCCGCGATCCCGGCGCGGTCGAGCGCGTCCGCGAGCGCCGAGCCGTCGATCCGGTCGGTCGAGGCGACGAGGACGTGGTCGGCCATCGCAATCTGTGGTCTCCAATAGGAATCACCTACATTGAGTGTTTTCCCGTTCGGCCCCTCGGCCGTCTCCGGCACGCTCGACTCGCTTGGGCAGCTTTTAGAAGGGGGCTCGCGAACGTCTTCACGTATGTCCGACATCGAAGTCACCAGCGTGTGTGCGGAAGGGTACACGGTCGAAAACGAGATCGACGGTGAGTGGTCGCTGGTCGTCGACGCGCTCTCGAACGACGGTCCATCGCCGAACCAGGTGCTCGCGGCCGACTACGCCTCCTGTTACATCCCGGCGTTCCGTGTCGCCGCCGACCAGACCGGCTACGACGACGTCGGCCACGTCGAGGTCGAGGTCGAGGCCGACCTCGACGAGGACGACGACCTCGAAGCGATCGCGTTCACCGTCAAGACCGAGGCCGCCCTCGGCGACGACGGCCAAGAGATCGTCGAACTCGGCGAGGAGATCTGCCACGTCCACTCGGCGCTGACCGAGGAACTGCACGCCGACATCACGCTCGAAGACGACGCGTTCTGAGGACCGGTCCCACGTTCGCGGCTTTTTCAGCCCCGCACGGGGCAAGGCACTTGCCGGAGACGGACGAGTAGCCGTCGTGACGCGATCGACTCGCGGCCTGCTGGCGCCCGTCGTCGGGCTAGCGCTCGTGACCGCTCCGCTGTGGGCGCCGACCCTGAACGTCACCGGTCCAACCTACGAGTACCGGAGCGCCGAGCTCACGGTCGAGGACGACCGGATCGCGTTCGCGGACACGCGACCTGCCGACGGCCTCGACGGGATCGCGTGTTTCTCGGTCGGCGTCAGCCGGCGTTGTGCCCTCGCTGCGGATCTCACGAACGGGACGACGGTCCGGACCGACTACCCCGGTGTCGAAGCCGGTTCCGGCTACGCCGGAGCACTGTTGACGTCGCCCGAGGCGTACGTGGCGTTCCGCGGCGACGGCCGCGTCTTCGAGCGGACCGTCGGGTACGACGAGACCGACGAGGTGTGGGTGCTCGGACTGGAGCGGGTCGACGCTCGGGAGGCCCTGTCCGAGGTAGCCGTCGACCCGCGACGCGACGCGGTCCGGCGAGCCGTCGAGTCGGAGTTCGCGGTGGCGCCCGAACCGCTCGAAGAGGGCCTGGTCGTCGAGACCGACGAGGGGTTCGCGGTCGTCTACACGGCCGGGACCAGGCGGTCGCTGACCGAGCAGCCGGTCGCCGAACGGGGACTGGAAGCGACCGCTGTCGTGGTCGGGCTCGCGCTTCTGGGACGGCGGTGGCGCGAGACGGGGAACGGCGGTCAGAACTGAGAACGGAACGTCGTTCGGAGTATCAGGCCGCGACCTCTTCCTCGTCGCCCTCGTCGCCGTGGACGCGCTCGACGACGTCGTTGACGATGACGATGTCGCCGACGGCCTGGACCCAGCGGTAGGGGACGATGACGCCGCGCGAGCCGGAGACGTCCGGGCCGAACAGCTCCGCGTTGATCTGGTGGAGCGCGAGGCCGGTCACCTGCTCGACGTTCAGATCGAGCCGCAGGTCCTCGACCTCGCCGACGAACACGCCGTTTTTGGTGTAGACTTCCCGCCCCACGAGCGTCGTGATCTCCTGTGGCGCCGTCTCGGGATTCATATGCCGTAACTCGGCTGGCGGGGTCTTAAATTCTTGTTCTGTGTCTGACGCAGCCGCCGAAATCCCGTCTGTCGGGCGTCGTCCGTACGTCCGACGGACACGACGCCGTGGACGGTAAACGAGCGCGACTCCTCCGGATAGACGATGAGTGACGCCAGCGACGACGCGACCGTCGCGAAGGTCGACGTGGGCGCCCACCAGGGGCTGGCCCGCGAGTACGGCGTCCAGGGCGTTCCCACCCTCCTCCTGTTCGTCGACGGCGAACCGGCCGAACGCCGCGTCGGCGTGCAGGACGAGGGCGCGCTCCGGGAGCTCGTCGCCCAGCACGTCTGAGGGTGACGAACTGCGATCGAGCGAGCGGACCGACCCGGTCAGTTCGGCGTCGTCTCGCCGGTGTCGATCGGATCCTCGATGTCGCCGGTGACCGATTCGAGCAAGTCCGTGACGGTGACCATCCCGACCACGTCCCCGTCCTCGATGACCAGCGCGAGTTCCTGATTTTCGGCCTGGAACTGGTCGATAGCGTCGCTCACGTCCGCGTCGGGCGAGAGCGTCATCGGTGGCGCCGCCAGGTCCTCGAAGTCTATCGCTTCGTCGCTCGCCAGGTCCTCGCGGTGGCCCGCGAGGACGGGGAGATAGAGGATCCCCTTGAACTCGGTCAGGTCCTCACCGACGAGCGGATATCGCGTGTGCGGGTTCTCTTCCATCCGGCGGAAGTTCTCCGTCGTGTCGGCCTCGGTCGATAGCGCGACGACGTCTGTGGCGTCTACCATCACCTCTCGGACGGGGCGCTCGCCGATCTGGAGCGCGTTCATCACCTCGTCGCGGCGTTCCTCGGAGAGGTCCCCCTCGTCGAGGACCGACCCCATCTTGTTGCGCAGGTCGGCGCGAGACTCGATGACGTCCTCCTCGGTCTCGAGCCACGCGCCGGTCATCTCGATGCCGAACAGCCCCAGCGTCCCCTTGGCGACGTAGTCGCCCAGGGTGATCAGCGGCGAGATCGCGTAGTTGAACCAGTACAGCGGCGACGCGCCGTACCGACAGACCATCCGCGAGCGCTCGACGCCGAGATACGTCGGCGTCTGCTCGCCGTGGGTCAGGTGGACGAGGTTGATGATCAGGAACGCGATGATAGCGCCGGCGCCGATGGCCGCCAGCTGCGTGCCCTCGAACAGCGGGAAGAACAGCGCCGCCAGCGCCGGTTCGGCGACGATCCCCACCGCGATACTGGAGGCGGTGATCCCAACCTGACAAGTGGTCAGGTAGATCTCGAGGTTGTTGGTCATCTCCCAGGCTCGTTCGAGCGCCGCGCTACCGTCCACGAACTCCTCCTCGGTGAACTGGCGCGCCCGCGTCAGCGCGAACTCGATCGCGACGAAGAAGCCGTTGGCGAGGATCAACCCGACGCCTGCGATCAGCCGGGCCCAGACCTCCAGTGATGTCATCGAGCTGTGCGCCTGCGCTACGCCGACGCCTGCGATCAACCGGATCCAGGGCTCTAGGGCGGTCATCGCCGCCGGCTTCTCTTTCGAGGGTTATAGAAGCGGCGGAACGGCTGATACTGCGAAATTGCGGCGAACTGCGCGCTCTCGGGTCAGTTTCTCCGCTCGCACGATCGGCCCTGAAAGGTTATGCCATTGCATCCCACAGCCACGGGTATGCCTTCGACGCTGGTCCATCTCGCCTTCGGCGGGATGATCGCCGCCGCGCTACTGGGTGCGGCGTTCGACCGCCGCTCGCTGCTGGTCGTCCTCGCGGTGGTCGCCGCGCCGGACCTGGACTCGTTTCTGGCGCTCGTTTTCGTCGCCGGCCACCGGACGCTGTTGCACACCTATCTCGTCCCGATCGGCGCCAGCGCACTCCTGTACGTCGATCTCCGCCTGCGCGACCGCTCGTTCGTCCGCGACCGCTGGGGCCCGGAGGGTGTCCGCCTCGCGTGGGTCAGCGTCGTCGCGCTGGCCTTCGCGGGCATCGGCCTGGACTTCGTCGACCACGGCGTCAACCCGCTGTGGCCGATCCACGACCAGTTCTACGTCCTCGACGGCCGCTTCGAGGTCTCCGACCAGCGGGGGATCGTCCAGAGCTACGTCGACCTCAGTCCCGAGACCGAGCAGTCCGGACCGCGAAGCCGCGGCTCTTCCCGGGAGGTCAACATCTCGACGGGCGTCGACCCCAACCCCGGCGGGGTCGGCGGCGGCCCCGACCCCGACACCGTCGAGGACCCCGAGCGGATGTTCCCGGTCGTCCGCCACGGCTGGCAACTGGCGATCCTCGTCACCGGGACCGTCGTGACGGCCGCACGGCTCGGGCTCGGCGAGATCGACGAGAACTGAGCGAGCGCGGATTCGCCGTCAGATATCGTCCGGGAGGCCCTGGCCGGCGGCGTCGACGGAGATCACGTCGTCGACGGCCTCGCGGGCGCTGGCCGTGTCCTTGAGACCGGTCCCGGTCGCGACGGTGACGACACGCTCGCCGGGCGCGACGGTCCCCCGGTCGACCGCCGCGCGGACGCCGGCGACCGCGGCGGCGCTCGCGGGCTCGGCGAAGACGCCCTCGCACTCGCCGAGCAGTCGCTGGGCGTCGAGGATCGCTTCGTCGTCGACGACGACGGCGTCACCGCCGCTCTCGGCGAGCGCGCGGCAGGCCTTGCCCGCGTTGTGCGGGACGCCCACGTCGATGCTGTCGGCGGTCGTGTCTCCGGCCGTCGCGGCGTCGGCTCCACCGATCCGGGACCGACCGGCGTCGCTATCTTCCGATTCGGCGACGAAGCGGTCGTAGATGGCCGTCGCGCCCTCGGCCTGGACGCCGAGCATCCGTGGAGCCTCGTCGACGACGCCGAGCCGTTCGAACGCCCGAAGCCCTTTCCAGGCGCCGGCCAGCGAGCAGCCGTTGCCCATCGGCATCACCACCCAGTCGGCGTCGGGCGCCTGCTCGGCGAGTTCGAACCCGAGCGTGCGCTTGCCCTCCACGGCGTAGGGGTTCATCGCGGCGTTGCGGTTGTACCACCCGCGGTCGGCGGAGACCTCCCGGCAGAGTTCGTAGGCGTCGGCGTAGGTGCCGTCGACGCCGAGGACGGTCGCGCCGTAGAGGCGCGGCTGGACGGCCTTGGCCTCGGGCAGGTCGGCGGGGACGAAGATGCGACAGTCGAGGCCGGCGCGGGCGGCGTAGCCCGCGAGTGACGCGGCGGCGTTGCCGGTCGAGGCGCACGCGACCACGTCGTGGCCCCGCTGGCGCGCCCGCGAGACGGCGACGGCGCTGCCGCGGTCCTTGTTCGATCCGGTGGGGTTGGTCGTCTCGTTTTTGACGAGCGCGTCGACGCCCAGCGCGTCGCCGAGCGCGGGCGCGGCGAGGAGGTCGGTGCCGCCGGCGCCCAGCCTGACGGGGTCGCCGTCGACCGGCAGGAGGGGTTCGTAGGTCCACAGGTCCTCGGTCGGGCCGTCGACGATTCCGGCGAGCGCGTCGCTGAGGGCGTCGTAATCGTAGCGCACGTCGAGGATGCCGCTCACGCCGTCGTGTTCGGGGCAGGTGTACTCGACGTCGGCGGGGGCGTACCGGCGCCCGCACCGTTCGCAGGCCAGGGCCTCGACGGGAGTCATGTGGTTGCCTTGGCCTACCTGTCGTTCCGACCGTCACAAATGCCTTCTGGCTTTTCGGCGTCCCGAGCGCAACCGACCGGCACCGATCTCGCAAACGAGGGTATCCGAGCCGACCACCAACCGAGCGGACATGAGCCTCTTCGCCGAGTTCCACATCCCCTCGGAGGACTTCGCACTGTCGTCGACGCTCGACGAACTGCCCGACCTCGTCGTCGAGATCGACCGCGTCGCGGCCGCCGACGAGCTGCTCACCCCCTACTTCTGGGTCTCCGACGTCGACCTCGACGAGTTCGAGGCCCTGGCCGAGGACGACCCCTCCGTCGAGGACCTCCGGCGACTGGACGACTTCGAGACGGCGTCGCTGTACCGCGCGACCTGGACGGAGAACGTCGATACGATGGTGTACGCCTCGACGCAGGCCGGCGCGACGATCCTCGAAGCCAAGGGCCAACGCGGCATCTGGGACGTTCGCATCCGCTTCGACGACCGCGACCCGCTGGAGGCGTTCCAGGAGTACGCTCACCGGTTCGACATCTCCTTCGACCTCGTGAAGCTCTACGAGACCGAACACCCCCGCACCGGGAGCCGGTACGGGCTCACCGAGAAGCAACACGAGGCGCTCGACACCGCCTGGGAGCTGGGCTACTTCGAGGAACCGCGGGAGACGACGCTCGACGAGGTCGCCGACGAACTCGACATCACGCGCCAGTCGCTCTCCCAGCGGCTGCGCCGGGGCCACCACGCCCTCGTCGCCAACACCATCCGCGTGACGCCGCTCGCCGCCGAGAAAGCGTAACTCTCCCCGTCCACTGATAAACCCCTGACGTGGGCAGTACGAACGGGGACCCGGACGGGCCCCGTCGTTCGGCGTATGGAGTCACAGCCGACAGCGGCCTCGAATCCGGTAACGGACGCCTTCGGACTGCTAGGCCATCGATACCGACGCCACGTCGTGCGGACGCTCGACGACCACGGCTGCGAGCTGACGCTCGCGGATCTCGCCGACGAGGCAGCTCGCCGGGAACACGGGACGCCGGTGAGCGAGATCGCCTCCGAGACCGTCTCGGAGCTGTATCTCGCGCTGTATCACACGCACGTGCCGAAGCTGGTCGACGGCGACGCCGTCCGCTACGACCAGGAGGCCGACATCGTCGCACCGCGCGACCGCGTCGAATCGCTCGTCCAGGTGCTCGACGTGGTCGGGTAAGCGGTGCCTGCCGGGGTCCGACGGCCGCGGACCCGTGGGTTGCGAACGACGACCGCGCTTCCCCGTGATTGATGTACCCGCTCACCGACCGGGCTGGTATGAACGAGGGGTTGCGCGTGCGCGAGCGCCTCGGCGTCGCCGACGCCATCACGCTCGGCAACGCCGTCGTCGGGTTCGCCGCCGGCGTCGTCGCGCTTTCGGACCCTCACCTCGCCGCCCGACTCGTCCTGCTGGCGGCCATCGCCGACGCCCTCGACGGTATCGCCGCCGGAACCTTCGGCGGCACGCGAGTCGGCCCCCTCCTCGATTCGGTGACCGACGTGGTGTCGTTCGGCGCGACGCCCGCGCTGCTCGTCGTCGGTGTCGCCGGCGCCGGCTGGGGCTGGCTGGCCGATGGGATCGGCGCCGCACCGCCCGCTCAAGCCGTCGCGGCCGTCGGTGTCGGCGCGCTGTTCGTCGTCTTCTCGGTCCTGCGGACCAGCCTCTACAGCGAGTTCGTCGACGAGGGCGAGAACCGCCCGGGCATCCAGAACACCCTCGGCGCGACCGTCCTGGCCGCGGCGTACCTGTCGGGCCTGACGTGGGTCCCGGGCCTGCTCGCCGTCACCGCTGTCCTCTCGGTCGCGATGGTCGCGCCGGTCCCGTACCCGAAGCTGCTGGCCCGGGACGCCGGGGTCCTCGGCGTCGTCCAGGCCGCGGCCATCCTCGCGCCGCTGGCCTTCGGGCGGCTCCTCCCGCGATTCCTGCTCGTCGCGGCGCTCGGGTACATGTTCCTCGCGCCGCGATTTTACTGGGGCGAGTGAGCCCGCAAGCCACCGTCGACCCGGTCGCTGGGGAACCTTTTTCACTCCGTCAACCGACATGCAAACCGTGGTTTACGAGACCGGCAACCGAACGATAGACGACGCCGTCGAGCGCGTCCTGGCGGGCGAGCGCCTGGATCGTCGCGACGGACTCGCACTGATCGCGCAGCCGGTCGACGAGCTGGCGGCGGCGGCCGACGCCGTGCGTGCCCACTACGGCGACGGCACCGTCGACGCCTGCTCGATCGTCAACGCCAAGGCCGGCGACTGCGCCGAGGACTGCGGCTTTTGCGCCCAGTCGGTCCACTTCGACACCGGGATCGACACCTACGGCTTCCTCGGCCCCGAGAAGATCCTCGACGCGGCAAAGCGGGCCGAACGCGACGGCGCCCAGCGCTTCGGCATCGTCGTCGCCGAGAAAGGCGTCTCGAAGGAACACCGTCCGGAGGAGTGGGCGGAGGTTCTCGAAGCCATCCGCCTGGTCCGCGACGAGACCGACGTCGAGGTCGACGCCTCGCTGGGTATCCTCACCGAGGAGGAGGCGGCCATCCTCGCCGAGGAGGGACTCAACCACTACAATCACAACATCGAGACTTCGCCGAACTTCTTCCCGGAGATCGTCGACTCGCACTCGTTCGAGGATCGCGTGAAGACCCTGGAAGTCGCCAAGGAGGCCGGCATGGACCTCTGTGCCGGCGTCATCCTCGGCATGGGCGAGAGCCCGACCGACCGCGTCGACGCGGCGATCGCCCTCCAGGACATCGGCGTCTCCTCGCTCCCGGTGAACATCCTCAACCCCGTCGCGGGCACGCCGCTGGGCGAACAGTTCGACGACGGCGCGGCGATTTCGACCGAGGAGATCGTTCAGACGATCGCCGTCTACCGGCTGCTCCACCCGGAGGCACGGGTCCGCCTGACCGGCGGTCGGGAGGCGACCCTCGATGCGGACGAGCAACACCTCCCCTTCGAGGCGGGCGCCGACGGGATGCTCACCGGCGACTACCTCACGACGGAGGGCCAGTCCCCGGCCGACGACATCGCCATCGTGGAGGAGGCGGGCCTGGAACCGAATCGCGAGGCCAACGATTTCGACCTCGACGCGGTGCGCGCCCGCCACGCCGACGGCGCGAGCGAGCGGCCGGCCGAACCCGACGGCGGCGACGTGGACGCCGGCGACGCGGACACCGCCGCCGGCAGCGCGACCAGCAACGTTTCCGACTGACGACGCGATTTCAGCACTCACCACAGAGACATGGACGACGACGTGACATTCGCGGTACTCGGCACCGGCGGCATCGGCAGACGAACGCTCGACGTGGCGCGCCACAAAGACGGGCTCACTCCCGTCGCGGCCTGCGACCGCAACGGCGTCGCGGTCGACCACTCCGGGCTCGACGTCGAGGAACTGCTCGACGCGACCGAGGGCAACATCGCTTCGGGCCCCGAGGCGGACGGCGACACGCCCGCCACTCCTGAGAGCGACTACGCGTCGGACGGGGGTGCGACTGCCGTGGAAGGTGGAGGGAGCGGACAGACGGCCAGCGACGGCGTGAAGCAAGCGGGCGAGGACGCCGGTATCGTCGCCAGCGCGCAGGGCGAGCCCACGGAGACGCCCATCGACGACGTGATCGACGAGAGCGAGGGGATCGACGCGGTCCTGCTGGCGCTCCCGAACCTCGAACACGACTTCATCCCGCGGGTGGCCGAGCGGTTCGCCGCCGCGGGCTACGAGGGCGTCCTCGTCGACGTGCTCAAGCGCTCGCGGGTCATCGGGATGCTCGACGACCGGGCCGACACCCTCGAATCGAGCGGCATCACCTTCGTCTGCGGCGCGGGCGCGACGCCCGGGTTCCTGACCGGCGCCGCGGCGCTGGCGGCCCAGTCGTTCGTCGAGGTCGAATCGGTCGAGATCTGGTGGGGCGTCGGCCTCAAGTCCGGCTACGAAGACAACCGTGGGACCGTCCGGGAGGACATCGCCCACCTCGACGGCTACGACATCGAACGGGCCCGCGAGATGAGCGAGGCGGAGATCGAGGCGCTGATCGCCGACCACGACGGCCGGCTGGAGTTCCACGACATGGAACACGCCGACGACGTGCTGCTCGAACGGGCGGGGATCTGCGACGCCGAGGACGTGTCGGTCGGCGGCGTGCTGGACGTGCGCTCCGACGAGAAGCCGACGACGACCACGGTCAGAGTAACCGGCACCACGTTCGACGGCGAGCGCGCCACCAACACCTTCGAACTCGACGACGCGACGAGCATGGAAGCGAACGTCAACGGCCCTGCGCTGGGCTACCTGAAGGCTGCCGTCCTGCGCAACCGCGCCGGCGACTACGGCGTCTACGGCCCGACCGAGGTCATGCCGAGTTTCTGAGCGGTGGGGCCGCGCCCCGCGCCTCGGTCACCGTTCGCACGCTTCGACCAGCGTTTAGTCCCCTGCCCGCCCAGAACGGCTATGGTCGACATGGAGCCGTTCGGCGAGTACTGCGAGTTCGGCGGCGACCGGGTGTACCTGCTCGTGGCACTCGCGCGGGCCAAGGAGAACGAGGGAACGACGAGCAACTCCGCCCCGGCGATCCGGAAGGTCGTCGAGGACGGAGCGGAACTCGCCCGGAAAGCCGTCGAGCTGGACCACGCCGCGCGGCGCTTCGACGAGCGCTTCCGGCTCTACCTCACCGCCAACGCCCGCGACGCGCTGACGGCCACCTTCGAGCTCCGACGGTCGATGGACGACTGGCTGGAGGGGCGGATCCACGGCGACGAGGGCGTGAACGCGAAGTTCAAGCGGGTCGACAGCGAGTTCGTGTCGACGCTGCAGTCGGACGCCTGCCGGGACGAGACGAACTTCGTCTTCGACCTCGACGACGCGACCGCGGCCGACCGTGACGCCCTCGTCGGCGACCTCGACGAGCACACCGAGGTCGCGCTGACTCGCGAGACGCCGAACGGGTACCACGTCGTCACCGACCCGTTCAACTACAACGAGCTGGCGACGGCGGTCGAGTACGAGCTGAAGACCGACGGGATGGTCTTCGTGTCGTATCTGGACGGGTAGGCGGGGCTGTCGGGAATCGAACCGCCCCGGACCGAAAGGACGAGGGGCGAGCGGACCGCGCTCACGGGTATGACAGAGCGCGGTTTCGACCTCGACGCGCGACTGCGTGAGCGCGAGCGCGCGGGCCTGCGGCGCCACCTCGACCCCGCCGAGTCCGTCGACGCGCGGGCCCGGTTCAGTCCGGACCCGCGCGGCGGCGCGGTCGACTACGGGGACGAGCGACTCGTGTTCGCCTCGAACAACTACCTCGGGCTCGCGAGCGACCGACGCGTCCTGCAGGCCGCGGAGAACGCCGCCCGCGCGGTCGGCACGGGCGCCGGCGCCTCCCGGCTCGTCACCGGCGACACCGGCCTGCACCGGGCGTTCGAGCGCGACATCGCCGATTGCAAGCGGTGCGAGCGGGCGCTCCTGTTTTCGTCGGGCTACGCCGCCAATCTCGGGACCATCGAGGCGCTCGCGCCGGACGTGGTGTTTTCCGACGAACGCAACCACGCGAGCATCGTCGACGGCTGTCGCGTCGGTGCCGACGAAATCGTCGTCTACGACCACGCCGACCCCGACGACCTGCGGGCCAAGCTGGCCCAGCGGGCGGCCGGGTCGCTCGACAGCGGGGCCGAAGAAGCGTGGCTGGTCGTCACCGACTCGGTGTTCTCGATGGACGGCGACGTGGCTCCCCTCGACGCAATCTGTGACGCCGCCGAGGCCTTCGGCGCCTGGGTGATGGTCGACGAGGCCCACGCGACGGGACTGTTCGGCGACGGTGGCGGGGTCGTCCAGCGCGAGGGGCTGGCCGACCGCGTCGACGTGCAACTCGGGACGTGTTCGAAGGCGCTGGCGAGCCAGGGCGGCTACGTCGCCGGCGACGAGGCGCTCGTCGAGTACCTCCTGAACGCCGCCCGCTCGTTCGTCTTCTCGACGGGGTTGGCGCCGCCAGCCGTCGGGGCCGCCCGCGAATCGCTCCGGATCGCTCGCGAGACCGACCGGGTCGAGCGGCTCTGGGAGACGGTCGCGACGCTCCGCGAGGGGCTGGCATCGATGGGCTACGAGGTGCTCGGCGAGACACAGATCGTCCCCGTCCTGGTCGGAGACAGGGCGGACGCGCTGGAACTGGGGGAGCGACTGGCCGACCGTGGGGTCGAGGCACCGGCGATCCGCCCGCCGACGGTTCCGGCGGGGACCGCCCGCATCAGGGTCGCACCGATGGCGACACACACCGACGAGGAGGTCGCTCGCTGTCTCGACGCGTTCGAGGCGGCCGGACAGGAGGTGGGACTGCTGTGAGCGACGACCGGACGGAGGCCGCGGCGGAACTGTCCGCCGAGAGCGTCTCCGATTTCGCCGTCGTCGGCACCGACACGGGCGTCGGCAAGACGGTCGTGACCGCTGGCCTGGTCGGGTGGCTCCGGGCGGTCGGCGTCGACGCGCGGGCAGTCAAACCGGCACAGACGGGTTATCCGCCTGACGACGACGCCGGATACGTGGCGGAAGCCTGCGAAACCGACGACGCGGCGACCTCTCTCGAACGGCTGGAACCCCCGCTCGCGCCCGCGGTCGCCGCCGACCGCACGGGCGTCGACCTGTCCTACGACGCGATCCGTGCGGGCTGCGAGCGCGAACTCGACGACGCGCCGGTCGGCGTGGTCGAAGGGATCGGCGGGCTGCGCGTCCCGCTGGCCGACGACCGGGAGGTGGTCGACCTCGTCGCGGACCTGTCGGTGCCCGCGCTGGTCGTCGCGCGCTCCGGACTCGGGACGCTCAACCACACCGCGCTGACTGTCGAAGCGCTCGAACACCGCGGCTGTCCGGTCGAAGGGATCGTCTGCAACGAGTACGAGGGCACGTCCGTCGCCGAACGGACCAATCCCGGCATGCTGGCCGAGATGACGGACTGTCCGGTGTGGACGCTGCCGCCGCTGGCCCTCGACGAGCCCAGCGACGTCGTCGCGGGTGTCCGCGAACACCTGCCGACCGACGCGTTTCCGACCGAGTGACCGACCCTGTCCGAATCGTGCCCTCCGGCCGGACGGAGCGGTCGCTGTCGGGTGGTCGGTCCGTGACAAAGGGGAACGGTGGGGCGGGGCGCCCCAGCGTGTGACACTACGGAGCCAGCTGGCTCCATCGGAAACGGAGGTTCGAGAGCGTAAAAGTGTACGCGATCGTTCGCGGTCCGAATCCAACCGTTACCGACGTAAGGGTCCGTTACCCGGATTCGAACACGTTTTCTAACCGCTTCGTCCCGATGGGAGAGGATCGTTTCGAGTCCGTCGACACTGGTCCGTATCGTCACTCCTCGTCGGCGTCGTCGCCGGGTTCGGAGTCG
>Ga0207720_100979_pt1 | contig 12940 bp, 12 predicted proteins | sample A23P2SouthBayCA_2_FD_187751 | JGI IMG/M metagenome (GOLD analysis project Ga0207720, IMG submission 187751) | Aerobic enrichment media microbial communities from Eden Landing Ponds, California, USA - A23 E3 (2) (SPAdes) | ecosystem: Environmental > Aquatic > Marine > Unclassified | place...
TGAGCGTCCGCCGGTGGCTTGCAGTGTTCGTTCATTACTATAACTTTCAGCGACCGCATCAATCGCTCGACGGACGACCGCCAGCTCAGGAGGTTAACTAGACAGTGCCTGGATGTCAAATATTCTCTTGATTCGGGAGGAGCCACTCCGAGTTCTCTGTAACATTATGTCCTGCTGTTGTGTATATTCATATAGCACCAAATATAGAATTAGTTGAACCTCAGATCAGTCTTGACATTATATCTACTATTCTGGAGTATCTATTTCATCGATAACGATTCTAATATGCCTCTTTAGTTGTACTCCCGCCACCGATATCCACATTCCTGACATTTGAAGAATCGCGTCGGCGGTTCGTCGGCCGACCCGGTCTGCTTGATGGTGTACCACGCTTTCGTGTGGCCGCAGTCGTCGCAGTGAACGTCTTTCGCGGTCGGTTTGCCTTCGAACTCCGCGCCCTCTTCGGTTTCGATGAGTTCGTCGTCCGACTGCGCCTCGGTGGAGACGAACTCCGCCGCGAGCTCCTCGTCGCGCTCGGCGGTCCCCCCGCAGTCGTCGTTCGTGCAGGTCATCGCGCCGTTCTGGCTCACCATCATCGAACCGCACTCGTCGCAGAACTGCATACCCGCCGGTAGCGGACCGAGAGCAAAGAAGCTGTCACTCCGCGCTGTCGCGGGAGAACTCGGGCCGCCTCACCGCGCGACGCTCGTCAGTCGTCGGTCTCGACCATCGGGCAGTTCCGCACCCGGAAGTGGTCGCTGTCTTCGAGTTCGACGATGGTCGTCCCCTCGTGGTGGCACACGAGTTTCGGCGGCTCGCCGAAGTGCTCACAGCGCTGGCAGAACTCGGTCTTGGGAACGACGTGGTCCGCGCCGCCCTCGGTGGCGTCGACCGGGGTGGCCTCGGCTCCGACGCCGACGCCCTCCGCCTCCACGTCGTCGCCGCCTTCGACGAGCGACGTCCACACGTCTTCGCGGTCGAGTTCGCCGACCTCGACCGACTCGAAGAGCTCGGTCACGTCGTCGCGCTGGTCGGTGACGCGCGAGCGGTTGCGGCGCTCGGCCACGCGCCCCGCGAGGTCCGAAAGCGGGGCCGAATCGGCGTCGTCGTTGCGTTCGCCGCGGTCCGCCTCCGGGGTGTTCTCGGCGTCGGACGCGCCGTCTGTCGAGTCGTCGCGCTCGGGTCGGTCACCGCGGTCGTCGAAGCTATATGTGTGGTCTCTCGCCGCGTCGTCCGTGGGGTCGTTGTCGTCGGTCATCGTCTTCGTGGGGTCTCAGTCGTCGCCGTGTTCGCTCCCCGCCGCGGCACCGGCGCCCCGCTGGGTGGACTCCTCCTCTCGGGCGGTGGGGGACCGGTCGCGCTCGTCGATAGGGGTGTCGTCCGCGTCCGAACCGGCGTCCGAACCGGCGTCGGCGTCCCGCTCGTCGGGGATGGCCTCGTCGAGGAGGTCTTCGATCTCGTCGGTCGCGTCGGACGAGTCAGCCGCCTCCAGCGCGGGAAGCCGGCCGGTGTGGAGCGTCGCCGTTCCGAAGAACCCGGGCGACGACGACAGTTCGCGGAAGGGGGTCCGACACGACGGACAGCGGGGTTCTGCGAGCAGGTCGAGGTGGACGGTCGCGTCGCACTCTTCGCACCGCGCTTTCTTCTCGCCGGCCGCGTTCGCCGAACGGAGGAGTTCGGCGAGCGCCGTCCGTTCGAGGTCGGCGGCCTCGAGGTCCGCCGCCCGCCCGCGGAGGTCGAGGAGCGTCCGCGCGACCGTCCGGAGGTTCTCGTCGAGCGTCGCCGTCGTCTCGTCGAGGTAGCTGAGAATCTCCTCGAAGTTCTCGAACCCGGCGTCGAGTCGGTCGTCGAGGTCGGCCACGCGGTTGCGAACCGCGTGCACGTCGTCGGCTATCCGGTCGAGTTCGCCGTCCAACTCGGGGTGCGCGTGGTCGCGCGGCGCCTTCTCGTCGGTCTCGCGTTTGACCTGGACGACGCGCGTCCGCACGTCGGCTATCTTCTCGTCGAGTTCATCTTCGAGTGCTTCGACGCGACCCTCGACCCCGTCGAGGCGGTCGGGAACCGATGCGCTCCCGTCGATTGATTCGCCCGCGTCGATCACGGCGAGCCGGTAGGTCCCGAGGGCCCGCGCGAGTACCGTCTCCCGGTCGACGCCCTCCTCGTCGGCGCGTGCTTTGACCCACGTGCGGAGGTCGTCTGAGAGCGACAGCCCGTCTTCCCCTTCCATCTTCGTGTCCAGTTTGTCTACGGAGCCTTAAGAACTGTCCCCGAATCGGAGACAGGTCGTCGCACGGCCCCGCGCCGGTTCGCTCAGCGAATCTTCCGCACGTCACTCACGTCGAGGCCGCTTTCGTTAATCTCGGTCTCGAACTGCACGATGTTCTCGCTCTCCAGTCGGGCGAGCACGCCGCGGAACTCCTGGACGACCATGGTCCGCGCGCGCTTCGACCCCCCGGACTCCCACTCGAAAAGTAGCGACCCACCGGTCGCGCCCTTGAGGACGCCGAGTTCGGTCTTCGAGAGCGCTTCGGTGCTCGCGAGCACGAGGATGAGCCCGCCCCACTGGTAGGAGGCCTTCTCCAGGCCCTTGATGACCATCGCGATGTCCGACCACGTCATCTCGTCGGACTGGCTCGCCACGAGGTCGGTCAGGGAGTCGATGACGACGAGGTTCCCGGGGGCGTGTTCGCTCAGGGTGCTCCCCAGCGCGCCCAACACGGACTCGCGGTCGTGTCGGTGGCCGAGGTCCTCCAGCTTCGTCGGCTGGCCGAGATACCACTCGCGGGGAATCGGGCTGAGCTGGAAGTACTCCGGCGAGAGGTCGTGGAACTCGATGTGTTCGACCGCGGACTCGACGACCTCGTCGTCCATCGTGTAGCCCATCTCGCGGCGCAGGTACTCCTCGCCGGCGGTAAACGAGACGTAATGAACCTCCGGCGGCGGCGTCGCGGTGTCCGCGAGCGAGCCGTAGTGGAGGTCGAACAGCTCCGCGTCGGTGTGCGAGAGGGCGTTCATCGTCGCGCTCGTGTAGAGGAACTCCCGAGCGCCCGCGCCGGACTCGCCCGCGAGGAGCACGACGTTCCCCGGGGGTGCGCCGCCGCCGATGATACTGTCGAGGCGGGGGACGCCGAAGGGGATTTGAGACATACCGAAGCCGACTCGGTCGCGTCGGTTAGGCGTTTCGGGGAGCGCGGTGAGGCCGTCGCGGTCGCCGCGTACCACCCGCCCCGAGACGCTTACACCCATTCACTCGACGCGCGCGCCGCGGTTCCGCCCGCGGGCGACCGAGACGGAGCCGTCGATATCGGCGTCGGCCAGCGCCGCCCGGCCCGCCTCGACCGCTTCGTCGACGTGGTCGGCGTCGGTCACGCCGTAGACGCACGGTCCCCACGACGACTGGCCCGCGCCGTAGACCACGGGCGACTCCGACAGCGACGAGACGAGCGCGCCGACCGGCGGCCGGTAGACGCCGCCCTGCTCGTCGGCGTACCACGTCCCGTTGAGTCGGCCGACGGACTCGACGGCCTCCCCGAAGCGCTCGGCGGACCCCTCGGCGAGCGCCGGGAGGAGCCGCCGGGTGACGATGCCGGCGATTCGGTCACCGGTCTGCGCGTCCGCGCGCTCGACGACGGAGCGCATGCTCGACTCCTCGGCCGCGCCGTTGCGGCCGGGGTCCGCGTCGGGGACGACGAGCAGGAACCGCCAGCTGACGGGAACCTCGTGTCTGGCGGCGACCGCCGGCACCGACCACGAGCCGTCTTCCGGGCGGTCGGTGGTGAAGCGCGCGGTCGGGTGGCCCGCGTCGAGGACGGCCCCGCCGGCTTCGAACGTGGCGACGCCCACCCCGGAGCGGCCGCCGCGGCCCATCTCGGGGGCGAGTCGGCGCACGTCGGCCTCGCGGTCGGTGGCGGCCGCGACCGCCCGCAACACCGCGAGCGCGAGCTGTGTCCCGCTCCCGAGGCCGGCGTGTCGCGGCAGGGAGCGCTCGACCGAGAGGTCGACACCCTCGACGCCGAGGAGTTCGACCGCCTGTTCAGCGTACTCGCGGGCGGCGGGATGCCGGCACTGAACGTCGGCCCCGGGCTCGGCGGCGACGACCACCCGCGGCTCGTCGAGCGCGACGCCAACGCCGCCGTAGAGCCGGTCGCGGGCGAGGCTCAGATTGAGGAAGCCGAAGTGGATGCGCGCGCCGGTCGAGACCCGAACCATGTCACCGGCTATCGACGGGGACGCCAAAAGGGGGTTTCGACCATGGCAACGCGGGCCGGAGTTGCCCGCCACAGTCGGTCGGTTTCGGCGCTCGCGGCGGGCGGCGACCGGTATCGACTCAGCGCACGCGACAGACATCTCAGCATCGTTCGTCGAGAGAGACGACATCTGCAACAGCCAGAATGACCGAGATGAACTCGACATTTGCACACCTAAAATAGTGCAAGAAAATCTGCGTGTCGAGACGGTCAGGAACTCCTGACCGGCTCAGACGAGTTCTTCGGCGACCACGTCGACCGCGAGCAGGTTCGGGTCGATGGCGAGGTCGGCCTGCCCCTTGGCGAACTCCGGAAGCGTGTCGTAGGCGTAGGTCACGACGCGCACGCCGGGGTTCAGCTCTTTCGCCACCGCGATGGCCGTCGCGTCGTCCATGTCGGTGAGCACGAGCAGGTCGGCGTCTTCGATGCCGGCCTCGCCGAGCGAGTCGGCGGAGGCGATGCCCGTGACGCGGACGACCGTCGCGCCCTCGTCCTCGAGCGCTTCGCCGAGTCCGTCGGGGTCCGCCCCCGCGACGACTGCGGTCGTCATTCGTACTCGATGGTCGCCGGCGGTTTGTGGGTCACGTCGTAGACGACGCGGGCGACGTTCTCGTTCGTCCCGGTGATACGTGACTGGATGCGCTGGAGGGTGTCCCACGGCAGTTCCTGCGCGCGGGCGGTCATGCCGTCGCGCGACTCCACGGAGCGCACGGAGACGATCCAGCCGTGGACGCGGTTGTCACCCTTGACGCCGGTGCCCTTGCCGATGACGGCGGCGAACGCCTGCCACGGCTCGTGCTTTTCGGTCTCGTCTTCGACGACGTGACACGCGTCACGGGCGACTTGCACCTTCTCGGGGGTGACTTCGCCGAGGACGCGGACCGCCAGCCCCGGCCCCGGGAACGGCATCCGCTCGGCGATGATGGATTCGAGGCCGAGCGCGCGGGCGACCTCGCGGACCTCGTCCTTGTAGAGGTCGCGGACGGGTTCGACGATGCCCTCGAAGTCCACCACGTCCGGCAGACCGCCGACGTTGTGGTGGGACTTGATGTTGCCCTCGGACTCGATGCGGTCGGGGTAGATGGTCCCCTGCACGAGGTACTGCGCGTCGGTCTCTTTGGCCTCGCGCTCGAACTCGCGGATGAACTGCTCGCCGATGACCTTGCGCTTTTCCTCGGGGTCGACGACGCCTTCGAGCGCGTCGAAAAAGCGGTCGCGAGCGTCGACGACGCGGAGGCTCTCCATGAACGAGAAGGTGTCCGCAATCTGTTCGGTCTCGCCTTTGCGCATCAGGCCGGTGTCGACGTAGACCGGGGTGAGCTGTTCGCCGACGGCCTCGTAGGCGAGCGTCGCGGCGACCGAGGAGTCCACGCCGCCCGAGAGGGCGATGATTGCGTGCTCGTCGCCGATTTGGTCGCGAATCGATTCGGTCGCGTCTTCGATGAATTCGTCTACGTGTACCATTATGCTGTCACCTCTTCGTTACCGAGTTCGCGCGCGTCGAGCTCGCCGAGAACCGCGCGGAGGAAGCCGAGGAACGGCGGGCTCGCGCGGTCGGGTCGAGAGCGGAACTCGGGGTGGAACTGCGTCCCGAAGAAGAACGGGTGGTCGGTCAGTTCGAGAATCTCCATGCGGTTTTCGGCGCGGCCGGAGAAGCGAAGTCCCTCGGACTCGAGCTCGTCGATGAGTTCGGGGTTCACCTCGTAGCGGTGGCGGTGGCGCTCCGTACAGGAGGTACCGCCGTACACCGCCTCTGCGAGCGTGCCGGCGTCGATGTCGGTGTCGTGCGCGCCGAGGCGCATCGTACCGCCCATCTCGTCGACCTCGTACTGCTCGGGCAGGAGGTCGATGACGGGGTAGGGCGTGTCGGGGTCGAGTTCGGCCGAGTGGGCCTCGTCGTGGCCGAGGACGTTCCGGGCCTGCTCGACGACGGCCATCTGGAAGCCGAGGCAGAGACCGAGGAAGGGGACGTCGTTCTCGCGGGCGTAGCGGATGGCCTCGATTTTGCCGCCGGTTCCGCGGGAGCCGAAGCCGCCGGGGACGACGACGCCGTCGGCGTCCTTCAGGCGCTCTTCGTGCTTGTCGAGCATCTCGTCGGAGTCGACCCAGAGGATGTTCACGTCGACGCCGCACTCGATGCCCGCGTGCTTGAGCGCCTCGTGGATGGACATGTAGGCGTCTTCGAGGGCGTACTTGCCGACGAGCGCGATGTCGACCGAGCCGGTTCGGTCGGCCGTGACGAGCTCGCGCCAGCGGTTGTCGCGGTCTTCTTTCGGCATCGCCTCGTCGGCGATGCCGAGCCGCTCCATGACGTACTCGTCGAGGCCCTCCTCTTCGACCATCAGCGGGACGTGGTAGATGTCCGGCACGTCGGGGTTGGAGAACACCGCGGCGTCCGGCACGTCGCAGAACTGCGCGATTTTGCTCTTCGTCGCCGGCTCGAGTTTGTCGTCGGCGCGGCCGACGAGGATGTCCGGCTGGAGACCGATGCTTCGGAGTTCCTTGACGGAGTGCTGGGTGGGCTTCGTCTTCTGCTCGCCGTTTTTCGAGTAGGGGACGAGCGTGACGTGGGTGAAAAGCACGTCGCCGTCTTCCTCCTCGGAGGCGAACTGACGGAGCGATTCGAGGAACGGCATCGACTCGATGTCGCCGACGGTGCCGCCGACCTCGACGAGACACACGTCGGTCCCCTCGGCCGCCTCGCGGATGCGGCGCTTGATGTCCTCCGTGACGTGCGGGATAATCTGGACCGTCTTCCCGAGGTAGTCGCCGTCGCGCTCCTTCTGGATGACGTGCTGGTAGGTCTTGCCCGTCGTGATGTTGTGGTCGGCGGTCATGTCGACGCCCAGGAACCGCTCGTAGTTCCCGAGGTCGAGGTCGACTTCCGCGCCGTCTTTCAGCACGTACACCTCCCCGTGCTCGTAGGGGTTCATCGTCCCGGCGTCGACGTTCAGGTACGGGTCTATCTTGACCGCGGTGACGTCGAACCCGGCGTTCTTCAGGAGTCGGCCGGTGCTCGCGGCCGTGATACCCTTCCCGAGGCCGGACATGACACCCCCGGTTACGAAAATGAACTTGCGCCCCATCTCTGGGTCGTATTCGTCCGTCGGCATACTGACCGTGTGCGAGCGTACTTCAAAACCATTTCGGAGGGAACACCGTGTGCCAGAGCACCGCACGCACCCGAATCCGAGAGAATCGCGCGACCGCGACGCGGCGGTGACGCCGACTCGACGGCGCGCGCCCGGTCAGTCCAGCCTTTTAATGACCCGCGCCGGGTTGCCGCCGACGACCACCGAGTCGGGCACGTCCTTCGTGACGACCGCGCCCGAGGCGACCACCGCGCCGTCGCCGATGGTGACGCCGGGATTGACGACCGCGCGGCCGCCGAGCCACGCGTTGTCGCCGATTGTCACCGGCTCGCCCGACTCGAGTCCGTTGATTCGCTCCGCGGCGTCGAGCGGGTGGGTCGCCGTGTAGACGTGGACGCCCGGCCCGAGCTGGCAGTTGTCGCCGATGGTGATGGGACAGACGTCGAGGAAGACGCAGTCGAAGTTGGCGAAGAACCGCTCGCCGACGCGGACGTTGTAGCCGTAGTCACAGCGGAACGGCGGCTCGATTTCGAACGACTCGCCGACCTCCCCGAACAGCTCTCGAATCAGTTCCTCGCGGCGCTCGGTCCGGGTCTCGTCGGTGTCGTTGAACAGGCGGGTGAGTCGGCGCGCGCGTTTCCGCTCCGCGACGAGTTCCGGGTCGCTCGCGTCGTACGGGTCGCCCGCGAGCATCTTCTCCTTCTCGGAGGGCATACCCGCGATAACTGGCGGGCGGGTGGTAAGTGTACCCACGACTTCCGCAACCGCAGGGTTTGACCCCCCGGTCGCAATCGTCCGTCCGTGACAGAGTTCCCGCGACTCGGCTTCGGGACGTACAAACTCGAAGACCGCGACGACGAGGACGTGGCCGCCATCGACGCCCTCGATTCGACCCACCGCATCGTCGAGTTCGAGGAAGCGCCGTGGAACCGCGCCTGAGCTGACCCGGCCCGCTCCCGGCCGACGGCGGCGCTGAAAATCCCCATTTTTCCACCGCTCGGCCGCTCAGTCTCTCGTATTCGTCGTCACGCATACCCCGACAGACTGGGACGTTCGTCCCGTCATAACCCGGGTGAACATATATGATGGACTCGCCCGTACTGTCAAATATGGCAACGGTGGTGGTGGTGTGCCCACACTGCGGACAGCACGTAGAATCGAGATACGAGGGCGACGCCGACTTCGACGGCGTCAGACAGCGGCTGAAAAGCGAGTACCGCATCGCGCGGCAGACCTGTCCGGTGTGTTCGAACCCATACGACCTCCGTCGGGCCTAATCGGTCCCGACGGCGCGGCGACGGAATCCTCGGCGGGTGGCCGAGGGGGTCGGCGTCGCGTTCGCGTTCGCGTTAGCCCGTGTTTTTCATCCCGGCGGCGATGCCTTTGACGGTGAGCCGCAGGGTCTGTTCTTCCTCGTCGGTCCGGTGGGTCTGCGACAGCAGGTGCGTCTGCAGTAGGTTCAGCGGGTCGACGTAGGGGTTGCGGCGGCGGAGGCTCTCTTCGAGCCACTCGCGCTTCAGGAGGCTACTGCGCTCGCTGATGTCGAGCATCAGCTCCGCGGCGTCCTCGTACTCGTCGGTGAGGCGGGTGAAGAACTCCTCGCGGAGCTCCTCGTCGGCGAGGTTCGCGTACTCGGTGGCGATTTCGAGGTCGGTGCGCGCCAGCGCCATCGCGGCGTTGTCGAACGTGCTTCGGAAGAACGCCCACTCGTCGTACATCTCGCGGAGGTCGTCCATGTCGCCGCCGTCTTCGAGGAAGGCGTTGACGCCGGCGGCCAGCGAGTACCAGCCGGGAAGGATACACCGCGACTGGGTCCACGAGAACACCCACGGGATGGCACGGAGGTCCTCGACGCTCCGCTCGTCGGACCGGGAGGCCGGGCGAGAGCCGAGGTTGAGTTCCTCGATGACGGTGATGGGCGTCGCCTGCTCGAAGTAGGAGACGAAGCCGTCGGATTCGAGGAGGTTCCGGTACTCCTCGCGCGCGGCGGCCGCCATCGTGTCCATGGCGTCGACCCAGCGGTCGGGAACCTCCTCTTCGGGCGTCCGAATCGCCTGCAGGCGGGCGCGAATCTGGGCGTTGAGCATCTGTTCGAGGTTCCGCTCCGCGATGCGCGGGTTGGCGTACTTCTCGGCGATGGCCTCACCCTGCTCGGTGAACTTAATCTGCCCCGTGACGGTCTCGTTCGGGAGCGCGAGCATGGCCTCGTTCATGGGGCCGCCGCCGCGGGAGATGGAGCCGCCGCGGCCGTGGAACAGCCGCATCGTCACGTCGAAGTCGTCGCAGATGTCGGCGAGGCGGCGCTGGTTCTTGTAGAGGTCCCAGTTGGCCGCGAGGAAGCCGTTTTCCTTGTTGGAGTCGGAGTAGCCCAGCATGATTTCCTGGACGTCGTTCCGGGCGGCGAGCGCCGTCCCGTAGGCCTCGTTTTCGAACAGCGTGCCCATGATGCGGCGCGCGCCGTTGAGCGCCGATTCGGTTTCGAGGAGCGGGACCACGTCGATGCCGCAGTGGTCGGGCAGAGAGACGACACCCGCTTGGTCGGCGAGGAACAGCACTTCGAGGACGTGTGACGGCTCTTCGGTCATCGAGATGCAGTAGGTGTCGATGGCGCCGACGCCGTACTCGCGCTGCCACTCGCCGAGCCTGCGGAAGCGGCGGAGGACGCGCTCTGCCGTCTCCGACACGTCGCCCGGCTCTTCGAGGTCGATGACCGGCTCCTCCTGTAGAATCGCGTCCGTGAGCAGTTCGACGCGCTCGTCCTCGGAGCTACCGTCGTAGTCGAGACCCTCGTGGGCCAGCGCCTCGTGGACGGCCTCGGTGTGGTTCTCCTGGTGGTCGCGGAGGTCGAGGCTGGCGAGGGTGAAGCCGAACGTATCGACCTGCCGCATCAGGGGCTCGACGTACACGTCGGCGACCTGCGCCGCGCCGGTCCGGCGGAGGCTGGCGTCGATGACTTCGAGGTCCGCCATGAGTTCGCTCACGTCGGCGTAACCGTTCGGGCGAACGTCCTCGACGCGGCGGATTCGCTCGCGCATCAGCTTGAGTTTCTGGCGGTACGGCTCGTTGGGGTAGCGCTCGTCGGCCTCCTCGGCGACGACGGGGAGGAGGTCGCGGTCGGCCTTCAGCGAGCGTTCGAGCTCGTGGCCCGGGTCGATTCGTGTCGCGTCCTGACTCAGCACACCGGAGAGACGCTTGAGCGAGTCGCTGTACTTTTCCAGGGCGACGCTACGCTGGCGTTCGAGCGTGTCTTCCGTCACCTCGGGCGTGACGAAGGGGTTGCCGTCGCGGTCGGAGCCGGCCCACGAGCGGAACTCGAACAGCTTCGGCACGTCGAGGCCGGGATACTCGGCGCGGAGCTCCTCTTCGAGTTCCTCGTACACCTCGCCGACCACGTCGAAAAGCGTGTTTTCGAGGTACCACTGGACGTTGCGGGCCTCGTCGGTCGGCTCCGGGCGTCGGTCGCGGACCTGCGAGGTCTGCCAGAGGCTCGTCACTTCGGCGACGACGTGCCGCCACTCCTGGTCGTGTTCGAGGTCGGTGAGGCGGCGCTCGTCGAGCGTCTCCAGCCGGTTGGCGATGGAGCGGAGCTTCGATTTCACCGTCTTCCGACGGGCCTCGGTCGGGTGGGCCGTAAAGGTCGGCTCGATGAGCACGTCTTCGAGGACGCGTCCCAGAAGCTCCTCGTCGACCTCCTCGTCGTCCAGCGCGTCGAGCGTGTCGAGGATGCCGTCTTCGAGCGTCCCCTCCTGAGACGCCTCGCGAATGACGCGGACCCGCTCGCGCTCCTCGGCGAGGTTGATGAGTTCGAAGTAGGTCGTGAACGCGCGAGCGACGACGCTCTCGCGCTCCGGTTCGAGGTCGCCGACCACGTCGTAGAGTCGCTCGCGCGACCCGGACTCGCCTTTCCGGTAGGCGATGGCCGCCTGTCGAAGCTCTTCGACCGTCTCGAACGACGCCGTCGACGTCTGCGCTTCGAGCACGTCCCCGAGCAGTGCCCCCAGCTCGCGGACATCTTGCCGCACGTCTCTGGTGTGCAATCGCATCCTACTCGAATACGAGTACCACATTCTAAAAGCCCACGAGTAACGCCGAAAATTTGCCCGGAGGTGAGACCTAAACGAACGTTTCTAATGGTTCGTCCAGTTTCTTCGGCCGCGGGGTCGGCGGGCCGAACCCCTCGCGGGCGGCCGTTTCGTGGGGCGTACTACCACGGCTGATTCGTCACGCTTTTACTGACCGGGTCGAAGGTGGATGTATGAGCGATAGCGACAAGTACCCCGCCGATTCGGGTCGCCGTCGGTTCGTCAAGGGCGTCGTCGGGGGAGCGGCGCTCGCGGGCGTGGGAACGACAGGCGCGGCCGCCATCAACACCGCAACGTCGTCCACCGGTTCCGGCGGTGGGCCGACGCAGGCGTACGCCATCGAGAACACCGGCGGTCCCGCACCGCGCGGCATGCCGCAGATTCCGATCGAGATCGACGACGAGGGCTACATCAGAGGCGTCTGGCCCGAGGTCCAGACCATCACCCAGAACGGTGTGGAAGTCGAACTCGCCATCAACGAGGACTACCAGGGCACGGGCGTCACCTACTCGCAGGACTGGTTCCAGTACTGCGGCGTCCAGACCTACGACGGGTTGGGCCCGAACTTCGAGTCGGACAACTACTTCCGCTCCGACAACGGGGCCTACGACTGGCAGTCCGAGACCTACAGCGCCGGCGACCGCCTGAACGTCAACGACTTCGACGAGTACGAGACGTGGGGCAACGGCATCGGACAGGCCGGTCTCGGGATGCCCGCGACCGGGACGTGGCGCTCGCAGGACACCGAAGACACGATGCCGATTCAGGTGGTCCGCTCGACGCGCATCGAGGAGGCGGCACAGGACAACGAGTGGCTCTCCGCCTCGACGGATCAGGGCGTCATCGCGTGGCTCAACAAGTGTACGCACTTCTGCTGTGTCCCCGGCTACAAGCAGTCGGCCAGCTCCGCCACGTTCGGCGGCGAAGACGGCGTCTACTGCCAGTGCCACCAGTCTACTTACGACCCCTTCACCATCGTCGAGACGCTCTTTACGGCACTGCCGCGCCCGAGCGAGTAACTTCGGCACTCGCCTTCTCGCTCGCGGCCGACCGCGACGCGTCTCCCCGCTCCGTTCTATCCCGTTCCGTTGTTCCATCTCGTTTCGTTCCGTTGTTCTATCTGGTCCAGTTCCATCCGTGCCGTCGTACCCCGTCCCGCGTGCTGACAGACCGGCCGCTCTCGGGTCGTCCATCAGGGCTCGAGAACCAACCACCGACCGGGCGACGTTGCTCCGGGGCGACGACTCCGCGCTAGCCGCCGCTGACCGGCGGGAACAGCGCGAGTTCGTCGCCGGCGGCGGTCGCCTCGCCGAGCGCGGCCGCCTCGCCGTTCCGGAGGACGTTGATGTGGTCGTACAGTTCGCCGTCGTCGCCGAACACCCGCGATTCGAGCGCCGGGTGCGCCCCGACGAGGGCGTCGAGCGCGTCGCCGACGGTCGCGTCGCCGCCGACGTCGACTCGAACGGTGCGCGCGCCGGTGACTTCCGCGAGGTCGGCGAACAGCTTCCACTCCATACGC
>Ga0207720_100980_pt1 | contig 12938 bp, 14 predicted proteins | sample A23P2SouthBayCA_2_FD_187751 | JGI IMG/M metagenome (GOLD analysis project Ga0207720, IMG submission 187751) | Aerobic enrichment media microbial communities from Eden Landing Ponds, California, USA - A23 E3 (2) (SPAdes) | ecosystem: Environmental > Aquatic > Marine > Unclassified | place...
TCGACGCCGACACCGGAGCGCCAAGCGGGAGCGGTACCGGAGCGGGCGGACCCGCCGAGAGCGACGACGCCGACGCGGTCCGCGTCGAGGCCGACCGCGTCGTCACCTTCCACGACGAGAAGCCCGGGCTGGCGGCCCTCGACGCCGCGGTGACCGTCGCGGACATCGGTATCCCGGCGGCCGCGGAGCGGTTCACCGGGCCCGGCGACCTGATCGGAATCGCGCGCGATCCGGACTCGCACAAGGGCGAGAACGGCGAGGTGCTCGTCATCGGCGGCGGGCCGTACACCGGCGCGCCCTCGCTGTCGGCTCGGTCGGCGCTCCGGACCGGCGCCGACCTCGTGCGCGTCGCCTGTCCGGAGACCGTCGCGGGGACGGTACAGGGGTACTCAGCGGACCTGATCGTCCGCGGGCTCCCGGGCGACCGGATCGGTCCCGCCCACGTCGACCGCGCGCTAGAACTCGCCGCCGGCAACGACGTCGTCGTGGTCGGTCCGGGGCTCGGCGACGGCGACGGGACGCGCGAGTTCGTCCGGCGGTTCCTGTCCCGGTACGACGGGCGCGCGGTCGTCGACGCCGACGCGCTGCGCGTCGTCCCCGACGTCGACACCGACGCCGAGCTGATCTGCACGCCGCACCAGGGCGAACTGGTCGGGATGGGCGGCGAGACCGCCGCCGACCCCGACGAGCGCGCGGCGCTCGTGCGGTCGTTCGCCGACGAGATCGGTCACACGCTGCTGGTGAAAGGGGCGAAAGACGTGGTCAGCGACGGCGACGCGGTCCGGCTGAACCGCACGGGGAACCCGGGGATGACCGTCGGCGGGACCGGCGACGTGCTCGCGGGCGCGGTGGGCGCGCTCGCGGCGGTGACCGACCCGTTCCACGCGGCCGCCGTCGGGGCGTACGTCAACGGGCTGGCCGGCGACGCGGCGGCCGACGCGATGGGGACCGGCCTCGTGGCGACGGACTTACCCGACCGGCTTCCCGAGGCGATGCGTGATGAGTGACGAGCGCGCGGAGACGGCGGGAGCGACCGGCGGCGAGCCCGAAGGCGGTTCCGCGTCCACCGGCGATCTGACCCACACCGACACGTCCGGCGAGGTCAGGATGGTCGACGTGGGGGACAAGCCCGACACGAGTCGCCGCGCGGTTGCGCGCGGCGAGATCCGACTGACGCCCTCGACGATCGCGGCGGTCGAGGCCGACGAGGTCGGGAAGGGCGACGTGCTCGCGACCGCGCGGGTGGGCGCGGTGCAGGCCGTCAAACACACCTGGGAGACGATCCCGATGTGCCACCAGATCCCGATCACGAACGTCGACACCGACTTTTCCGTCGGCGACGGCCGGATCGAGCTGACGGTCGCCGTGGAGACGACCGGGAAGACCGGCTGCGAGATGGAGGCGCTGGAGGGCGTGACGACCGGGCTCAACGTCGTCTGGGACATGGTGAAGGCCGCGGAGAAGGACGATGACGGCGGCTATCCGGACACCGGAATCACGTGCGTCGAGGTCGTCGCGAAGGAGAAGCGGGCGCTCGGGGAGTAGGTGAGCCGACGCGACGGTCGCCGCCGCAGAAAGCATTTACCGATCTGCTACGTCTCGACCGGACACGATGGAATTGCCCTCCAGTCGAACACTCCAGATCCTCGGAATCGTGACCGCCGTGCTTCTGGTCGCCCTCCTCTTCTACCCGGGAACGTTTTCTCCGCCGTACACGGAGATACACGCCGACCAGTACTCTCACACGCTGGTGTCCGAGCCGGAGGGCGAGGGCGAGCTCCCCGTCTACGAGTACGACGAGCTCTCGCCGGTCGCACAGGAGATGTTCGATCGGACAAGAAACGCGGAGGGCTCGTACACGCCGAACGTCTGTCAGGAGTTCATGCTTGTCTGCGACGAGTACCGCGAAGACGAGCTCCCGGACGAGTTCACGTACGGCTCGTATCTGTCGCCTTCGGAAGCGCACGTGATCGTCGAAGACGGCAACGAGAGCTACGTCCTCAAAACGGGAGGAAACAACCAGGCGGACTGGTTTTTAAGCCCCGGTGGGCTCCTTTCATTTGTCACGCTGATCCCCTCGGCGATATTCATCGTGTTCGTGGTCGGCGCCGCTCGCATCCACGGAACGGCCACCGCCGATCGCGTGCTCGGAGCGACTACCGCCGGCGGGGCGACGGTCGGCGTTCTCGCGGTGCTCGCGCCCTACCTCGAAATGTTCGGCCTGATCACGGCGGAGACCCTCGGACAACTGTTGGTGTACGCGCTGTTCGCCGGCTTCGTCGAGATCCGATATCTCAGGCAGATCATCACCGGTCTCGTGTGACCGCTCCGAGGGTGGCAGTCGGTGACTGTACCGACCGAAGTCACCGCCGACCGAAGCCACCCTCGATCGAATCGCTCGATGGGGATCTCGCCGAATCCACCGCCGAAACGTCAAAGCCGGCCTACCGGTCCAAAAACGGCGGAATCACGACCTCGGCGCGCTTCTCGTCACCGCGCACGACGACGCTCACCTCGGTGCCCGGCTCGGCGTAATGCCCGTGGAGGTACCCTAACCCGATCGGCTCGTCGAGCGTGGGGCTCATCGTGCCGGAGGTCAGGTGGCCGACCCGCGTGAGGTCGCCGTCGGTGACGGCGTAGCCGTTTCGGGGGACGCCGCGTTCGAGCAGGCGGACCCCGACGAACGTCTCGTCGACGCCCTCCTCATTCTGGGCTTCGAGGGCGTCGCGACCGACGAACTCGGTGTCGAGTTTCACGACGAACCCGATCCGTGCCTCGTAGGGGGTCCGCGGCTCGGTCTCGGGGTCGAAGTCCTGCCCGGAGAGAAGATAGCCCATCTCCGTCCGGAGCGTGTCGCGCGCGCCGAGCCCGCAGGGCTGGGCGTCCCGCGGCGCGTCGACGAACGACTCCCAGACGCCCTCGACGTCGCTCGCGGGGCACATCACCTCGAAGCCGTCCTCGCCGGTGTAGCCCGTCCGGGCGATCCAGGCGTCGACCCCCTCGACCGCCGCGACCGTCGCCTCGAACTTCGAGAGGTCGACGACTCGGTCGGTCGGGGTCGCGTCGTCGAGCGCGTCGGCCGCGTCCGGCCCCTGCACCGCGAGCATGGCCCAGTTGTCGGTGGCGTTCGCGACCGCCGCGTCGAGCCCCTCCTCGTCCCGGTAGTCGACCCACCGGTCCTCCATCTGTTCGTCGTGGCCGGCGTTGGGCACGAAGAGGTACGCGGGTTCGCCGGAGCCGGCGTCGAGGTCGCGGTCGAGTCCGGCGAGCGCGTCGGCGCCCTCGCCCGCCTCGATCCCGTCCGGGAGCCGGTAGACGACCGTGTCGTCGAGCATGACGCCGTTCGCGTCCGTGATCGCGGCGTACTGCGAGTCGCCCGGATCGAGCGCCGCCACGTCGTTGGTCGTGAGGCGGTTCATCAGGGTCGTCGCGTCCGGGCCGGACACCTCGATCTCGCCCATGTGCGACACGTCGAAGACGCCGAGCGAGTCGCGGACCGCCGCGTGCTCCTCGCTGATCGAGTCGAACTCGACCGGCATCTGCCATCCCCCGAAGTCGGTGAACTTCGCGCCGCGATCCGCGTGGACCCCGTGGAGCGGGGTGCGTCGGTCTGACATGGTTGCACCGTCGCTCGGCCCGACCTAAGGCTTTGCCATCGGGCTATCGACCGGCGATCGAGGCCCCTCCGCACCGGGGCCGCGGCACCACCGCACCGGAACCACGACACCACCATCACCCCGACCGCGACACCACCATCACCCCGACCCCAACGTCCCCTCGCCGCCGACAGCCTCAAGCCGTTTCCTCTCCCGATAGCGCACGTGACGCGGAACCTCCCCGACCTGCTCGCGCCCGCCGTCGCGGTCCTATTGGTCGCGGTCGTCGTCGCCGCGGTCGCCGGCGCGTGGCCCCCGTTCGTCGCCGTCGAGAGCGGGAGTATGGCCCCCGAGGTCGAGCGCGGCGACCTCGTCGTAGTCACGTCGACCGATCGGTTCCCGTGGGGCGGGCTCGTCGGCGCGACGGAGCCAGGCGCACCGACCACGTTCGGAAGCGCCGGCGACGTGATCGTGTTCGACCCGCCGAGCGACGGCGAGCGACCGATTCTCCACCGGATCGCCTTCCCGGTGACCGCCGGCGAGGACTGGACCGAGCGGGCCGACCCCGCGCTGTTCGACGGCGACTGCGTGACGATCGAGGCCTGTCCCGCCCCGTACGACGGGTACGTCACCTACGGCGACGCCAACGGCGAGTACGACCAGAGCGCCGGAATCGCCCCGATCGTCCGCGAGGAGTGGATCACGGCCAAGGCGCTGTTCGCCGTCCCGAACCTCGGCTGGTTCCGGGTCGGCGTCGACGCCGCGATAGCGCGGGTGGGCGTCCTCCCGACCGCGGTCGGGGTCGGCGGCCTCGCCGCCGTCGTCGGGGGGGTCGGCGCACTCGTACTCGGTCGGGTACCGGTGTGGCGAGAGCGCCGCGTCCGGCGCGAGCGCGACAACCTCGACGGGCGCGACGACCGCGACCGATAGCGTCGCGCGCCCGCGGATTACGACCCGCCGTCCCCGCTCTTCTCGTCGTCTGCCTCGTCGCCTTCGTCGCCGTCGAGCGTCACCGAGTCGTTCGTGGCGTTGCGGAGGGCGTCGGATCGACCGAACTCGCCGGGCGCGATCGCGAGCGTCCGGATACCGTAGCCGTTCGCGGTCTCGACGACCGGCTTGAAGTCGGTGTCCCGCGAGGCGATCGCGAGCGTCGACATCCGGCCCTCGGCCGCGAAGCGCGCGGCGTCGACCGCGAGTTTCACGTCGACGTCGCCGCTCGTGACGACGACCTCGAAGCCGCGGGCCTCCGCGGCCTGAATCAGTCCCGGCGTCGCGTGCTCGTCGAGGTAGAGCCGCGTCGTCACGAGCGGCCCCTCCGCCTCCGCGGCGACACGCACGTCGTCGAGGTCGACGTCGAACTCCTCGCGCAACACGTTCGGTCCGTCGACGAACAGCGCGACGCCGACGGGGCCGTCGTCCGACCGGCTGGATTCCATGCCTCTCCGTGCGTGATCCGCGGAGATATGCGTGCTGGTCTGGCGCAGCGTGGCTGATCCGTGGGAACACACCACTTATCCGTGCGTCACGCGAAGGGACTCCATGATATCCCGCGTGCTGGTACCGATGGACGAGTCGGAGATGGCGGAGCGGGCGCTCCGGTTCGCGCTGGAGGCGCACCCGGACGCGGAGATCGTCGTGCTCCACGTCGCGGGCCAGCCGTCGTCGATGATGGGCGGCGCGACCGGACTCGCGCTCGCGGACGACACCGAGGAGGCGGCGCGAGAACAGGCCAGCGACCTGTTCGAGCGGGTCCACGAGATCGCCGCCGAGAGCGGGATCGAGGTCGAGACGGACGTGATGGCCGGCCACCCGGCGCGGTCGGTCGTCGAGGCGAGCGAGGAGTTCGACGTCGTCGTCATCGGCAGCCACAGCGGGAGCCTCGCTGACCGACTGCTCGTCGGTAACATCGCCGAGAAGATCGTCCGTGGCTCCGCGGCGCCCGTGACCGTCGTTCGGTGAACCGCCCGCAGTGATCGTCGTTCGATGAATCACCCGTATTGACGCGCTCGAAGGCGACGGCGAACGCCGCCGCCGGGCGGTGTTTTAATCACCTTATATTCGTATTAGCACCTGATCGACGACTGTAGTGAATATACGAAATATTGAAGTAGGATGTCCAAGAATAACGGAGTATGATGTCCGAAACCAACGCGTACACCGTCATTTCCGAGCAGAACGATCACGATTGCACCACGGTACGTGCACATCCGCGCAACGAGACGTTCCACGTCGTCGAGTACGCCGACGAGGACGCCCGCGACCGCGTCGCGGACCTCCCGGTCGGTTCTGTGGTCAAGATGGAACTCTCGCGCGCCGGCCGCCGGAGCAACGTCTGGCGCGCCGAGTCGGTCCGGACGGCCCACACCGACGGCGGAGTGGCCGAAGAGTAGGGCGAGGAAGGAGAGCAGTGAGAGTGGGAAGAGCAGGGGACTTCCCGGAATCGCTTATAAACGCTCGGAGACGGTCGGTCGCCGCTTTATAAATCGCGGGTCAGTCGCGGGTTCGTCACGGCGCCGTCGGACGCGCCGGCGAAGTCGCGGGCGTACTTCGCGAGAATGCCGCCCTCGTACTGGGGTTCCGGCGCCTCCCACTCCTCGCGGCGCTCGGCGAGTTCCTCCTCGCTGAGGTCGACGGTGAGGTCGCGCTCCGGGATGTCGACGGTGATGTGGTCGCCGTCCTCGATGAGGCCGATCGGGCCGCCGTCGGCCGCCTCGGGCGCGATGTGACCGATCATCGGACCGCGGGTTCCGCCGGAGAAGCGCCCGTCCGTGAGCAGCGCCACGTCGTCCTCGTGGCCCGCGCCGACGACGGCGGCGGTGACGCCGAGCATCTCGCGCATGCCGGGGCCGCCGGTCGGCCCCTCGTTGCGGATCACGATCACGTCGCCGGAGTCGATCGCCCCCGACTGGACGTACTCCATCGCGTCCTCCTCGTTCTCGAAGATCCGCGCCGGACCCTCGTGGTAGAACTCGTCGTCGCCGGTCACCTTCAGCACCGAGCCGTTCGGCGCGAGGTTGCCGTCGAGGATCTTGATGGCGCCCTCCTCCTCCTTGGGGTCGTCGACGGTGTAGAGGAAGTCGGCCTCGATCTCCGAATCGTCCGGGAGTTCGCCGCGCTCGTCCAGCTCGTCGAGCTCCTCGGCGAGGGTTCGCCCGGTGACGGTCATCGCGTCGCCGTGGAGCAGGTCGGCTTCGAGCAGGCGCCGGAGCACGACCGGGACGCCGCCGATCTCGTGGAGGTCGTTCATCACGCGGCTCCCGCCGGGCTGGAGGTTCGCGATCTTCGGCGTGCGCCGCGATATCTCGTCGAAGTCCTCGATCGACAGGTCCACGTCGGCCTCGGCGGCCAGCGCGAGCAGGTGGAGGACCGCGTTCGTCGACCCGCCCATCGCGGTCTGGAGCGCGATCGCGTTCTCGAACGACTTCCGCGAGAGGATGTCGGAGGGGCGGCGGTCGTTTTCGATGCAGTCCAGGGCGAGTTCGCCGGCGCGCTCGGCGACCTCGTAGCGCTCCTCGTCCTCCGCGGGCGGCGAGGCCGAGCCGAGCGGCGCCATCCCGAGCGCCTCGGAGAGTGAGGCCATCGTGTTCGCCGTGAACATCCCGCCGCAGGAGCCGGCGCCGGGGCAGGCGTGGCGCTCCAAGTCGTCGAGCTCCTCGCCGCTCATGTCGCCCTCGGCGTAGGCGCCGACGCCCTCGAACACCTGCACGATGGTCACGTCCCGCCCGTCGTGCTGGCCGGGCATGATCGAGCCGCCGTAGAGGAACACGGAGGGCAGGTCGGTGCGGATCGACGCCATCAGCATCCCGGGGAGGTTCTTGTCGCAGCCCGCGACCGTCACCAGCGCGTCCATCCGCTCGCCGAAGGAGACGAGTTCGACGCTGTCGGCGATCACCTCGCGGGAGATGAGGCTCGCCTTCATCCCCTCGGTCCCCATCGAGATGGCGTCGGAGATGGTTATCGTCCCGAACTCGATCGGCATCCCGCCCGCGGCGTCGATCCCGTCGATCGCGGCGTCCGCCACGTCGTCGAGGTGGACGTTACACGGCGTGATGTCCGCCGCCGGGTTCGGCACGCCGATGATCGGCGACGAGAGGTCCTCGTCGTCGAACCCCATCGCGCGGAACATCGCGCGGTGCGGGGCCTTGTCCGCCCCTTCGGTCACGTCTTTGCTCCGCAGGCTCTCGTCCTTTTCGCCCGCAAACCGGTCCGCGTCGTCGCGTCGTCGGGAGCGCGATCCCTCCGACTTCGGCTGCTGTTCGCTCATACCTGACCGTAACGCTCAGGGGTCTTAAACGGACGCAAGGAAACAAGGGTTGCTCGGGCATGCGAACGGGTCCGGGTGGGGTCGGATCCCCCCGCGCTTACACCCGCGCTTTCAGCTCCACCCGGTACCCGAACGGGTCCCGGACGTACACCGCGGACGACTCGCCGACCGCGCCGAGCGGCTCGTCCAGCGACTTCTCGATCTCGACGCCCGCGGCCGCCAACTCGGCTTCGATCTCGTCGGCCGACCCCTCGACGACGACGGCGACGTGGTCGTAGTTCGTCGCCGTCGGGGGTTCGAACTCCGCGGTCGGCCAGCAGTGGACGACGGCGGTCGCCGACAGCCGCACGTCGAAGAACGGCTTCTCGCCGGCCGCGTACAGCGCGTCTTCGATCCCGAACCCGAGCTTCTCGCCGTAGAACTCCCGGGCGTCGTCGACGCCGTCGGCGGGGATCCGGAGGTTGACGTGGTCAATGTGGCGCGCTCGCATGTGACGTGGTTCGGCGGCGGGCCGCAAAAACAGACGGGATTCCGCGAGTCTGAGACCGGGCGCCACCGTATTTATGCGTAGCAGTGTATCCATCACACATGACTACGTTCGATCGGGCCGAACGCGTCGCCGCCGGGGGCGCGTTCGCCGCGTCCGCGGCTATCGCGTCCCGACGACGAGCGCGAGCGCGTCCGGCGGCGCCGGGGTGTCGGGCGTCGGCCCGGTGGGTGATCCGGGGATGATGGGCGGCGGGATGATGGGCGGGTCGGGGACCTTCCCGTTCGTCTTCTTCACGCTCACGTTCCTCGCGTTCGCGGCCCTCATCGTGCTGGGCTACGTCGGGGTCCGCGCGCTCGCCGGGGGCGACGAGCGCGATCGGGCCGACGAGGTGGCCGACGGCGACAGAGAGGCCGACCCGATCGCCCGGATCCAGCGGCAGTACACCGAGGGCGACCTCACCGAGGCCGAGTTCGAGCGGGCGCTGGAACGCGAACTCGGGGACAAGGAGACCGACGGCGGTGACGACCGCGAGGGCGACCGCGGAGGGGCGAGCGCGGAGCGCTCGCTGTCAGGGCGCCAGCGCTAGGAGTCGGCGAGTCGGCGGTCGATCAGGCGAACGCTTCGAGGATCCCCGCGCCGTCCGTGCTCCGACCGATGTCGGGGAGCGTGGCGCGCTCGGGGTGGGGCATCAGCACGGCGACCGACTCGCGCTCGCCGAGCACGCCGGCGACGTTGTCGGTGGAGCCGTTGGGGTTGGCCGCGTCGGTAGCGTTCCCGTCGGCGTCGCAGTACCGGAAGAGCACGCGGTCGTCGGCGACGAGGTCGGCGTGGGCGTCCTCGCTTATCTCGAAGCGACCCTCGCCGTGCGCGATGGGGACTTCGATCACGTCGCCCTCGTCGTAGGCGGCGGTCCAGGGCGTGTCGGCGCGCTCGACGCGCAGGCGGACGGGTTCACACTGGAAGCGCGCGGAGGCGTTGGTGGTGAACGCGCCGGGCGCGAGCCCGGACTCGGAGCCGATCTGCGCGCCGTTGCAGACGCCGATCACGGGGACGCCGTCGGCGGCGGCCTCGCGGACGTCGGCCATGATGGGAGCGCGGGCGGCCATCGCGCCGGCGCGGAGGTAGTCGCCGTACGAGAAGCCGCCAGGGAGGACGATCCCCTCGGTGTCGGCGGGGAGGCCGTCCTCGTGCCAGACGCGCTCGGCGTCGATCCCGAGGTGGGCGAGCGCCCGGACCGCGTCGCGGTCGCAGTTGGAGCCGCCGAACTGAACCACAGAGACCGTCATCGCTCGGCGACCGCGACGTCGTAGTCGTGGATGGTCGGGTTCGCGAGCAGCCGCTCGGCCATCTCGTCGGCGCGGTCGGCGGCCTCGTCGGCGTCGGCGGCGTCGAGGTCGACCTCGAACCGGTCGGCCGACCGGAGGTCCGACAGCTCGAACCCGAGGCGTTCGAGGGCCTGCTGGGTCGTCTCGGCCTCCGGGTCGAGGACGCCCCGCTTCAGGCGGACCGTCACCGTCGCGGTGTATGCCGTCATGTGCGGTAGTGCGGAGTCGTGTGTAAAAACCGTTTTGGAACGTCTTTTATATCCAAGTTCGTGGATATATACCGGTCGATCGTGGGGGTGGCATGGTCGGCGCGGAGCGAAAGGGGCAAACCCCTTCGCGTTCTTTACCGGGTGTATGCAGCCGCTCGAACCCGCGGAGGTGATCGTCGCATGACCCGCGAACTGACCGAGATCACGGTGGTCGGAGGAGACAAGACCGGACTCATCGCGCGGGTCACCTCCCTGCTGTTCGAGCGGGGAATCAACATCGAGGACCTCGACCAGGCGGTCCGCGAGGGCGTCTTCCGGATGACGACCCGCGTGGACGCCTCGGAGATGGAGACCTCCCGGGGCGAGCTACGCCGCGCGCTCGCCGAGCTCGGCCGCGAGCTCGACGTGGACATCCAGGTCCGGTTCCCGAGCGACCGCGACGCCCGCCGGATCGCGCTGTTGGTCACTAAGGAGACCCACGCGCCCGAGGCCCTGCTGGAGGCCGAGGCCAACGGCGACCTCGCCGACGACGGCGAGGAGGCCGAAATCCCGGTCGTGATCGGGAACCGCGGCGACCTCCGGTCGCTCGCGGAGCGGTACGACAAGCCCTTCTACGACGTCGGCGACGGCAACGGCAACACCGACGAGGAGCGCCTGCTCGACCTGTTGGCCGAGTACGACGTGGACCTGATCGCCTTGGCCCGCTACATGCGCATCCTCTCGCCGGAGGTCGTCTTCCGGTACGAGGGGCGGATCATCAACGTCCACCCCTCCCTGCTGCCGGCGTTCCCCGGCGCGGAGGCGTACCGGCAGGCGAAGGACGCGGGCGTCCGTGTCGCGGGCGTCACCGCCCACTACGTGACGACCGACCTCGACCAGGGGCCGGTGATCGCCCAGCGCGCCTTCGACATCCCCGCGGGCGCCGGCGTCGACGAGATCAAACGCCGCGGGCAGCCCCTCGAGGCCGACGTGCTGCTCGACGCGGTCCGGCTCCACCTCGCGGACGCCATCGCGATCCACCGCGGCACGGTCCACGTCCGCGAGGACGCCGACGTCGACGCCCAACTTGGGCTCAACGAGGCCGCGATCGACGCCAACCCGGACGAGCCGGTCGACGGCGAGCCGCTGTCGCGCTCGGAGACGCCGACCGCCGAGACCGACTGAGTCGGAGCGGTTCGGTCGTTTCGGCCGTCTCCGGCCGCCAGCGCCGTCCTTTTTAAGCACCCGCGAGCCGTACCGTCGCGTATGAGGTCGCACGGGGCCGTCCGCCGGTTCGTCGCCGACGCCAGCGCGGTGGTGCGCAGCGACGAGCGGCTCATTCTGCTCTTTTTAGTGCTCCTGTCGGTCGTCGCCCTTGTCGTGTTCCTCCACTACACCGTGTCGCTTCTGGACGCGCTCCCGGAGGTACTTCCCCCGGAACTGCCGCGGCCAGAGGGCCCTTAAGAATCGTCGACCGTCTCCCGCACCCGCTCGTGGAACTCCCGAAGCAGGGTCGACTCGTCGCCGGCGAGCACCGCGTCCGAGTCGACGAGCGTCGCGAGCCCGAACGCCAGCGGGGTCGGCGAGTCGACCGTCCGATCGACGACCGCGAGGTCGCCGTCGGCGATCAGCTCGGCCGCGTCGCGGATCCGGGGGGCGTCGAGCCGGTCGTCTAACAGCTCTCGGTACGTCTCCTCGATCACCGCGAAGTCGTCGAGCCCCTCGGCGAGCGAGAGCAGCGTCTCGGCGGACACCTGCTGTTCGGCCGCCGACTTCTCGTGGCCCTTGTACCGCTTGAGGATCATGAGTGAGCGCGTCGCGTTGATCCGGAAGTAGCGCTGGAGGAGATCGGTCCCTCCGAGCGCCGCCCGGAGGTCCTCGCGGACCGTCTCGGGCTCCAACTCGCGGACGATTCCCGCCACGTCGACCTTGCGGTTCAGCGGGAGCGCGAGGCTGAACCCCCGGTCGGCGACCGCCACCGTCGGCTCGGCGTCGGTGCGGGCGGCGCACTCCGCCGCGACCAGCCGCGAGAGCCCCTCGTTGAAGCGCCGGCCGTACGTCGCGTGGACGTGGAATCGACGCTTGTACGCGTCGCGGTCGAGCACCTCCTCGACGGCGAGTCGCGAGGGGGTCGAGGCGCTCTCGGCGCCCGCGTACGCGACCTGCTCGTCGTACGTGCGAGTGATCGCCCGAACGGAGTTGCCGTCGATCGGAAGCTCCCGCAGCCGCGCGCGGACCGCGGGGGGACCGCCCTCATCCAGCCGGTCGAGCAGGTCGGCCTGAAACGCGAGCACCTCCGCCGCGAGGTCGGCAGAGAGCGGGAGCCGCTCGGCGTACCACGTGGGGACGGTCGGGCGCTCGTCGGTCCGGTCGGCGTACACCTTCGAGCCGCGGCGGTAGCGGAACGCGAACCGCTCGCCGCCCAGCGCGAACACGTCACCGGATGCGAGCGTGTCGAGGTAGTTCTCGTCGAGCGTCCCGACCGCGTCGCCGTCGCGGGTGACCACGTCGCAGCCGAACGAGTCGGGGATGGTCCCGACGTTCGTCATGTAGATGACCCGCGCGAGCCGACCGCGCTTCCCGACGAGCGTCTCGCCGACCGGGAACTCCTCGCGGTGGTGTTCGCCGTCCGGCGGGTCGTTCGCGTCGCGCCACACCTTCGGGTAGACGTTCCGCTCCGCCAACCCCTCGTGATCGCCGGTGAGGTAGCGCATCAGTCGCTCGTACTCGTCGTCGCCGAACGCGCGGTAGGGGTGCGCGCGCCGGAGGATCTCGCGGATCTCCCGGTCGGGACGGACTCGGTTGATCGCCATCCCGTAGACGTGTTGGGCGGCCACGTCGGCGGCGCCCTCCGGGAGCGACACGCCGTCAACGAACCCCTCCCGGGCGCGGGCAAGCATCGCCGCGCACTCGACCAACTCGTCGCGGTCGAGCGCGAACACCCGCCCCTCGACGGTCTCGCCGGGGCTGTGGCCCGCCCGCCCGACGCGCTGGAGGAGCGCCGCCACCGACTTCGGCGACCCCACCTGTACCACCAGGTCGAGATGGGGCATGTCGATGCCGAGTTCGAGGCTC
>Ga0207720_100981_pt1 | contig 12933 bp, 9 predicted proteins | sample A23P2SouthBayCA_2_FD_187751 | JGI IMG/M metagenome (GOLD analysis project Ga0207720, IMG submission 187751) | Aerobic enrichment media microbial communities from Eden Landing Ponds, California, USA - A23 E3 (2) (SPAdes) | ecosystem: Environmental > Aquatic > Marine > Unclassified | place...
TGGAGGCGGTCGTGTCTGCCCTCCCACGACGCGAACGCCTCGCGGGTGTGGAGGCCGACCCACCCCTCGTAGAGGGCGGCGGCGACCTGATACGTCTCGCTCGGGCCGAGCGGCGTCGCCGCGGCGAGGTCGGGGAACCGCTCGCCGAAAAAAGGCAGGAAGTGTTCGGGAATCTCGTCGGTCCCGGCCTGCACGAACGCCTCGGCGATGAGGAAGTCCAGAAAGTCGTCGGGCGTCCCCTTCGCGCGGTACTTCACCAGCACGACCGGCGGCGCGGTCTGTCGGGACCACGTCACCGTGCCGTCGCCGGGCATCCCGATGGTGAAATCGGACGACGCGTAGCGCCGGAGCTGTTGGGGCGCGTCGTCCGGTAGCCACTCCGCAGGGTACGCCGCCGGGGAGAGCGACTCGACCACCAGCCCGAGGTTCTCCGCGGCCTCCGGGGGGATGGTGTCGAAGTCACCGGCCACGTCCAAGACGAGCGCGCCGGGGGCGTACTCGTCGCGGACCGATTCGAGGTCCGATGGCAGGGTGCGCGTCTCGAACATCCGCTCAGGCGATGCTCATCCCGATGAACACGACGGCCAGCAGGGCCGACACGCCGACGGTACCGAGCACGATTTTCGTCGCTTGGCTCATAGTGGCACGATGAGGGGCCCGCCGCTTAACTGTTACACTCTGTCGTCGGTCGAATCTCCAGTCGAAACGAAGGGGTTCGGGGACGCGCCCCACGGTCGACGGTCACACGGTCCGGTCGCGTCGGAGAACCGAGAGCAATCGGTGGCGTCGCCGGCGTCGCCGGCGTCGCAATCAGGGGACGAGCTGTTCGCCGTCGTCGCCGGCGTCGCAATCAGGGGACGAGCTGTTCGCCGTCGTCGCCGGCGTCGCGATCAGGGGACGAGCTGTTCGCCGTCGTCGTCGAGGACGCGGATGGCCTCGACGGGGCAGACGCGGGCGGCGAACTTCGCGTCGAACTCGGCGTCCTCGGGAATCTCGCGGACGAAGACGCCGTCGTCGGTCTCCTCGGCGTCGACGAGGTCGGCCTTGCCGTCGTCGACGTTCTTCTCGAAGCCCTCCCACTCGTCGACACACTGGAACATGCCGATGCAGGTGTCACGGTCGTACTCGACTCTCATGGGCAATCGTACCGCCGGGCCGTACAAAGCCCTGCCGACGCGGGACCGATGCGCCCGCACCCGTCCCGACCCGATGGCTTAAACCGGGGGACGGTCCAAGGGGGATGCAATGCGAACTGCGGACCTGACGGGCCTGCCGACGGGGATTCCCGAGGCCCTCCGCGACGAGGGCATCGAGGAGCTGTACCCGCCGCAGGCCGAGGCCGTCGAGGCCGGGCTGACGGACGGCGAGAGCCTCGTGGCCGCCGTCCCGACCGCGAGCGGGAAGACGCTCGTCGCCGAGCTGGCGATGCTGTCGAGCGTCGCGCGCGGCGGGAAGGCGCTGTACATCGTCCCGCTCCGGGCGCTCGCCGCCGAGAAGAAAGCCGAGTTCGAACGCTGGGAGGAGTACGGCATCGACGTGGGCGTCTCGACCGGCAACTACGAGTCCGACGGCGAGTGGCTCTCCTCGCGCGATATCATCGTCGCCACCTCCGAGAAGGTCGACTCGCTCGTCCGGAACAACGCGGCGTGGATGGACCAACTCACCTGCGTCGTCGCCGACGAGGTCCACCTCGTCGACGACCGCCACCGGGGACCGACGCTGGAGGTCACGCTGGCGAAGCTCCGTCGGCTCAACCCGAACCTGCAGGTCGTCGCGCTGTCGGCGACCGTCGGCAACGCGGGCGTCGTCGCCGACTGGCTCGACGCGACGCTCGTCAAGTCCGACTGGCGACCCATCGACCTCAAGATGGGCGTCCACTACGGCAACGCCGTCTCCTTCGCCGACGGGAGCCAACGCGAGGTGCCGGTCGGCCGCGGGGAGCGACAGACGCCCGCGCTCGTCGCCGACGCGCTGGAGGGCGACGACGACGGCGACCAAGGCTCCTCGCTCGTCTTCGTGAACTCGCGGCGCAACGCGGAGTCCGCGGCCCGCCGCATGGCCGACGTGACGGAGCGGTACCTCACCGGCGACGAGCGGAGCGACCTCGCGGAACTCGCCGCCGAGATACGCGACGTGTCCGACACCGAGACCTCCGAAGACCTCGCCACGGCGGTCGCCAAGGGCGCGGCGTTCCACCACGCGGGGCTCGCCGCGGAGCACCGCACCCTCGTGGAAGACGCCTTCCGCGACCGACTTATCAAGTGCATCTGCGCGACGCCGACGCTCGCCGCCGGCGTCAACACTCCGAGCCGTCGGGTCGTCGTCCGCGACTGGCAACGGTACGACGGCGACTACGGCGGGATGAAGCCGCTGGACGTGCTCGAAGTCCACCAGATGATGGGCCGGGCCGGTCGGCCCGGCCTCGACCCCTACGGCGAGGCGGTCCTGTTGGCGAAGAACGCGGACGCCCGCGACGAACTGTTCGAGCGGTACATCTGGGCCGACGCCGAGGACGTGCGGTCGAAGCTCGCGGCCGAGCCCGCCCTGCGGACGCACCTGCTCGCCACGGTCGCCTCCGGCTTCGCTCACACCCGCGAGGGACTGCTCGAATTCCTCGACCAGACGCTGTATGCGACCCAGACCGACGACCCCGAGCGACTCGGACAGGTGACAGACCGCGTGCTCGACTACCTCGAAGTGAACGGGTTCGTCGAGTTCGAGGGAGAGACCATACAGGCGACGCCCGTCGGCCACACCGTCTCGCGGCTCTACCTCGACCCGATGAGCGCCGCCGAAATCATCGACGGCCTCGAATGGGCGGCGGACCACCGGAACGAGAAGCTCCGGGCGCTCGCGGGCGAGACGCCCGAGAAGCCGAAGCGAGACCGGAGCGACTCGGACGACGAACCCGACGGCTTCCAGCGGGCCAGCGAGATGGTCGCCGACGACGGCGGCAGTGGGGATGACGAAGATGGGGACGGCGCGGACGGCGGCGACGACAAAGAGACCAACGAGTTCGAGACGGACCGGACGTATCCGACGCCGCTCGGCCTCTATCACCTCGTCTGCCGGACGCCGGACATGTATCAGCTCTATCTGAAGTCCGGCGACCGCGAGACGTACACCGAACTGTGCTACGAGCACGAACCGGAGTTCCTCGGGCGCGTCCCCTCCGAATACGAGGACGTGGCGTTCGAAGACTGGCTGTCGGCGCTGAAGACCGCGAAGCTCCTCGAAGACTGGGTCGGCGAGGTCGACGAGGACCGCATCACCGAGCGCTACGGCGTCGGCCCCGGCGACATCCGCGGAAAGGTCGAGACGGCCGAGTGGCTCCTCGGCGCGGCCGAGCGGCTCGCTTCCGAACTCGACCTCGATTCGGTGTACGCGGTCCGCGAGGCCAAAAAGCGCGTCGAGTACGGCGTTCGCGAGGAACTGCTCGACCTCGCCGGCGTCCGCGGCGTCGGCCGGAAGCGCGCCCGGCGGCTGTTCGAAGCCGGCGTCGAGAGTCGGGCCGACCTCCGCGAGGCCGAGAAGTCGCGCATCCTCGCCGCGCTCCGCGGTCGCAGGAAGACCGCGGAGAACATCCTCGAAGCCGCGGGGCGAACGGACCCGTCGATGGACGCGGTGGACGAGGACGACGCGCCGGACGACGCCGTCCCCGACGACGCCGGCTTCGAGACGGCAAAAGAACGCGCCGACCAGCAGGCCAGTCTGGGTGATTTCGAATGAGGCTCGTCGAAGCCGAGGCGACCGTCTCCGACCTCGACTCGTTCATCGCGGCCGTCGGCGAGGTGGCCGACGAGACGGGCGCGACGGTGCAGGCGTTCGACGCCCGCTACGTCGTGGACCGCGAGCACCTCGAACGGGCGACCGAACTCGCCGACCGGGCCATCGCCCGCGGCAACGAAATCGCCCGCGACCGCGCCGTCGAAATCCTCCTCTACGCCAGCGGCCGCCGGCAGATCAACCGCGCGTTCGAAATCGGCGTCTCGGAGGGGACGCTTCCCGTCGTGATTCTCGTCGACGGCGGCGACGAGGCCGACGCCGAGGCCGCGCTGTTCGACCGACTCGACCTCGAACCCGCAGAAACCCTCGGCGACTACGACGAAGCGCTCGTCCGCGAGGTGTTCGACGTGGGCGAGACGGAGTTGAACGTCGCCGACGGCGACCTCCCCGCGCTGGTCAGAGAGCGAGTGGCGCTCCTCGCGGTCGAACGTTAAGCGGTTTTTCGCGGTCCATATCGTCCGTATTCGAGGGGTTGAGAATCCGTACCGAAAAACTCCACTCGAAACGTACCCCTTTGGTTTCTGAAATGTACCCCTTCGTTTCAACTGGAGAACAGGGAGACGGCGTAGCCTCGTCGAGAGTAGAACGCTGAGAAGTAGTCCCACCAGGATTCGAACCTGGGTCGTTGCCCCCAGAAGGCAACAGGATTGGCCACTACCCCATGGGACTTCGCATCAGTTCGTACTTCGCGGGTATTTGTAAACGTTGCGTGTCGATTCCGCCGTGGGATTTCGTCGCACGGACACGGACAGACGTGCATAAACCGCCAGCTATTTGCCCCTATTCTATCCACTGTCGTGTATGTACGTCGGACGTTTCGTCGTCGTTGGCCCTGGAATCGGTGCGTATCGCGTCTCCTCTCGGTCCTTCCCGAACCGACAGGTCGTCGACCGAGACGGCGCGCTGACCGTCGGGCCGACGCCCGACGCCCCCGAGACGGACAACCCCTACATCGCCTACAACTGCGTCCGCGAGGGCGGCGACTACGTCGTCGTCGGCAACGGCTCGCAGGTCGACCCCATCGCGGAGAAACTCGACCTCGGCTACCCGCCTCGCGACGCCCTCGCGGAGATTCTGCTCGCGCTCGACTACGAGAAAGACGACTACGACACGCCCCGCATCGCTGGCGTCGTCGGCGACGACGAGGCCTTCATCGGCATCGTCCGCAAGGACGCGCTCGTCGTCGAAGCCGTCGCCGAGCCCACGCTCGTGGCGACCTACGAGGAAGACGACCCGCGCGCGTTCGACCTCGACGCTGAGACCGCCGCCGACGCGGCCCGCGAACTGTACGACCACGAGTTCGAACACGCCGTCTGCGCCGCCGCCGCGACCGTCGGCGACGCGGTCGAGACCGCCTTCTACAACGGCGAATAACGTCGCCTCGGCCCGAGATTTTTCAGCCGCGACACCGTACACCGAGCCATGCATCTGGGCGTCATCTCGGACGTGCACGGGAATCTCCCGGCACTCGACGCGGTGCTCGAATCGATGCCCCCGGTCGACCGACTGGTCTGCGCCGGCGACGTGGTCGGCTACAACCCGTGGCCCGAGGAGTGCGTGTCCGAACTCGCCGAGCGGGACGTGCCGACGGTCTCGGGGAACCACGACCGCGCGGTCACGTCGGGGACCGGCTTCCGCTTCAACAGCATGGCGGCCGCGGGCGTCGACTACGCCCGCGACGCGCTGTCACCGGCGTCGATGGAGTGGCTCTCCGCGCTCCCGAACACGCGGCACGTCGCCGACGGGCGGGTCAAACTCGCCCACGGCCACCCGAACGACCCCGACCGCTACACCTACCCCGACGACTTCTCGCCGTCGCTCCTCGACGGCGAGGACCTGCTGGTGTTGGGCCACACCCACGTCCAGGGTCACCGAATCTACGACGACGGAATCGTGCTGAATCCCGGAAGCGTCGGCCAACCCCGTGACGGCGACCCGCGGGCGGCCTACGCGGTCGCCGACCTCGACGCGATGGAAATCGAAGCCGAGCGCGTCGCCTACGACATCGACCGCGTCGCGGAGCGCGTGCGCGAGGTCGGCCTGCCGGAGCGGCTGGCGAGTCGGCTGTACGAGGGGCAGTAGGGGAAAAAGCGAGTCGCTATCCTGAAGCCGTCAGTTCGACACCGGTTCGAGCCGCGCCGAGAAGTGCCGAAGCTCCTTCATCGGCGGCTCCTCGACGATTTCGAGACCGCCGTACTCGCCGGCGGAGTCCATCACCATCGCGGCCGTCTCGGCGACGTGTTCGAGGTGTTCGCGGCTGTAGGTGCGCCGCGGGAGCGCGAGGCGCACGAGGTCCGGCCGGTCCGTGCCGGGGAACGCGAAGCCGCCGAGTTCGACGCCGCGGACGCCGCCTTCGAGGTAGAGCGCGCAGACGAGTTGCTGTCCGGGGTACTCGTCTTTCGGGACGTGCGGGAACACCTCGCCGGCGTCGAGGTAGACCGCGTGCCCGCCGGTCGGCTGGTAGACGGGGACGCCCGCCTCGACGAGGCGGTCGCCCAGTTCGGCCACCTGCTCGACGCGGTCGGTCACGTACGGCGGCGTGACGGCCTCGCGGAGGCCGACGGCCATCGCCTCGATGTCGCGGCCCGAGAGGCCGCCGTAGGTGGGAAAGCCCTCGTAGAGGATGGCGCGCTGTTTCGCGTGTTCGAACACCGTCTCGTCGCGCATCGCGGCGAAGCCGCCGATGTTGACGAGCGCGTCCTTCTTGCCGGACATGGTGATGGCGTCGGCGTGTTCGAACTGCGCGCGGGCGATTTCGGCGACCGAGCGGTTCTCGTAGCCCGCCTCGTGGGTCTTGATGAAGTGGGCGTTCTCGGCGAACCGACAGGCGTCGATGACGAACATGGCGTCGATGTCGCGGGCGAACTCGGCGGTGGCGCGGATGTTCGCCATCGAGACGGGCTGGCCGGCGACGGAGTTGTTCGTGATGGTGAGGACGACGACGGGAATCGCATCGGCGCCGACCTCCTCGACAAGCGCGTCGCCCGCGTCGATGTCGAAGTTCCCCTTGAACCTCTCCGTCGAGTTGGGGTCGCGGGCGGCGGGCGACGGGCAATCGACCGGTTCCGCGCCCTGATTGACGACGTGGGCCCGGGTCGTATCGAAATGGGAGTTGTTCGGCACCACGTCGCCGTCCTCCAAGAGGACGCCGTAGAGGACGTTCTCCGCGCCGCGGCCCTGGTGGGTCGGCACGACGTGCTCGAAGCCCATCACGTCGCGGACCGACTCCGCGAGCCGGGCGAACGACTCGCTTCCGGCGTAGGCCTCATCGCCGCGAATCATCGCCGCCCACTGCTCGGCGGACATGGTGCCCGTCCCCGAGTCGGTCAAGAGGTCGATGTACACGTCGCGGGCGTCGAGGTTGAACGCGTTGTAGCCGGCCCGTTCGAGGGCCGCCTCGCGCTCCTCGCGCGAGGGGAGTTCGATGGGCTCGACCATCTTCGCCTTGTACGATTTCATGCCCGCAATAGGCCCGCGAGCGTGAAGTAATCGGCAGGCGGAAAATCGAGCGACGACGCCCGGGTTTCGGCGCTCGTGGACGGGAGTGTGCATCGGTGTCACCGGCTGTTCCGCTATCGCCACGAACCGACCTCGTGGGGCGTCGTGGCTCACCGGCCGTGCGGCGTCGCGAGCGGGGACGCAACCGCGCGAAAACGGATTCGAAAGCGGCGACGAAAGCCGGCTCAGAACTCGTCTTGGATGATGCCGAGGGTTTCCTCGCGGTCGTCCCACGCCACGAAGATGGCGACGGAGGTCGCGGAGGTGATGGCGTCGTGGATGTTGATGCCGGCGTCGGACAGCGGCTGGACGATGTCGAGGATGACGCCGGGGCGGTTCGGGAGTTCGCCGCCGGTGACGCGGACGACGGCGATGTCGTCTTCGACGGTGACCGACGAGAGCGCGTCGTCGGCGACGACGCGGTCGTGGAGGACGGCCTCGGCCCGGTCGGAGTCGTCTTCGAGGACGTAGAACGTGATGGAGTCCATCCCGGAGGCGACCGAGTCGACGTTGATGTCCTCGTCGCGGAGCGCCGCCGAGAGGTCCGCGAGGATGCCCGGTCGGTTGCGAATCGCCCGCCCGGCGACGGTGAGACACGCGAGGGGCTCTTCCTGCATGTCGATGAGGTTGTGGAACTCGCCTTCGATGAGCGTCCCGCCGGTGAGCAGGTCGCCGTGCTGGTAGTGGACGACCCGAACGTCGAGCGCCGCGTCCTTGTACGACAGCGCCGACGGCGCGACGACCTCGGCCCCGCGGAACGAGAGGTTTCGGAGTTCGTCGACGGTGATGCGGCCGACGTTTCGCGCGCCTTCGACCACGCGCGGGTCGCCGGTCATGACGCCCTCCACGTCGGTCACGATAACGACCTCGTCGGCGTCCATGTAGTTGCCGAGCATCACGGCGGAGGTGTCGGAGCCGCCGCGGCCGAGCGTCGTGATTTCCCCGTCGTGGTTCTGCGCGAGGAAGCCGGTGATGACCGGGACGACGCCGTCGAGTTCGGCCGCGAGCTTCGCGGCCCGCTCTCTGGTCGCCTCGACGTCGACCTCGCCGAGGTCGTTCGTGATGACCGGCCACTCGTCCGTGCCGGGTTCGACGAACAGGGCGTTGACGCCGCGGGCGGCCAACGCCGCCTTGAGCATCCGCACGCTGGTCCGCTCGCCCATCGAGACGATTTCGGCGCGGTCGCGGTCGTCGGCCTCGAACTTGATATCGTCGAGGAGGTCGTCGGTCGTCGAGCCCATCGCGGAGGCGACGACGGCGATTTCGTGACCGTGTTCGACGGCCGCGGCGATGGAGTCCGCGGCGCGGTTGATTCGGTCGCCGCTCCCGAGCGAGGTGCCGCCGAACTTCGCGACTACGCGCATCGTCCCTCCGGTGCGTCGCGTCGCTTCGGGGCTTCGTTGGTAAACATGCGAGGGGCTAACGCGGGGGGACGTATAACTATGTCCTCCGATTCAACCGTTGCCGTCACCCGCGAATCCGGCGCGGAGACGGCCCGTACCGACGCCTCGCGGGCGGAGATTTATCACCGAAGCCGCGGAACGTTCGGGCATGGATATCAGAGACGCCGTGGACACCGACGCCGAGGCGCTCGCCGCCGTCGCCGACGCGCCGATACGGGCGATGCGGCGGCTGATACGCGACCGGACGGTCCGCCTCGCCACCGCCGAGACGGGTTCGGACCCCTACGCCGACGCGCCGGCGGACGACGAACCGGTGCTCGGGTTCGTCGGCTTCGACGTCCGCGACGGCGTCCTCCACGTCACCCGACTCGGCGGGACCGAGACGGCGGTGCGACGACTGCTCGAAGAGCCGCTCCGCTTCGCCAGCGCCGAGAGCCTGCCGGTCGAGGTGCTCGTCCTCGAATCCGAGACGCCGCTTTGCGACGCGGTCGAGCACGCCGGCTTCGACCGGGTTGGCCACGGCCCCCGGTTCGACGGCGCACCCACGGTCCGGTACGTCCTCGACGAGACAGAGTAGCGAGCGAGCCGCTCGGCTTCGTCGTTCCCCGCCGCCACCGTCGTCGCCGCGGGCGGCGAGAACCGACCGAGGGAATACATACCTCCCGCCCGTCAGGTGGCCCATGACCGAACGACGCGAGAGACGGCCGCCGGAAGTGAGACACCCGTGACCGCGGTCGAAGAGCTGTTCGTCTCGATCGCCGGCTCGGACCCGGTGATGCAGGGCCTCCTCGGGGGCGTCGTCATCGCCGGCATGAACATGCTGGGCGCGCTCCTCATTCTCGTCTGGCGCGACCCCTCGAAGCGCTCGCTCGACACGCTCCTCGGCTTCGCGGCCGGCGTCATGCTCGCCGCGAGCTTCACGAGCCTCATCCTCCCCGGCATCGAGGCGGCGGGCGGGGACCCAATTCCGGTTCTCGCCGGCTTCGTCATCGGCGTCGTCGTCCTCGACCAGGCTGACCTGTGGATTCCGCACGTCCACATCCTCGTGACCGGAAAGACACGGACGGACGCCCCCGAGACGGACGAGAAGATGGCCTCGGTCATCCTGTTTATCGTCGCCATCACCATCCACAACATGCCCGAGGGCCTCGCCGTCGGGGTCGGCTTCGGCTCCGGCGACCTCGGGACCGCCATCCCGCTGATGCTCGCCATCGGCATCCAGAACATCCCCGAGGGGCTTGCCGTCTCCATCGCCGCCGTCAACGCCGGGCTTCGGAACACGACCTACGCGACGTTCGCGGGCATCCGCGCCGGCCTCGTGGAGATTCCGCTCGCCGTCTTCGGCGCGTGGGCCATCCAGTACGCCGCGGCGTTGCTCCCCTACGCGATGGGCTTCGCCGCCGGCGCGATGCTGTTCGTCATCTCCGACGAAATCGTCCCCGAGACGCACTCGAACGGTCACGAGCGCGTGGCGACGTTCGGGACGATGCTCGGCGTCGTCGTGATGCTCTACCTCGACGTGACGCTCGGGTAGTCGAATCGAGTCAGCGCGTCCGCATACGGCGACCGTCGAGGAGCCGTGAAACGAGCGTTCGAGTGGAAGCGAAGGGGTTCGGAGTCGATTCCCCCGCGGCGAAGCCAGTGGTAAACCCGCGTCAGTCGTCCGCGAGCGGCGGCTCCGACGGCACCTCGTGGTCCGAGAGCCCGGCGGTCGGCGCGAGGTAGTTCGCCGGGTCGAACGCGTCGAGGTCGTCGCCGGCGACCACGCGCGCCGGCCAGTCCGGGTTGGCGAGCGCGCTCGTCCCCAGCGTGAACAGGTCCGCGCCGGCGTCGACGGCGGCCTGCGCCGTGTCGGGGTCGCCGAGACCGCCGTTGGCGATGACGACCGTGTCGTCCGCGACGTACTCGGCGGCGGCCGCCGCGAGCGACGGGCCGTCCGCGCCGAAAGTCGGAGTCGTCGCGTCGGTCTCAGTCGTGTGGACGTAGTCGGCTCCGGCCGCCGACAGCGCCTCGAAGAAGACCGCGGCCGCGTCCTCGCCCTCGGGCCACTCGTAGTCGCCGTCGGTCACTCTCTCCTGCGAGACGCGGACGCCGACGACGAACTCCTCGGGGACCGCGTCGGCAACCGCCGAAAGGACCTCGGCGGGGAACTGGACCCGAGACTCGGGACCGCCGCCGTACTCGTCGTCCCGTCGGTTCGCGTCCGCCGCGAGGAACTCGTTGAGGAGGTAGCCGTTCGCGCCGTGGAGTTCCACGCCGTCGAAGCCGGCTTCGACCGCGTTCCGCGCCGCCCGCACGAATCCTTCGCGGACGGTTTCGAGGTCGGTCTCGTCCGCCGCCTTCGGAACGGCGAACTCGCCGCTCCCGCCGTAGGCTTCGGCCTTCTGGCCGTCGGGCTGGACCGCGGAGGGCGCGAGCGTCCGGTCGCCGTCGAGGTGGGGGTTCCCCTGCGACTGCGCCCCGGCGTGCATCAACTGCGCGAAAATCGGCGTGTCGACCTCGTGGACGGCGTCCGTGACGTTCGTCCACGCCTCGACGTGGTCGTCGGTGACGAGTCCGGGCTGGTTCAGGTAGCCCTGACTGTACGCGTCGTCCGTGTAGACGCCCTCGGTGACGAGAAAGCCGAAGCCACCGTCGGCGAACTTCCGGTAGTAGTGTGCCATCTCGTTGGTCGCCAGCCCCTCGTCGGTGGCGCTGATGCGCGTCATCGGTGCCAGCCCGACTCGATTGGCGAGCGACAGGTCGTTCAGGCTCGTCGCGTCGAACAGCGCGTCGTCGGTCATCACCGATTCTGTGCGCGTCGTCCATAAAAAGCGACGGCGGAATGGTCCCAATCGCCGCACATCCGGCGTGCTATCAGGGCGCATTCGAGTCTGAGGCGAGTCGCCGACTCAGGAGAACTTCCGGACCGTCATGTTCAGCGTGTCGAGGTCGACGATGGGCGCGTAGCCGGCGTCGGGGTCGATGTTGACGGACTTCTGGAAGTCGGTCTGCGCCTGCCAACAGCCGGAGTTGACCGCGAGAACGTTGTGGTACTTGCCCCAGCCGAGCTTGTGGACGTGGCCGGTGTGGAAGATGTCGGGTACGTCCTCCATGACGAGATAGTCGAGTTCCTCCGGCGCGAGGCGGGTGTGACCCCCGAACTGCGGCGCGACGTGGCGCTTCTTCAGGAGCTGGTACATCGCTTTGTGTGGCTCGTCGTAGCTCGCCTTGTCCGCCGGCAGTTCGGCGATAACCTCGTCGAGCGAGACGCCGTGGTACATGAGCACGTTGACGCCTTCGAGCGTGACCATCGAGGGGTTGCTCGTGATGCGGGCGTCGTGGGCCGACATGATGTCGCGGAGTTCGTCGTCGAAGCCGGGTTGGGGCTCCGCGAGTCGGACCGCGTCGTGGTTGCCCGGAATCATCACGATATCGAGGTCGCCGGGCACCGATTTGAGGTGCTCCGAGAACGCCTCGTACTGCTCGTAGATGTCGATGACGTCGAGTTCCTCGTCCTGATTCGGGTAGACGCCGACGCCCTCGACCATGTCGCCGGCGATGAGGAGGTACTCGATGCGCTCTGCCTCCTCGGTGTGGAGCCAGTCGGCGAAGCGATTCCACGCGTCGGCCATGAACTCCTGACTGCCGACGTGCACGTCCGAGATGAGCGCCGCCTGCACGTCCCTATCGGCGGTGTTGGGGCGGTGGCTCCGCGGCACGTCGGGGAAGTGCATCGAGTCGACGAAGAGGATGCCCGCGTCGCCCGACAGCGTCCCCTGCACCGCGATGCACTCGTCCATGAGGAGTTCGTCGACGGAGCCCGCGATGTCCTTGTCCTTCATCACGAGACAGGGGAACGTCCCCGTCGTGTCTTCGAGGTCGATAATCCAGTGACCGCTCTTGGTGGACCGAACGTCGTCGACGAGGCCGATGAGTTCCGCGTCCTCGCCGCCGGACATGTCCGAGATGGCCGTCGCAGGACGGTGGTTGACGCGCCCGCGGAGCATCTTCGAGAGCTTCTCGTAGCGGTCGCGGAACACCTTCACGAAGTCGTCGTACTCGCCGGTCCCGGTCGACTGCCCGGTCATGTCGTTTGCGATTTCGAGGGAGCGAAGCGCCGGGTCGACGTTCCGACCGCCCGAGCTCACCCCCGCTTCGGCTGGAGTCGATTGAGAGGTGTGAGCCGCGTTGTCGTGCGATGTTGCATCAGAAACGGAGGGGTCTGACGCGGCGGTGTCGGATGCGGCGGTGTCGGATGCGACGG
>Ga0207720_100988_pt1 | contig 12868 bp, 13 predicted proteins | sample A23P2SouthBayCA_2_FD_187751 | JGI IMG/M metagenome (GOLD analysis project Ga0207720, IMG submission 187751) | Aerobic enrichment media microbial communities from Eden Landing Ponds, California, USA - A23 E3 (2) (SPAdes) | ecosystem: Environmental > Aquatic > Marine > Unclassified | place...
TTGACTGCCTCGCGTTTCAGCTCCTGGATGTGTTCGGTCAGGGGGATGTCCTTCGGACACACCTCCGTACAGGAGAACTGCGTCTGACACCGCCAGACGCCGTGTTCCTGTTCGATGATCTCCAGGCGCCGCTGTTTCATGTCCTCGCCTTCCCGCTCGTCCATCGCGAACCGATAGGCCTTGTTGATCGCCGCCGGGCCGAGATACTGGTTGTCGCCCGCCGCGATGTTACACGAGGACATGCACGCACCACACCAGATACACCGCGTCGACTTCTTGATCTTCTCGCGGTTCTCGCGGCTCTGGCGCTGCTCCTCCAGCTCGTCGTCCGGCCGATCGGTCGTCTGGAAGTACGGCTCGACCGACTCCATCTGATCGTAGAAATGCTCCATGTCCACGACCAGATCCTTTACCACCTCGGAGTGGGGGAGTGGCTCGATCCGCACCGGCTGGTCGAGATCGGACAGCTGCGTCTGACACCCCAATCGCTGGGAGCCGTTGATGAAGAGGGCGTCCGAGCCACAGATCGCCTGCCGACAGGAGTGCCGGAAGGTGAGACTGGCGTCGAACTGGTCGCGTGCGTAGATGAGTGCGTCGAGGACCGTCATTCCCGGCTCGTAGGGGATGTGGAAGTCGTCGAAGCGGGGCTCCTGTTTGCCCTCCACCTCGGGGTCGTAGCGGAACACCTTCAGGTGGTAGCGCTCGGCGTCGGCCGCGATGCGCTCCTCGGCCTCGACGCGCTCGCGTTCGCGCTCTTCGGCCCGTCGACGCTTCTCGTCGACCCGTCGTTCCTGTGCCGTCTCCGTCTCGGTTTCCGCGCTGTCCGCCTCGGTCTCCGGCTGCTGTCGTTGCGTGCTCATAGTATGGGGAGGAGGTCGATACCGGCCCACGCGTTCGCGGTTCGGAAGCCCTGCACGAGCAACAGGAGGCTCGCGGCGCCGAGGACCACCTGGACGACCCGCCGCTTCGGGCCCGTCAGCCCGGCGTTGATCAGGGCGTTGTAGACGCCGTTGACGCCGTGGAACGTCGCGGTCACCAGGAAGAGGATCATCAGCGAGTAGTAACTCCACGTCTCCATCCGCCCGGCGCTCATGGCGAACGTCACCTCGTCGGCGTGGTGGACGAAGTGGAGGAGGAAGAAATGGAAGGCGAGGACGACGATGAGGAAGGCTGCGGTGATGCGCTGCCAAAGCCACAGGCGGCCGCCCTTGGTGAACGAGGAGTAGCGCTCGGCCATCAGAGCGACACCCCCGCGAGGAAGGTGGGGATGCTGGCGACGACGATGACGCCCGTCAGGATCAGCGATGCGTAGAAACTCCGGTCTTGGCTACCGAGGCCGATCCCGAGGTCGACCAACAGCAGGCGCGTCCCGTTCAGGATGTGGAACACGGCCACCGCCAGTAACCCGACTTCGAGGACGCGGACCACCAGCAGGCTCTCGAGTGTCCGGATCGTCTGCGTGTAGAGATCCTGATTCGCCGCGACGGTCGCGGGATCGGCGCTAGCCGACGTGAGCGCCGTACTCAGGACGGCGATGTGGGTGAACAGATACCCGATCAGCACCCAGCCGGTAAACTTGTGGAAGATCCAGGCCCACATCCCAGCCGAGAACTCCCGCCACCGGCCGAAGTCCTCGATGAGGCCCCGATCATAGGACTGACTCATACTCGTCCGGGAGTCGGGACCGGTGTCGTATAGAAGTTACGTACGTTCGAAGTCCGTGTGTGACGCCGATAGCCGTCGATTCCGTCGATCATCGACTCGCCTGTCGGCGGTCGACGATCCGCGCAGTCTCCGCGTCGAGTTCCGCGAGATGACAGATCGGATTGCCGGGATACACCACCGGATTCTCCAACACGCCGATCAGGACGCCAGTGAAGGGCGCTTCGACCGCGGTGCCGTCCGCCTTGAACGGGTCCGTGATGGTGCAGATCTGCTCGCCCTCGTGGACGAGGCTCCCGCGGTCGTGGTGTAAGTCGACGATGCCGCCAGCGTCGGCTCGGATCCACGTCTTCTCTGTCACGACCGTCCGCCATCCCGGCCAGCGGACCCGATTCCCCTGCAGGCCGTACTCCGCGAACACGCTCCGGACGCCGCCGAGGGCGTCGTCGATCAGTGACCGTTCGAATCGGTGGGCCTGCCCCATCTCGATCGTGACGGTCGGAACTCCCGCCCGGGTCGCCTCGCCGCGGAGCGTCCCGTCGCTCCCCGCGCCGTCGACGATGACGTTCGCGCCGAACGCGTGTGCCAGCCGCGACACTGCGTCCTTTTCGGTGTCCGCCCGGACGTGAAGCATGTTCGTCCGTCCGCGCGTGGAGGTGTGGAAGTCGAGGCCGTAGTCGCAGGGCGCGATGAAGTTTTCGAAGATGGCGTGTGCCATCCGTTTCGCGCTCGTCGAGGTCGGATCGCCCGGGAACGAGCGGTTGAGGTCGCGGTCGTAGATGGGGAGATAGCGTTGCTGGGTGAGAAAGCCCTGGACGTTCAGGACGGGCAGACAGACGATGGTTCCCGCGAGGTCGTCGAGGTCCCACTCGAACGCCACCTCGCGCACCACCTCGATGCCGTTGAGTTCGTCGCCGTGTGCGGCCGCCGACAGGAACACCGTCGGCCCTGGGTGCTCGCCGTTGACGATGGTCACCGGGATGCGAACCGGATCGCCGAGATACGTCTCGCTGATGCCGTACCGGAGGTTCTGACGCTCGCCGGGGGCGACCTTCCCGCCGTTGTACGTGAAGGCCGCGTCCGAATCCATGTCCCTCCCTCCGCGAGGCGGATACTTAAATGGTCGACGACCAGGCACGCGACAGGTTTTACCGCCAACCGGTCCACCAACCCATCGATGGTCACGGTCTCGTTCGACGCCGGGCGCTACGTGGAGTACTACCTCGGCAACGCGCCCAGTCTCTCGACGCTTTTGGTCGCCAACGGTACCGCCTTCCTCGTCGGGGTGAGCTTCTACGTCCACGCCGATCCGTCCTTCGCCGACCTCCCGACCTTCCTCTACCCGCTCTTCGGCGACTCGCCGACTGCGCTCGCGCTGGTGACGCTCTCGCTCGCGACGCTCCTCCCCAACCTCGGCAACCGCGTCAGCGACGCGCCGACGAACGTCCCGCTCGCCTATCTCCACACCTTCGCGTTCGTCTGGCTCCTCAAGTACGGCCTCTGGACCGTCGTCGCGCTCAACCTCCACCCCGACCTGTACGTCGGCTTCGGCGGCGCTGCGCTCTGGGACTACTGGGGGATCATGCTCACGCACCTCCTCTTCGTCGTCGAGGCCTTCGCCATCCCCTACTACGGCCGGACGACCGACCGCGCGCTCAAGGCCGCCCTGGTCGCCCTCCTCGTCAACGACGCCTTCGACTACGGGCTCGGCTACTACCCGCCACTTCGGTACGAGCCTGGGATTCCGCTGATTCTCGCGACGCTTCTCCTCTCGGTCGGCGCCGTCTACGTCGCCGACCGCGCCTTCGACCGCATGCAGCAGTTCGATCCGCTCGCCCCCGCGGGCGGGGAGGACCGATGACCGCGGCCGACCCGCACACCGTCCTCCGGACCGACCCCGTGATGGCCGACCTGATCGAAGCCCACGGCCACCTGACGCTCCAGCCGGCCGAAGACGAGTTCCGTCGCCTCGTCGTCAGCATCGTCAACCAGCAGCTCTCGACGGCAAGCGCCACGGCCATCCGTGAACGCCTGTTCGACCACCTCGGAGAGGTGACACCCGAGACGGTCCTCGCCGCCGACCGCGAGCCCCTTCGGGAGGTCGGTCTCTCCGGGACGAAAGTCGACTACCTCCGCAACGCCGCCACGGCCTTCCGCGACCGCAACCTCTCCCGGGATGGCCTCGCCGACCACGACGACGAGGCCGTGATCGACGAACTCACGCGGATCACGGGTATCGGGCGGTGGTCCGCGGAGATGTACCTCCTTTTCGTCCTCGGCCGAGAGGACGTGCTCCCGCTGGGTGACCTCGCCATCCGTCGCGGCCTCGAAGACCTGTACGGCTGTGACTCCCGGGACGAGATGCGCGAGGTCGCCACGGCGTGGCGGCCGTACCGCTCCTACGGTACGCTGTACGTCTGGGAACACTACGAGAGCTAAGACGCTCCGTACGCCCGATCCAGCGGGTCTTCGAGTTCGCCCATCACGGCTTCGAGCGCGTCCGTCGCGGTCAGGAGTCCGACGACTTCGCCGTCCTGGAGCACCAGCGCGAGCTCCTGGTCCTGCGTCTGGAACTGGTCGAACGCGTCGCTGACGCTCGTCCCCGCCGCGAGCGTCATGGGCGGCGCGGCGATGTCTTCGAAGGTGCGCTCGTCGCGTTCCAGCGCCTCCAGGTGCGTCAGCACTGACGGCGTGTAGACGATGCCCCGAAGGTCCGAGAGTTCGTCGCCGACGAGCGGGAATCGGACGTGGGGCGTCGACCGCATCGCCGCGAGGTTCTCCTCGACCGACGCCGTTGTCGACACGGAGACGATGTCCTCCGGGTCGGTCAGGATATCGTCGATCACCATCTCGTCGACTGCGAGGGCGTTGAGCACCTCCTCCTGGCGCTCCGCCGGCACGTCCCCTTCGTCGAGCAGGGTGCCGAGCCGATTCCGGAGTTCCGCCCGCGACTCGATCACTTCCTCCTCGGTTTCGAGCCACGCCCCCGACATCTCGACCCCGAACAGCGAGAGTGTCGCCTTGGCGACGCCGTCGCCGATGCGCATGATCGGCGAGATGAGCCACGCGAACCAGTACAGCGGTCGCGCGCCGTACCGACAGACGAACTTCGAGCGCTCGACGCCCAGGTACGTCGGCGTCTGCTCCCCGTGTGTCAGATGCAGGAGGTTGATGAGCGCGTACGCGATCAGCGCACCCGCTCCGATGCCCGCGAGCGCGCTCCCGGCGAAAACGGGCTCGAACAGGGTTGCCAGCGCCGGCTCCGCGACGATACCCACCGCGATGCTGGATGCGGTGATCCCGACCTGACAGCTCGTGAGATAGATTTCGAGATCCTGTGTCATCTCCCACGCCCGACGGAGGGCGGGGGTGTCGAACTCCGACTCGGGGTACTGGCGCACCCGCGTCAGCGCGAACTCGATGGCGACGAAGAAGCCGTTCGCTAAGATCAGGAGGACACCGGCCACCAGCCGAAGACCGATTTCCAGCGGGGTCATCGCTTGCCCCTTCCGGGACGAGGGATAAAATCGCTGTGCCCTACTCCTCCAGCAGTTCGCCGTCACTCCGCTCGTCGTCGTCCGCGCGCCGACGCACGTCGACCCGGTAGTGTTCCAGTACGTCCCGCCCGAGCAACAGGGGGTACTCCATGTGCCCCCGGTCCTCGACGCTCGCGGTGACGGTGTGTTGGGTGCCACCGATGCCGATGACGAGGTCGACGACCGGCCGGGCCTTCCCCGACTTGACGCTCCCCGACTTCACGCGCGTCATGCTCTTGATCGGGCCGGCGCCGATGTCGGCGGCAAGTCCCGTGTCGATGCTGGTCCGCGTTGCACCCGTGTCCGACTTGGCTTTCACCTGCTCCGAACCGCTCGTCCCGCTGACGATCACGTCCTCGATGTAGCCGATGACCGGCAGATCCTCCTGTTCCGGGGGTGTGATCCGCGGCTTACACGAGGGCGTCGAGTCGTCGAGCGTCGCCGCGAGGTGTTCGACCCGTCCCTCGTCGACGCTCCCGCCGGCCCGCTCGATGGCGAGTTTCGCCACGTGGGGCGCGGGGCTGGTGCCCGTGGCCTGGTACAGCCCCTTGAACCCCGCCGTGGGGTTGACTTCGAGCACGAACCAGCCGTCTTCTCCCTCGATGAGGTCGACCCCCGCGTAGTCTAGCCCCATCACCTCGGCCGTGTAGAGCGCCGTCTCCGCCGCGGAGTCGGGGAGGTCGTCGGTGGCGTCGGCCACGTCGCCGCCGAGGGCGACGTTGGTCCGCCAGTCGCCTTCCGGCGCGTAGCGGTACATCGCGCCCACGATCGATCCGTCGACGACGTACACCCGGAGGTCGCGGTGCTGGCTCTCGTCGCGTTCGACGAGGTCCTGCAGGAACGCCTGCCGGTTGCCGACCCGCGGATTGACGGGTTCGGTGAGGTCGACCTTCCACGTCCCGCCGCCGTGGGTGCCGATGGCGGTCTTGTAGACGCCCACGTCGCCGAAGCGGTCGCGGCCGCTGTTGAGGCGGTCGTTCGACAGGGCGAGGAAGGCGTCGGGGACGCGGATGTTCCAGTCCGCGAGCGTCGCTGCCGTCGCGAACTTGTGGATGGCGGTCAGCACCGCGTCCGGTTCGTTCAGCATCGGTCGGATGCGGTTGAACGTCGTCGCCAGCCCCAGCAGTTCGGCGGGTTCGCTCGTCGTCGACAGGAGAAGGCGGTTGGCGACCACGTCCACGTCCGGATCGACCGTCACCTCGCTGTTCTCGATGGTGACTGTGGTGTTCTCGCGGCGGAGCCACACCGGTTCGTGGCCGAGGTCCTCGACTGCGTTCAGAATCGCCTTCGTCTCCTTGCTGTTGTGGAGGGACAGCACCCCGACACGGACCGGTCCCTGCTCGTCGTCTGTCATACCCCGGTGTTCCCGAGCATCGTTGAAAGGCATGCCGATGGCCCGGCTCACGCAGGCACGATGCAACAGGTAGTTAACGGCCCGTGGCGTCGCGTCCGACATGGACGCCGCGCTGGTCATCCTCGACGGCTGGGGACTCGACGGCCCCGGTCGCGATGCCGTCTCGGCCGCCGACACGCCGACGTTCGACCGCCTCCACGAACGTGGGGCGTTCGACACCCTCGATGTCTCCGGTCGCCGGGTCGGCCTCCCCGATGGACAGATGGGCAACAGCGAAGTGGGCCACCTCAACATCGGCGCCGGCCGGGTTGTCAGCCAGCCACTGGCCCGTATCGACGATTCGATCGACGACGGTTCCTTCTTCGAGAACGACGTCCTCCGCGGCGCCGTCGACCACGTCGCCGACACGGGCGGCCGGCTTCACGTCATGGGCCTCGCCAGCACCGGCGGTGTCCACTCCCACCAGCGACACCTCCACGCCCTGATAGACCTCGCGGCCCGACACGACGTGGAGGCGGTCACCCACGCGTTCACCGACGGGCGCGATACGCCGCCGACGGACGGCGCCGACTCCATCGCCCAACTCACGGCCGCCGCCGACGAGTACGGTACCGGCGACGTGGCCACCGTGATCGGGCGCTACTACGCCATGGATCGCGACGAGAACTGGGAGCGAACGAAACGCGCGTACGACGCCATCGTGAACCACGAAGCCGACCACACGGCCGACTCCGCCGTCGCGGCCGTCGAGGCCGCCTACGACCGCGGCGAGACCGACGAGTTCGTCGAGCCGACGCTCGTCGAGAGCGGCGCCCCAGTTCGGGACGGCGACGCCGTCGTCTTCGCCAACTTCCGCGCCGACCGCGCCCGCCAGCTCGTCAGGATGCTGACCGACTTCGATCCCGAGTGGAGATTCGACACCCACCCTCCGGACACTCACCTCGTCACGATGACCGCCTACGACGAGCGGTTCCACTTCCCCGTCGCCTTCCCCCCGGCCGACCCCGAGGACACACTGGGCGAAGTGCTCTCCCGCTCCGGCAAGACCCAGTTGCGCATCGCCGAGTCGGAGAAGTACGCCCACGTCACCTACTTTCTCAACGGCGGCCGAGAGGTGGAATTCGAGGGGGAGATCCGACACATCGTCGAGAGTCCCGACGTTCCCACCTACGATCTGCGCCCGGAGATGAGCGCTGCCGAAGTGACCGACGCCGCCATCGACTACATCGAACGCGACGACCCCGACGTGCTGGTGTTGAACTACGCCAACCCCGACATGGTCGGCCACACGGGCGATTTCGAGGCGGCTGTCGAGGCGGTGGAAGCCGTCGACACCCAGCTCGGTCGCCTGGTCGAGGCCATCCACGCCGCCGGCGGGCACGTTCTCGTCACCGCCGACCACGGCAACGCCGACGACATGGGAACGGCCGACGACCCCCACACCGCCCACACGGACAATCCGGTGCCGTTCGTCTACCTCGCCCCCGGCGACGACCCCACCGGCGGCCGGCGGGTCCGTCCCGGTGGCTCGCTGTGTGACGTGGCGCCGACCATCCTCGAACTCGTCGGCGTCGAGAAGCCGGCCGTCATGACCGGCGAGTCGTTGCTGGAGTAGCGCACCTACAGCTGGCAGTACAGTCGGTAGACGGGGCCGGCGAACGCCAGCACCGCGAGCATTGCCGCCCCGACGACCACCCGCGGATCCATCGCGGCGGCCAGCGACGCGCTCGACAGCGCCGCGAACGAGTCACCGGCGACGACACCCGCTGCGACCCACGGCACCTCGCCGATGGCGGTTCCGAGCGCGAACGCCCGGAGCGGGACGCCCGCGACGCCGGCCCCCGCCGACACCACGTCCGAGGGGAGCGGCAGGAGGCGACTGCCGACGACGCTCCGCACGTCGCCCGTCTCGGCGACCAGTCGCTCGCCTGCGGCGGCGACCGATCCATCGCCCGATCCCAGCCCAGCCATCCAGTACGGGGGCAGACTCGTCACGACGACCAGGCCGAGCGCCAGGGGAAAGCCGCCGATGCCGAGGCCGTAGCCCGCGGCGACGGCGAGCAGCGTCGTCGGCCACGCGAACAGCGGGCGGACGGCGGCGACGACGACGAGTACGGCCGTCAGGCGGAGCGGATCGGCCGCCACCCACGCCACCCGATCGAGGACCACGCCCGGCGAGACGAGGACGCCGAAGACGGCGACGAGGGCGACCAGCCCTGCGCCGGTGAGGAGTCGCAGGCGACGATCCATATCCGCTCGCTCGTCGCCCCGGTGCAAACGGCTTGCGCTTCTCGGGCGGCGAGCACGCCGGGATTCACGACCGGCCGACGCCCCGCCGGGACGTTGATGAGTGGGCGTCGCCAAGGGACGAACACGAACCGTGACGACTGATGATCGCGCACGCGAGCGGGCGGGAGCGCGAGACGGCGACGACCGCGTCGACCTCGCCCTCGACTTGCTCGCCGCCCTCGAACACGACGACCTGTCGCTGTCGGCCGTCGTCGACCGGATCGAGACGGTGACGACCGATCCGACGCTCGTTCGAACCATCCTCGACGAGGCCGAACTCCGCGGAATCATCGAGCGCGAGGCGGACCGGGTTCGCCTGCAACGCGGCGGGTTCGTCCGCTTCGAGCGACAGGTCGTCACGCGAGAGGGCGAGTTCGACTGTCGGCGCTGTGGTGCGTCGCTCTCGACCGGTCACTTCGTCCAGTTCGACACCGACGAGCTCGGTCCCTTCGGCTCCTCCTGCGTGCGAAAAGTGCTCGGCCGGGACTAGCGACCCTGCCGCAGTTCCTCGATCAACCGCTGAATCGTCCGCTCCTGTCGTTCGAGGCGTTCGTTCTGGGCCTCGATCTGCTTCCGGAGCTCGGCCAGTTCGCGGGCAACCTCGTCGTCGACGACGCCGGCCGACCGGAAGCCCGAGTCGCCGAAGCCCTCGCCGCGCTCCGTCGCCGCTTCCGTCCGTTCCTCGTCCGCCGTCGCCTCTCTCGCGGTGGCCTCACTCGTCGCGCCCTCCGTCACGTCACCCTCCACGCCACTCGTGTCCAACGGGCCGGGACCGTCACCGAACGACACCGTCCCGTCCTCGTCGGCGTCCGTATCGGCGGTACTCTCGTCGTCCGGCTCCGCCGACGCCGTCGACGTGCGGAGTTCCTCGATGTCGTCGACGCCGTGGTACGCACACACCGCCGAGACGAGTCCCTCGCGCACCGCTCGCGCCTGATCGTTCGGCGCCTTGAACCGCTCCTGGCGCCCGTCGACCGTGATGACGACTGACGTGGCGACGCTCCCCTCCTCGAAGTCGAGATCGGTCACGTCGTCGAAGTGGTACTCCTCGTACTCCTCGTCCCAGACGGCCGCCCCGATGTGGCGGACGAGTCGCGCGCTCGTGATGACGATCGTCAACTCGCTGAACCGGTACGTCTGTTTGACCGTCTCGCCCCGATCCGTGATGTCGCGCGCGTTGAATACGCCCGCGAGAACGGGGTGGAGCACCTGATCGACCTGTTTCGTCGGCACCGAGAACGTGCGCTCGCCGTCGAGCCCGTAGTCGAGCGTGACCTTGGCCTTGCGTCGTCCCTCGGAGACCCCGACGCGCTCGGCGTCGTGGGGGTACTCCTCGACCGTCTCGTCGGAGAGGAGGCCCTCCGCCCGGTAGACGAGCGTCCGTGTCGGCGTCACGAGAAGCAGGTCGTCACCGCCGAGTCCGACGCGTGCCGCTACGGACTCGCCGTCGAGGGTGGACTGGACGATATCCGGCAAACTCATGGACGGAGTGTCCCCGTCGCGGATGATAATACTGCCGGCTGTACGTCAATACCGCTGTTCACCACCGCACGTGGCGAGTCTCTCGAGACAGTTACAGCCGACAGTGCATTCGGGGTGGACCGATATGGGAAGCTTCAAGGGCGGCATTTGCTTACGATCTACTGCGCCCGGGTGGCTTAGCTGGACATAGCGCCGCACTCATAGGGTATTCGAGCTTCGGTGCGGATACACCTCGGCCTTGGAAGCCTCCGCCTCCCTCGAGGCCCGCCGAGCCTCGTAACCTGGGACATGCGGAGATCGTGGGTTCGGAGCCCACCCCGGGCATCCTTCGCGACACTTCTCCCCTTCGCCGCTCCGAAACCGAACGTCACCCGACACCGTCGGTGACGGACCCCGTCTCCGATCCGCTTTTGAATTAACGAACGTGTCGTTTGTGACGACAGATATTAAAATGTGCGGGGTAAAAGACCAATTAGGTAGGAATAATGGAATTCCACTTCGACCTCCGTGACCTGTTCCGCTTGTTATCGCCGACCGAGTGTCTGATCGAGGCGCTGTCGATCACGCTGTTGCTGATCGCCATGCTCGGCTGTGGCATCGCCGCGCTGCCGCACTGACGCTACTTCTCCCAGGTCACTTGTACGTCGCCCCCGGGGAGTGACTGCGCCCAACGTACATCGATATCGCGCGCACGCGTCCCCGCGGGGACGGCGTAGACCAGGTCTCCGCGCGTGACCGTCCGTCCGTCGAGTGTCATGCTCTCGTAGGGATCGTCGGAGACATCCTGGCGTTGCGGCCGGGCTTCGCCGTCGATTTCGAGGACGAAATCCGACGCCGGAGGCGTGGTCAGCGGCTCTTCGAGTCGGTTCCGGACGTCGAGTCGGATGATCGCCCACGCTTCGCCGTCGGCGGGCACGGGTGTGCTCGGCGTCGCGGTCGTGTTGTCCGCGGTGGGGTACTCCGATTCGAACGAGCCGCCGAGGACGTTGAGAAAGAGCCCCGTCGGCGTCGCGTATCGCTTGCCGAAATCGAGTACCTTCGGGACGATTTCGGTCTGCCACGTCTCGTCGAACGCCTCCAGCCGGTAGTGGTAGGTGTTCAGATAGGCGGGGGTCGCCCGGGGGCTCTCCCACGCGGCCACCTCCCCCGGCTGGACGGGCATGCTGATCTCGCCTCGTGCCTCCTCCCACTCGCCGTCGCCGACCTTGAGACTCAGCTTCGACGTGAAGGTCCGTTCCTGTTCGGTCGTGTTCCGGACGCCGACGGCGAAGGAGAACGGGACGTTCAACGGGACGGTGTCGGGTGCTTCGATCCCGTCGAGTTCGAACGGATCGGTGGCGGTCGACGTCGGTTGGGCCGTCGGCGTCTCGGTCGAGTCGGCGTCGCCGCCGGCGTCGCCGCCGTCGGCACAGCCCGCGAGGGCCGTCGTTCCGAGCGTCGCGAGGAGGGTCCGGCGGTGCATACGCCCACCTAACCCGGGCGACGCGTATATGTCACGCGGTTCGCCACGGGGAGAGAAATGTTAACATACAGTCATTGGAGCTTCCACCGATATCCACCGGTAGAGCGGCTTTGATACCGACGTGGCTGCGTCTGACACACGCGCGACAAGACCACAAAACATATACCGGACTTGCATAAAGAAAACTCCGTACCCCTACCGGTGGTGTCAGTCGGACGGCTCCGCTGTCGACCACGAATCCGACACGAAAGAGGAGCGGCCTCGGGACTGTCACAGCGAATCCAACAACGCAAAACATGACAGAATATAACGACAAGGTCCGCGCAGTCATTCTCGCGGCGCTCATGGTATTCAGCGTCTTCGCTGGTACCGTGGCGTTTACGGGATCGACTGTCGCGGCACCGAGCAGTTCAAGTGACCTTACTGGGACATCGGTTAATCCCAATGATGTCCCTGCGCAGAGTGGTGTAGTTCACGAAATCGAATACACTGTCGACAACGTTAGTGCAGATGGTGTTGCTGACACATCTAACGTTACTGTGGCCGCTGGCAGTATCAGTGGGACTCCGTCAGTCTCATCTGTCGAAAATGTGCAGGCCGTGAACGGTAGCGGAGATACTGTCAGTTCATCGTCTTCCGGTGCCGAAATCACTGTCAACCCCGATCCGGCAGATGCTGATTACGCGACTCCGACCTCTCCCGAGGAGGCGCAGATCACTATTACTGCCGATGTGACGGTTGACTACAGTGGTGCCAACGATGCCGAAAGTGGGAATCTCGCTGTCGACTTCTACGACAGTGATGACGGTACTTCCAGTGCCGCTTTCGGACCTAGTTCGATCGGTTCGGTCACCATCGACACTACTCTGACGCGCGGTGCCAACTTCCAGACCTCGGACCCGGCCGGCGGTGACATCTACTCCGGTGCCACCGTCTACCAGGGCGAGGAAGACATCAACTTCGCCGGCAGCCTCAACCAGGAGCTCCTTGGCGCGAGCGGTAACGCCGAGGGGAACGTGCTGAGCCCGCCGATCCCGGAGGATCAGATCACCGGCACCTACGACAACAACGGTGCTGACTCCA
>Ga0207720_100994_pt1 | contig 12790 bp, 13 predicted proteins | sample A23P2SouthBayCA_2_FD_187751 | JGI IMG/M metagenome (GOLD analysis project Ga0207720, IMG submission 187751) | Aerobic enrichment media microbial communities from Eden Landing Ponds, California, USA - A23 E3 (2) (SPAdes) | ecosystem: Environmental > Aquatic > Marine > Unclassified | place...
GCAGGCGGGCGAGTTCGCCGCCGGCGAAGCGCTCGGGGGTGGAGTCGGCGACGCGGAGGATGTCGCGGAGGAGTTCCTGCCCCTCGTAGCCCTCGTCGTCGAGGAGCGTCGTGAGGGTCTTGCGGGCGTCCTTGATGTCGCCCTCGCGGGCGTTGATGAGGAGCGTCTTCAGCTCGTCGTCGAAGCCCACGTCGCCGAGGGCGGCGTGGACCGTGGACATGGTGACCTCGTCGGCCTCGGTGGCCGTCCGCTGGGCCGAGAGGATTGCCTTGCGGACGTTCCCGTTCGAGGCGTCGGTGAGGAACTGAAGGCCGCCGGCGTCGTAGTCGACTCCCTCGGCGTCGAGGATGTCGGCGAGAAGCGCTTCGAGCGCCTCGTCGTCGGGCGCGGGCATGGGAACCGGGAAACACCGCGAGCGAATCGGAGGGATGAGCTTCGAGGGCTGGCGCGTGGTGATGACGAACTGCGTGGTCCGGTGGTGCTGTTCCATCACGCGGCGGAGCGCCTGCTGGAAGTCCTCGCGGATGGACTCGGCGTTGTCGAGGACGATGGTCTTGTACTCCCCGGACATCGGGGCGTAGCTGGCGGACTCCTTGAGCACGCGGTTTATCATGTCGCGTTTCGCCATGCGACTGCGGCCGTCGAGGAACTGCTCGAACCGCGGGTCGGCGCGAATCTGCTTTTTGGTCCGGTTGAAGAAGTCCGCGACGTTGAGTTCGATGAGGTCGTTTTCGGGGTCCGAGTGCGCCTCGCGGGCCAGCGCGCGGACGGCGGCGGTCTTGCCGACGCCCGGCGGGCCCTGTACGACGAGGTTCATCGGTTCGTCCACGGCGCGTCGGAGGCGGTCGCGGACCTCCGGCTGTGGGAGGTCGTCGAGCCCCGGCGCGTGCGTCTCAGTCCACAGCGGCGCGTCCATTGGACTCCGGTAGCAGACGGTCGGGTAAGAATCGGTCGGTCCGGGGCGTCGGACGGATTCGGGGGTCCTGTGGGCGAGCCCCGAGGCCGCGACGGATTCGACGCACGTTTAGTCCCGCCGCGATCATTGTGGTGCATGTCCATGCGCGCGACCTTCCTCGGGACCGGCGGGGCCGTCCCCACCACGGCGCGTGCGCCGAGCGCGTTCCTCGTGAACCGCGACGGCGAGCGCCTGTTGTTCGATTGCGGGGAGGGCACGCAACGCCAGATGATGCGCTACGGGACCGGGTTCGGCGTCAGCCACCTGTTCGTCACCCATCTCCACGGCGACCACATCCTCGGCATCCCCGGCCTGATTCAGACGCTCGACTTCAACGACCGCGACGCCTCGCTTGCCATCCACGGCCCGCCGGGGAGCAAGCGCCACCTCGAAAACCTCGTCCACGCCGGCGGCTACCAGCCCGGCTTCCACGTCTCCGTCCACGAGGTCCGACCGGGGAACGTCGCCTACCGCGCCGACGACTACGAGGTCCGCGCGTTCGACACCGAACACCGGACCGCCTCCGTCGGCTACGCCCTCGTCGAGGACGACCGCCCCGGCCGGTTCGACCGCGAGAAGGCCGAGGCACTCGGCGTCCCCGTCGGCCCGGCGTTCGGCCGCCTCCACGCCGGCGAGGACGTGGAGCTCGAAGACGGGACCGTCGTGCGCTCCGAGCGGGTCGTCGGCGACCCCCGGCCCGGGCGAACCGTCGTCTACACGGGCGACACCCGCCCGCTCGACTCGACCGTCGAGGTCGCCCGCGACGCCGACCTGCTCGTCCACGACGCGACGTTCACCGACGAGGAGGCCGAGCGGGCGAAACAGACCGCGCACTCGACCGCCCGCGAGGCCGCCCGAATCGCCCGCGACGCCGACGTTCGACGGTTCGCGCTGACGCACGTCTCCGCCCGCTACGCCGCCGACCCGAGCCCGCTTCTCGAACAGGCCCGCGAGGTGTACGACGGCGAGGCGTTCGTCGCCGAAGACGGCCAGAAACTGGAGCTTCCGTACGCCGACAGCGACGGCGGCGGGGCCGAGACCGGGGAGTAGCCGGACGGCGAGACGCGCGAAAAAAAGAGATTCAGTCCCGGTGGTCGTCGCAGACGGGGTTGTCGCCGTCGTCGAGGAGGACGACCGGGACCCCGAGGACGACCCACTCGCGGACGTACCGCCGGCGCGTCGTCGCGGGCGACCCGCACTCGACGCAGGCGGCGTCCGCGGCCTCGACGGCCGATTCGATGATTCTCGTCCGCGGGCCGACCGCCGTCCGCGGATACGCCGGGCGTTTGGACAGGAGCGCCGCGAGCGCCGCGACGACCGCGAGGCCGACGACCGGCAGGACGAACCGACCGACACCAGAGCGCGCGAGGACGCCGACGACGACGAGCAACACGACCGCGGCGGCCAGTTCGCGGAGGAGACGCATCGGCGGCGTCAGTTGCTCGTCTCGTTTTCGGAGCCGGACGAGGATGACGACCTCGACGACGCCGAGTTATCATCCGACGACGAACCGGCGGACGAACTCGACGACGAATCCGACGAGGACGACCGGTCGCTATCGAGCGACCGGACGAACTGCGGGTAACCGCCGTCGCCGACCGGGATGTAGACGGTGTCCGTCTCGTCGAGCTTCTCGATGTACTTCTGGGCCAGCACCTCGTCGGACAGCGACTCCGCGAGGATGCGGTTGGCGTCGGCCTGCCCCTGCGCCTCGATGCGCTTGCGCTCGGCCTCCAACTCCTCGACGGCGAGTTCGTCCTGCTTCTGCTGGCGGCGCTGTTCGGTGATTTCCTTCTGTTCGACCGCCTGCGCGTACTCGGCGGGGAGTTCGACGTTGCGGACCTGCACCGCTTCGAGGATGAGGCCGTCCTCGGCGAACTCCTCGGCGAGTTCCTTCTCGGCGGCGGCCTTCAGTTGGGTCTGGCCCTCGCCGGTGTAGATGACGGTGACGGGCAGTCGGCCCGCCTCGGTCCGGAGCACCGACCGAATCGACGGACGAATCAGTCGCTCTTCGGCGGTGTCGAGCGTCCGGTAGTTGCGGTAGAACTCGACGGCCTGCCCGGCGTCGATGCGGTAGCGGACGGTCACGTCGATGTCCGTCCGGAGGCCGTCTTCGGTCAGGACCGTGATGGCGTCGTCGCCCCGTTTGTCGCCTTCGCTCGTCGACGACGACATCGTGTACGACTGCGGTCGCACCGACAGCGACGAGGTCGACTGCGAGACGGGGTTGACGAAGTGCGCGCCGGGTTCGAAGACGGTGCCGGTGGTCGCGCCCCACTTCTTGACGACCTTGACGTTCCCCTCTTCGACGGGTTCCCACGCGAGGAGCCCGGCGATAGGGGCGGCGATAAGGAGGAGGGCGACGACACCGATGAGGGCGATGCGCGTCAGCGACCGGGAGGTCACCGACGGCGGGTCGGGGATGTCAGAACTCATCAGTTCCATTTCAAATAGCCGAGACTTGTTTGTTTCGTGTCAGCCGTGGGTCGCGGCGGCGGTGTCCCCGGCGGAACCCACTCGACGGCCGCGTCGCGCAAACGCGACACCCGGTCGAGTCGGCACCCGCGACCGGCGTGGAGTATATATTCGGCGCGGCCCTAGTCGCCGTCGTGAACGACCGGACGAGTGCGCTCGACTCGGTCGTCTTCGGCGTCGACATCCAGAGCGGCGATATCCGCGGCGACTCGCCGTCGTACGCGCTGGTCGTGTTGGACACCCGAGACACCGAGTCAGACGAGGTCCGAATCGAACGAGACGTGGTCTCCTTCCGCAAGTTACGCCGACTCATCGAGCGCGACGAACCGCGCGTCGTCGCCACGGACAACATGTACGAGTTGGCGACCGACAAGGACGATTTAGTCCGGTTCCTGCGGTGGCTCCCCCACGGGACGCAGTTGGTGCAGGTGACCGGCGCGGAGCGGCCGGAACCGCTCTCGCGGGTCGCCTCGCGTCACGGCGTCCCCTACGGCAAAGACCCGATGAAGGAGGCCGAGGCCGCGGCCCTGCTCGCCCTCGGCAACGTCGGCTACGAGGTCGCCGCCTTCGAGAACACGACGACCGTGAAGGTCTCTCGCGGCCGCTCGACCGGCAAGGGCGGGTGGAGTCAGGACCGCTACACGCGCCGCATCCACGGGTCGGTCAAACAGCAGACCCGCGAGGTCGAGTCGGCGCTGAAGGAGGCCAACCTCGACTACGAGCGGGACGTGACGGAGAAGTACGGCGGCTACTCGCAGGCGCTTTTCACCGTCGAGGCGCGGCCCGAGGACATTCCCGTGTCCACCCACCGCTCGGGCGACACCCGCGTCGAAATCGAGCGCGAGCGCCGCGACGGCATCGAGTTCGAACCCCTCGTGAAGCGCCGCGACCGCGTCATCGTCGGCATCGACCCCGGCACGACCACCGCCGTCGCCGTCGTCGGGTTCGATGGCCGCGTCCTCGACGTGCACTCGACGCGCACCGCCGACACCGCCGGGGTCATCGAGTGGCTCATCGAGCGCGGGCGGCCCAGTCTCGTCGCCGCCGACGTCCAGCCGATGCCCGAGACGGTCGAGAAGTTCCGGCGGAGCTTCGACGCCGCCGGCTGGGCCCCGCCGAGCGACCTCCCCGTCGACGAGAAGCTCCACCGGACCCGCGAGGTCGACTACGAGAACGACCACGAGCGCGACGCGCTCGCCGCGGCGCTGTTCGCCTTCGACGACCACGAAGACCAGTTCGAGCGCATCTCACGGAAGGTGCCCGCCGACGTGGACAGAGAGGAGGTTATCGCCCGCGTGCTCGGGAGCGAGGAGTCGGTCGAGGCCGTCCTCCGAGAGATGAGCGACGACCCCGACGACGGCGGCGACGACTCCGACGAGGAGGCTCACGAGGAACCCGAGCTCACGCCCGAAGAACGCGAGATTCGGACGTTGCGGTCGCGGGTCGAGCGTCTGGAATCGCACGTCGAGGACCTGAAGTCGACCATCGAGGAGAAAGACGAGACCATCGAGGAGTACAAACAGGAGCTCTCGGACGCCCGCCGCGAGGAGCGTCGCGAGGCCCGGGAGCGCCGGGAGGTCACCCGGCTCGAACGCGAGAACGGCCGGTTAGAGCGGAAAGTCGAGTCGCTCGAATCCGACAAGGCGGAGCTCGCCGACAAGCTCGACCAACTGAAGTCGCTGTGGAAGCTCGACCACTCGAACTTCGCGGAGGTGAACACCGACGGCAGTTTGGTGCCGGTCAAAATCGTCGAGCAGTTCACGAACGGCGCGCTCGACCACACCGCCGAGGAGTACGGCATCGCCGGCGGCGACGTGGTCTACCTCCGCGACGCCAGCGGGGCCGGGCGGACGACCGCCGAGCGACTCGCCGCGTTCGACCCCCGCGTCGTCCTCCGGTCGGGCAACCTCTCGGAAGTCGCAGACGAGGTGCTGTTCGAGGCCGACGTGCCGGTCGCACCCGCCGACGGCGTGACGATTCAGGAGATAGACGAACTCGCCGTGGCGAAGGAGTCCGAGGTGGCCGCCGCCATCGACGACTGGGAAGACCGGGCCGAGGAGCGCCAGAAGGAACAGCGCGAGGAGATGGTCGACCAGATCATCTCCGAACACCGCGCCGAGAACCGGCGCGGATAGCGTCGAGTCGGGTTTTCAGTCGGTCGCGTCGTGGCCGACGACGACGGCGACCACGAGGTACAGCGCCGCGCCGACGAGCGGCAGGAGGAAGGCGACAACGGCCCAGAACGTCGCGTTTCGTCCCTTGAGCGTCGCGTCCCTGTGGACTCGGTACGGGAGGTAGACGTGGAACGCGAGGAAGTAGACGGCGAACCCGAGGATGTACGGGAGGAGGTCGCCGCCGCGGACCGACGCCCACATGACCGCGAGCAGGCCGAAGACGACGAGGATGAGCGCGGCGAAGATGATGGCGGGCGCACGCGTCGTGGTTCCTGAGTCGGACATCACCCGGAGTTGGGACCGGTGGGTGTTGTCCGTTTCGCCCGCGAGCGGCTTCCAGAAGTCATATGCCACGCCCCCGACACCGAACACGTATGGACGCATACGACCTGATCACTCGGAACGCCTCCGAAGTGGTCACGGAGGACGAAGTGCGCGCGCTGGCCGACGACCCCGAGGGCAAGCGAGCGTACGTGGGCTACGAGCCCTCCGGCGTCCTCCATATCGGTCACATGCTCACCGCCAACAAGCTCATCGACCTCCAAGCGGCGGGCTTCGAGGTGGTCGTGCTTCTGGCGGACGTACACGCCTACCTCAACGGCAAGGGCACGTTCGAGGAGATTCGCGAGACGGCCGAGCGGATGAAAGCGCAGTTCATCGCCTACGGCCTCGACGAGAGCCAGACGGAGTTCGTCCTCGGCTCGGAGTACCAGCTCGACGAGAGCTACGTCCTCGACCTGCACGCGCTCGAACTGGAGACGACGCTCTCGCGCGCCGAACGCGCCATGGCCGAAATCAAGAGCGGCGACGGCGTCACCGTCGCGCAGGCGGTCTACCCCATCATGCAGGCGCTCGACATCGTCTACCTCGACGTGGACCTCGCCATCGGCGGGATGGAACAGCGCAAGGTCCACATGCTCGCCCGCGACACGCTCCCGGGCATCGGCGAGGAGTCGCCGACCTGCATGCACACGCCGCTCATCGCGGACCTCGGGACGGGCATCGGCAAGATGTCCTCCTCCGAGGGCGTCACCATCTCGATGGAGGACTCCGCGGCGGACATCGAAGACAAGGTCAACGGCGCGTTCTGCCCGCCGACGGCCGACCCCGACCCGACCGACGAGGGCGAGGAACGCGAGAACCCCGTTCTCCAGATTTTCGAGTACCACGTCTTCCCGCGCTTCGAACGGGTCGTCGTCGAGCGCCCCGACCAGTACGGCGGGAACCTCGACTACGACGACTACGAATCGCTGGAGGCCGACCTCGAATCCGGCGAGCTCCACCCGGCCGACGCGAAGGGCGCGCTCGCGGACTACCTCGACGAACTCATCGAACCGGGCCGCGCGAAGATAGCTGAGTGAGCCAACGCGGGAATCGGCGGCCCGTCAGGCCATCCCGAACATCTTCATTACGCCCTCGGCGAGGCCGCTGGCGACGAGACCGAGACCGGCGACGACGAACGCGAGCCCCGCCGCGACGACGGGCGCTTGATAGGCGACGATACCGATACCCAAGAGCAGGGAGACGACGCCGGCGATACCCTTCGTGCCGAGTTTGTCGAGCATACGACGACGGCGGGTCGGGAGCGCCCTAAACGCGTCGTTCCGTCCGCTTCCTACCGGTCGAACGTCGGCGGATTTAACCATACCCACGTCGAACGCTCGCGCATGAGCGACGACGAGAACGAGAGCCGCCGAGACCTTCGAATGCCGAACGACGACGAAGTGTTCGCCGTCGTGACGAACATGCTCGGGGCCAATCGTATTCGCGTCCGCTGTGCCGACGGCGTCGAGCGGACCGCTCGCATTCCCGGACGGATGCAGAAGCGAATCTGGATTCGAGAAGACGACGTGGTGCTCGTCGAACCGTGGGACTGGCAGGACGAGAAGGCCGACGTGTCGTGGCGCTACGAGAAGTCCGAGGCCGACCAGCTCCGCCGCGAAGGCCACATCCAGTAAGGCGTTCGAGACCGCGCCGACCGACCGGCAACCGACCGCCGACCGATACCGACCCGGAGCCTGTGCCCTTTTTATCTCACCTCCCGTAGCCCTAGTCCAATGACTGACGAGTTCGGCATGGTCGAACCCCAAGAGGGCGAGGCGTTCGGCGACGAGTGGGAGGAGATAGACGTCTCCGACGACGAGGCGGACCGCATCGCGCGCCGCAAGGACCGCGACTTCGACGAGTTCCGAATTCGACTGAAGGACGCCGACCAGTTCAAAGTCGAGCAGTCGGTGTTCGACGACGCGACCTTCGCCGCCATCTACAAACTCGTCCAAGACGGGTACATCGACGCGTTCGGCGGCCCGATTTCGACAGGCAAGGAGGCCAACGTCTTCGAGGCGCTCGGCGAGGACGACACCGACGTGGCGGTCAAGATATACCGCATCAACGCCTCCGACTTCCGGCACATGCGCGACTACCTCGAAGGCGACCCGCGCTTCGAGAACATCGGCCACGACAAGGGGCAGGTCGTCCGCGCGTGGGTCAGAAAGGAGTACGCCAACCTCGAACGCGCCCAGCGCGCCGGCGTCCGGGTGCCGAACCCCATCGCGGTCCAACGGAACGTCCTCGTGATGGAACTCGTCGGCGTCGTCGACGACCGGGCGCGACGGCTCTCGGAGGTGCGCGTCGAGAACCCCCAGACCGCCTACGAGGTGGTCCGCGAGTACATGCGCCGACTCCACCGCGCCGGCCTCGTCCACGGTGACCTCTCGGAGTACAACCTCATCATCCACGAGGGCGAACTCGTCGTCATCGACCTCGGACAGGCCGTCACGGTCCACCACCCCAACGCCGAGGAGTTCCTCCGGCGGGACTGTCGCAACGTGGCCAACTTCTTCCGGCGGCAGGGGGCCGACGCCGACGGCGACTCGCTGTACGAGTTCGTCACGGCCGACGAGGCCGAAGACGGGGACGGCGGAGCCGAGTGAACCGAGGAGAGACACAGACCCGCCGCGAGACGGGTGTGCGACCGAGACACGCGGCGAGTCGCCGAGCGAACGCTTAAACCACTCCGCCGGGTATCGGGTGATATGCAGCACGTCAAGGTGCCGCAGGACCGAATCGGTGTTCTCATCGGCGAAGGTGGCTCGACGCTCCGAGAGATAGAGAGTCGCGCGGAAGTCCGACTCGACGTGGACTCGGAGAACGGAAGCGTCGCCATCGACAGCGTCGGCGACCCCGTACTCGGTATGGTCGCTCCCGACGTGGTTCGAGCGGTCGGCCGCGGCTTCGCCCCGGAGGACGCGATGGCGCTCCTCGACGACGAGATGATGATGTTCGAACTCATCGAGATAGACCGGCACACCCGAAACAAAAACGACATGCGGCGACAGAAGGGCCGCCTCATCGGCGAGGACGGCCGCACCCGCGAACTCATGGAAGAGCTGACGGGTGCCGACGTGGTCATCTACGGCTCGACGCTCGGCATCATCGGCCAACCCGAGGAGGTCGAGGTCGTCCGCCGGGCCGTCGAGATGATTCTCGACGGCGCGCCCCACGGCGCGGTGTACTCCTTCCTCGAACGGAAGCACAACGAACTGACCCAGGGCTTCAACGTCCGGCAGAACAACTGAGACGCCACCGCCGACGAGTCCACCGCCGACACTGCACTCGCCCGCATCGTCTTTTCACCGCACTCGCTTCCGGACTGGCCAGACCGCCCGACGAAACCGACGATAACCGACTCATAAACCGTCGAAACCGGCCGCCGTCGCCGGGGGACGACCGCCCCACCGTGTTGCGTTTTGCCATACCAATAAACGAAGCTTTTTTATAGAATCACAAACAATCAAGCGATGACTATGAGCCAGCGAATGCAGCAGGGTCAGCCCATGATCATTCTGGGCGAGGACTCCCAGCGCACATCCGGACAGGATGCGCAGTCGATGAACATCACGGCCGGGAAGGCCGTCGCAGAGGCCGTACGCACGACGCTCGGCCCCAAGGGGATGGACAAGATGCTCGTCGACTCCGGCGGGCAGGTCGTGGTCACGAACGACGGCGTCACCATCCTCAAGGAGATGGACATCGACCACCCCGCGGCCAACATGATCGTCGAAGTCTCCGAGACCCAGGAAGACGAGGTCGGAGACGGCACGACGACGGCCGTCATCATCGCCGGCGAACTCCTCGACCAGGCCGAGGACCTCCTCGAATCCGACGTCCACGCGACGACCATCGCGCAGGGCTACCGCCAGGCCGCCGAGAAGGCCAAGGAAGTCCTCGAAGACAACGCTATCGAGGTCACGGAAGACGACCGCGAAAGCCTCCAGAAGATCGCCGCGACGGCGATGACCGGCAAGGGCGCGGAGTCCGCGAAGGACCTGCTCGCCGAACTCGTCGTCGACGCCGTGCTGGCCGTCAAGGACGAAGGCGGCATCGACACGGACAACGTCTCCATCGAGAAGGTCGTCGGCGGCACCATCGACAACTCCGAGCTCGTCGAGGGCGTCATCGTCGACAAAGAGCGCGTCGACGAGAACATGCCCTACGCCGTCGAGGACGCGAACATCGCCATCCTCGACGACGCGCTGGAAGTCCGCGAGACCGAAATCGACGCGGAAGTCAACGTCACGGACCCCGACCAGCTTCAGCAGTTCCTCGACCAGGAAGAAAAACAGCTGAAAGAGATGGTCGACCAGCTCGTCGAGGTCGGCGCCGACGCCGTCTTCGTCGGTGACGGCATCGACGACATGGCCCAGCACTACCTCGCGAAGGAGGGCATCCTCGCGGTCCGCCGCGCCAAGTCCTCCGACCTCAAGCGACTCGCCCGCGCGACGGGCGGCCGCGTCGTCAGCAGTCTCGACGACATCGAGGCCGACGACCTCGGCTTCGCCGGCTCCGTCGGACAGAAGGACGTCGGCGGCGACGAGCGCATCTTCGTCGAGGACGTCGAGGACGCGAAGTCCGTCACGCTCATCCTCCGCGGTGGCACGGAGCACGTCGTCGACGAGCTCGAACGCGCCATCGAGGACTCCCTCGGCGTCGTCCGCACGACGCTCGAAGACGGGAAGGTCCTCCCCGGCGGCGGCGCGCCCGAGACGGAGCTCTCCCTGCAGCTCCGCGAGTTCGCCGACTCCGTCGGCGGCCGCGAACAGCTCGCCGTCGAGGCGTTCGCCGAGGCGCTGGACATCATCCCGCGCACCCTCGCCGAGAACGCCGGTCTCGACCCCATCGACTCCCTCGTCGACCTGCGCTCGCGCCACGACGGCGGCGAGTTCGCCGCCGGCCTCGACGCCTACACGGGCGAGGTCATCGACATGGAAAAAGAGGGCGTCGTGGAGCCCCTCCGCGTCAAGACCCAGGCTATCGAGTCCGCGACCGAAGCCGCAGTCATGATCCTCCGCATCGACGACGTCATCGCGGCTGGCGACCTCTCCGGTGGCCAGACCGGCGGCGACGACGACGAAGGCGGCGCGCCCGGCGGCATGGGCGGCGGCATGGGTGGCATGGGCGGTATGGGCGGCATGGGCGGTGCCATGTGAAATTGGAGTAGGTAATCCAATTTCACGTGGGCCACCGAGCTTCGCTCGGTGACGCCGATGTAAATCGCGCCCAGAGAGGCCACCATACACCCACACCCCGACTTCGCATCGACTCGAATCGCTCGGCCGAATTCACGACGTTTTTTGCGGCTTCACGTCCGTTAGCGTCTGCTTTGTCCGCTCGCGCGTCGGTTGGGACGCCGTTAATCGAGCGTCCGCGACGCGGCGTCGTCTGCCGCCCCGAGACGGTAGGCGTATCGGCAAGCGGTTCGCAACAGAAGTTGGCAAATATCTATAAAACGTCCGGTAAGATTCGTGAAACGCCGGTATTCGGCTCTATACTTATCTCTCGAGACAGCCTCTGTCGGGACGTATGTCCCCACCCGAGACCCCGGCGACCGACGCCGACTCGGACGCGACCACGCCCGCGAATCGACCGCCGTTTCTGGCCGTCGTCGCGCCCCGTCTCTCCGAGGCGGCGGCGCTCGCGGGGGCGCTCCTCCCCGGTGTCGTCCCGCTCGTCCGCGCGCCGCACAGCACCTCCCCATCGAACCTCCGGGCCACCCTCGCCGCGATGCGTCGACCGGACGCCCCGCTCGTCGTGGCGACCGATAGCGCGGCCGCCGTCCGCGACGCCGACCGCGTCCACGTCGCCGACGGGGGCGTCGTGGTCGAATCCGGCGCGCCGACCGACCTGCTCGCGGTCCCCGGTGTCTACGCCCGGCGCTACGGTGCCGAACTCGGCGCGAACTTCGCTGACCCGGGAAAAGACGTCGCCGACGAATGACCGCCGCGCCGGGATTGCCGCCCAACCTTCATCTCCTTCGCCGAACGAGCTAGCGGTATGGGCGAGAGAGCGTGTTACCGCGAGTTCTGTCCGGACTGCGACGCGCCGGTGACCATCGTCGACGACGAGTGCCCGGAATGTGGACGAGAGTTGGCCGTCGTCTGAGAACCGTCGTCACTCGGGGACTCGCGCGTCGATGTGATGGACCGCGTGCGGGGAGAGATACCGGCCGCCCGGCACCTCGACCCACCCGTTGACGAGCACGCGGACCGGCCCCTCGTGGAGCACGGACTCCATCTCGGCGTCGCCGTAGACGACCGCGTCGTCTATCGTCTGTTCGAATCGCCCCCCGAACGGGGAGTCGGACGCAAAGACCATACACGAGACAACTATCCAACACGTAATGAGAATGGTGGGAGGTCGCGGTGTTCACGACGATTCGGCAGTGTTCGGGGCGACGCGACGAGGGGGCAGTCGCTCTTTGATTCGAATCCCGCGCGTGGCGTTCCGACACGCCTCGCTATCGCTCGGCGGTCTCCCACAACGAAAAGAGCGCGACGAGCTACAGCATCAAAAGAGCGCGACGAGCTACAGCATCAAAAGAGCGCGACGGGATTGAGCAAACGCGAAGCGTTTGCGATGTCCGTCGCGCGAGCGAGGCCTCCGGCCGAGCGAGCGCGACGGGATTCGAACCCCAGTCGCAACAAGTTGCTCCTTGATTCGAATCCCGCGCGTGGCGTTCCGACACGCCTCGCTGTCGCTCGGCGGTCTCCCACAACGAAAAGAGCGCGACGGGATTCGAACCCGCGACCATCGGATTAGAAGTCCGACGCTCTGTCCGACTGAGCTACGCGCCCTCGATGCCCACAAACCGGTCCTGCAAGAAAAACGAATCGGGTTCTACCCGTCG
>Ga0207720_100996_pt1 | contig 12763 bp, 10 predicted proteins | sample A23P2SouthBayCA_2_FD_187751 | JGI IMG/M metagenome (GOLD analysis project Ga0207720, IMG submission 187751) | Aerobic enrichment media microbial communities from Eden Landing Ponds, California, USA - A23 E3 (2) (SPAdes) | ecosystem: Environmental > Aquatic > Marine > Unclassified | place...
GAGCCACTGGGCGAGATCTCTAAGTGGGGCATCTGGTCCTGCAGAATGTCCTCAATCTGCCGGCGAAGGATTTGCCTGGTGGTGAATGTCCCCTGGGAGTTGGTCTCCTTTCGAAGCCCGAGTGTCGAAAGGAGGACTTGACGTGGGCAGAACGCGAGCTGGCTCGCTCGGAAGGTACTGAAATCCCACTGTGGTCTCGAACTCCCACCACGGTCCCCCAACGCTTCGGGGAGCCGGTCGATCAGTTGGCTTTCCTGATCGAGGTTCTGTACGTCGCCCATACCACGATATGTGTGAGACCCGAATAAGGCGATTGGCGGGCTCTTTCCAGAATTGCCGAGTCGAACGTGAGTGGGTAGGTCCGGCCGCTACAGCACTCTGACGCTTTGGTCCAGACGATCGATTCGGAATTCCGTCCTCGTAATTGAACACTCCTGTTGTCTGTTCCACTCTTTGAGCTCTCGAGTACGCGTCTCAAACTACAATTCCAGTTACCACTCTGCGATGATCTTCAGACCGACCCAAAGTTTAAGTATCTATGTGTCCCAGTGTATACTGAAGATACAACATATACATATGTCCCGGAAGAACCTCAAAGTCAGCGAGATCGTGCATGAGGAACTTGAGGTCCGAAAACATCGCGACGAGTCGTTTGATGACGTGTTGAAACGTGAGCTCGGAATCATCCCAAGTACTGTAGATGAACTTACTACGTATTATCCTGAAAAATTACAAACTGCAATCTCTCGATTCACGCGAAATCTTGATAGTGGAGAACAATATCACCGCCTCGTCACAGATCACGAGAACTACTTTGCGTTAAACTACGATTCTAAAGAATCAGGTCGAACCATCCTACAGCTACGCTTCTATAGTGAGCCAACCTCAGTTGAAGTGTTCTATCGCAACGATCGAGGCGAACTAGAATCCGCAGCGGAGGTGTTCCAGCAGGAGGGTGAGGAAAATGTTATCGCGGATATGTCCTTCACTCACCCAGACACCGGAGACCTCATACAAGAAACCACTCACTTCCACCAAATTGAAGACATCCTGGGGACCGGTATACAGAGTCTGCAAACGGCGGCTTACGAAAGATGGGGATGACAATCGTGAGTCACAACGATGCGAAACAGCGCGACGCTCGTACCGTACTATCGGTCGGTGAGGAGCGAACAGTTGTGATATTGGAGGAAGATGTCGACGATCAAGGAACCGGATTTACGGAGATTGAAAATATCCACACTTTCGTCGATCCCGGGAAAATCACGTTACACTTCGCCGACACTGTTCGAGTGAAGATCGTAGATGTGGGGGAAAATCACGCAGATGCTCTTGCAGTAGAACAACTCAATTAAGAAAGAACGGATCCATCCGGGCCAATAATTATTTCCCCCAACACTCCCCCCCTTCTCTGTAAGTCCCCTCTCCTTTACCTTCTCTAACTCTTAGACGGGAATCTGGTTCGCAACGTCGAGGGACATCTGATACTACCGGTCAGCCTTCTACTCGAACAACTGGTCGTCACGTGGGCTGGTGAACTCTTTTCGGGATGCCCGATCTCCTTCGCCAGATCTTCCCCCACACGCAATGACTTATCACCCACTCAACCGCGCTTCCTCGGTGGCTTGGGTTTAAATTGACCTTTCGTATACGCCCTTGCGACCGATGAGACGTGACGCGATGATACGGCCATGCTGGTGTCTCCCTCGAATCGTCGTCAATACTTCATCCGGAAATCCACAGTCTGACAGGGCTGATTCCTTCCGTAGTGACCCTACCGAGTTTCCACGATGAGTTCTGAGAATCTATCGACACCAACACGTAACAGGAAGGTTCCTGAAACGCCAGACGAGTGCCTATCGTGTGGGGGCGACCGGTTTCAGCCTCACTGGCTACCCGTCGCGGTGGATCTACCGGATGATCAGTCGGACGGCCGCTCAAAATCTCTCGTATTCGCGTATCACTCCTGTATCAGCTGCGGGCGTGTTGAAAACGACCGTCGCGACGAGCTCCCGGTTCACGTCCGCGATGGGGCACCTGCGTGGCGGGAGATATTCGGCCATCCTGAACCGTATACACACCAAGTCGATGCCATCGAACACGTCATCGAGATGGGGGCGAATAACGGCTATGCCGTCATCGAAGGGGGCTGTGGTACCGGAAAGACGCAGATTGCGCTAACAGCTGGTCTGAAACTGGTCCGGGACCCGAATACACGGTTCCAGCGTGTGATGGTCTTGACGTCGGTCAAACAGCAGCAACGCCAATTCGAAGACGACATCGGGATCATCAACGAGAACCTTCGAGATTCGGTTCCTCCGGCGAGTGCTGTGACCTTGGTCGGCAAGACTGATCTCTGCCCCTACGTGCGGGGTGGGGGGCCACTTGACTCCGAATCGATTGCGGCCGAGTGCAGCCAACTTCGACAGCAGACTCGTTCGCTGCTGGATTCTGGGCGATTCACCGGACACAAGCTCACGACAACTGCGGAGACCTCCGAGACCGATTCCTGGGGGGTCGAAGGCGTCGAGTCACCCTACGAGTCGACGATTCCATCCCTCGATTCACGGTCCTACTGCCCGTTCTATGCCGAATACAAGAACCGCTACGACCTCGACTTCCGATGTGTCGACGCCGATGCTGCGGTCATGCGACCAGTGGATATCATTCGGTTCGCTGTCGACCGAGGAATGTGCCCTCATTCGGCGATGGCGACACTCTGCAATCGTGCCGAGGTGGTGATCGCGAATTACTACCACGCGTTCGAAGAAAACACGCTGAACCTGACCCACCGGTTGATCGACGATTCGACGTTTATCATCTGCGACGAAGCCCATATGCTAGTGCCGCGGGTCCGACAGGTCCTCACTGAAGAAATATCGCTGTATGCGGTCCGTGCCGCCGCGGCTGAGATCGGCCGGGTGGCCGCTGCGCTCGACGAGTCGTTCACTGAAACAGCGGCGAAGCCGGCAGATACCGTCCCCCCTGAAATCGCTCAGGAGGCCCTCTTTGAGGAGGGGCCCGGGCTCAAGCCTGCAGCGCTGACGACTCTCTATCGATTCCTGGACCGACTCTCCGGTGCGACCTCGGACTACGTTTCGGAGTACCTTGATGAAACGTACCCAAACTGGCAATCCCGTCTTGAGACGCTACCTGCGAAGATCGAAATCCCGCTTCGAGATCCGCAGTCCCCGGGCGAAACGGATGCTTTGACGGAGTGGGGTGACGAGATTGGCGTTCCTGAACCCGTGTGGATCCATGCCGACTCTGTGGCAGATGTCGTCGAGGACGCTCTCAACAGAAGCGAGGGGACGGTCAAGGAACGCGCAATCACGGACGTCGCGAGTCTACTCGGTGAGTGGTACGAGCGAAACCACGCCAACTACTTCCGGGAGATCGCTCTCGTTGAGAAATCATCGCGCCATGGGCGCGGATGGCAACGCCGCTACGAACCTAAACTGGTCCTTCAGAACTGCAAACCACGGCCTATCATCGGGAGTCGTCTCGAACAATTCGGCGGTGGCGTCTTGATGAGCGCGACGCTCTCACCCATGGATATCTATAAAGAAGTGACGGGTCTCGATTACTTGAGCTTCAACGACAGTCGTCACGTCTCAGACCGGACATATGAGGTCGAATTCCCACCCGAAAATCGATGTTCAGTCACACTTGATCTACCTGCCTTCAACCACGAGAATCGAGGAGACCCGAGTGACGCGACACCAACCCGACGGAAGTACGCCGAAGCGATTCTGACCGTCGCGTCGACAACGCCGGGGAACGTGTTGGTCTGCATGCCGTCCTACCCCGAAGCCGAATGGGCGGGAAGTCTCTTGCGTCGGTCGGATCTATCGGCCGAAGTGCTCGTCGACGAGTCGTCGGACGAGAAAGCAACTCAGCAACTCAAAGAGCGGTTCTTCAAGGGCCCGAAGAAGATACTTGTGACAAGTCTCCGAGGGACACTTACGGAAGGGGTCGACTACGATGGCGACCGGTTGGCGGGATGTATCGTCTGCGGAGTGCCCATCGCGAACGTCGATTCGCCGACCACGCAGGCGATCCAGGCAGCGTATCAAAAGGAATTCGACTCCTACAAGCGTGGATTCGAGACAGCACTGACCGTACCCGCTGTTCGAAAGGCCCGCCAAGCCCTTGGCCGGGTGATCCGCGGCCCCGACGATATCGGCGTTCGGGTCCTCGCGGACACACGGTACGCCTCTGCTGATTCGATGAACGACGTTCGTGGGTACCTCTCCGATTCAGAACAGACCGAATACGATGTCCTCGAGTCGTGCGACATGCTCAGGACTCGTCTTCAGCGGTTTTGGAGTCGTCATGAGTCGAACCCCCGATAACTGATTCAACAGTGGTTCTCCTTTGTCTCATTTAGGACTGTTCAGGAGAAGAATCAAGGAGTGATCACAATTCTATCTGAGAGAATTATTTGAAATACCTTCCCAGTCATAGAGTTAGGCGATTGAGAATCCTGAATATGACTCGATTGTAATCCTCGACACCTGTCAGCCCTGTTAATTTTGAAGTCTATTGACTACATCGATTTCAAGCACCTCCATTGTTGTTTGGACGGCGTGTTTCGCCTCGTCATGAAACATCTCTGGTTCAATCCTGAAGTTGTGATCATCAATCTTGGATGCTCTTTCTCTAGTGGGTGAGTCGGAATTGAAGGGCGAACGGTAGTGATAGATGTTTTCTCGATACTGTTTCACGTCGTCAATGTCATCTCTCTCATTGTCTATTAGATCTGCATGTCCACTTTCATCAAATACATCTAGAATACCTCCAAGCGGTATAGTATCCCCGCGAGATGTACCAGAATGCGCTTCTTGTAACATGTCGTGAAGAATCTGTTCTATGACTGAGGCTCTAAGTATCACTGTAGAAAAGTACAGTCCATGGCAATATGCGTGTTTTTGTTCCTCTACAAGCCGAAGCGTTTCGAGATCACCGCCCGAAATAGTATCTGAATTTCGAATCTGGTCTCTCTGCGATTCGTACCAATTTTTTCGGGCTTCAAACTCTCCCACGCCATAATTTTTGAAAAATACCTCACTTTCCGTCATAATCAATGGTATAAGCTTCAATAGATTAACTCTTCTTGCCAGATTCTCCCAGTCCACATAGCACAGAATTCATCGTATATGCCTCCCATGGGGCCAGAACGTACTTGTTTGACCTGACGGGAAATCCGTGACAGCCCTAAAATCGACGACCTTGTGACCTTGTAGAGGGCATCCTGTAGTGGTCGCTGGACCTGGAGCTTTCTTCCCCATCACCTTTCACAGATTAGGCCATATCCGCGTCCGTGACTTCCCTTTCTCGTCCCCATCTGGCGGTGTTGGTAGTCCTGTTAGTGCTGATCGCGGGCTGTAGTGGCGGCGCACTCTCTGGTACTCCCTCTGATACAGAATTCCAGACCTCGACCGTGACAAGCGGTGAGCAGACGACGCCGGCGTCGACTCAGGCACCAACCGGGTCAAACGGGACACTGGAGATGCACTATATCAACGTCGGCCAGTCAGTGAGCACGCTCGTGGTGGCACCCAACGGCGAGACGATGCTCATCGACACCGGCCACTACCACGACGATGGAGAATACGTTCTGGAGTATCTGCAGGCCCACGATATCGACCGTATCGATCATCTGGTCGTCTCACATAACGATGCCGACCATATCGGCGGGAACGCCGCTATCATCGAGCACTTCGAAACCGAGGGCGATGGGATTGGTGCCATCTATGATCCGGGGATCGCCGCGAGTACTCAGACCTACAGCGACTACCTCGATGCCGTCGAGAAACACGATGTGACGTTGTACGAGACGCGAGAGGGGGATTCGATCCACTTCGGTAGTAGTAGCGTCGATGTCAACGTCCTCGGCCCACCCGAACCGTACATCGAGGACGAAGCGCGCAACGAGAATAGTATCGTGCTCCAGCTTGGCTACGGCCAGACGAGTTTCCTGCTGACTGGCGACGCAGAGGACGACCAAGAGGCGTACCTCGTCTCAAAGTACGGGGAGAACCTGAATACGACGGTGATGAAGGCGGGCCATCATGGGTCTTCGAGCTCGACGAGTGGTGAGCTACTGGACTTGGCACGTCCCCAGGCGGTCGTGATTTCGAGCGCGTACGACTCTCAGTACGGCCACCCAACCGAGGCCGTCCTCCAGCGACTCGCCGACCGTTCGATCCCGGCACTCTGGACAGCGACTCACGGGGATATCGTCCTGCTCAGTGATGGTGAAGGGATCTCGGTCCGGACCCAGCAGGACGGACCCACAAGCGCGCTCTCTCTGCGAGATGGTGACCCAATCGACCCCGGGTCGGGTGGCGACGTCCAGGAACGGATGCGCCTCAGCGGTAAGGGGCCAACCCAGCCCGTCGCGACCACGGTCGCGACAGATGGTGGGTCCACAGGTGAGTTGAGCATCGAGGAGATCCACGCGGATGCCGAGGGAGACGATCGTGAAAACCTCAACGACGAGTACGTCGTGTTTTCGAACACTGGCGACGAGCAGCTCGATCTCTCTGGCTGGAGCGTCGAAGACGAAGCCGGCGCAACCTACACGTTCCCGGATGGGTATACACTCGAGCCCGACGCGAACGTGACGCTCTACACCGGGAGTGGGAGCGATACAGAGGCGACTCTCTACTGGGGTTCCGGCTCACCCATCTGGAACAACGGTGGCGATACAGTCACCGTTCGCGATGCCCAAGGGACGATTGTTGTGGAGGAGAGTTATTCATGACCGAATTGCCTCTCACAGATGGCCTCTCCACTGCAGTCATAGACTCGATTGAAGACGGGCTGGCAACGGTATTTTTCGAACAGGATGGTACGGAGGTTGGTGATGCTGTCCTGGACGCGGACGACATTCCCGAGAATGGCCGCCATGCGGATGCCATCTTCTCGGTAACTGTTGAAGATGGGGCTGTTGTCGAGTGGGAGTACCGAGAGGAGGTTACTGAAGAGCGCAAAGAGGCGGCCCAGAGCCGGTTCGACCGGCTATCCAAGCGGCCCCCATCCGACGAAGAGGAGTGAGCAACGGGCTCTGTTCGCGGAATAGGCTTAGTGCCTACGAGATGGTCACTCGTGTGACTGGTAGTACGTTCTCTCTTGGTGTTCGATGACCTTAGATGGGTCAACAGCGGTTCCATCGAGGGCGTCGATGAATTGTCGGGGGGAGATTCTCACTACTTCCGCTGGATCCACGCCGGCGTCCTCCAACATTTCGAGGGCGGTCGCGTTGTCCGTCACGCTGGGCTGCTCAGCCTTTATCCGTCGCAGTCCAGCCACGCTGTCACCGACGTCAACGTCGTCATCCAGCGCAGGCTCAATCGCCTCCTTTCGCGCCTCCTCAGCTACGTTCTCCAGTCGGATGAGCGCATTCCGCATCTTCGCTAACGCTTTAGGGTGGCTCGTGTCTACACCGTGTTCAGCTACGGCCTCAGCGTGTCGAGCTGCGTCTTGGAGAGTTCCGGGGTCGGGGCGTACCATCGTATCCGGACTGTTGGGGAACAGTCTGTGTATAGCTTTGTGTAGCCGTGATCAGTGAGAATCGCTCGAACAAACTCTCAGAAGGGGTGTTCGTGATCACAGGAAGGGCAGCACTCCAAAGAAGTTCAGAGCCGTGAACAGGAGGCCGAGCCCCATTATCGCGAATACCCTATCCTGTCTGTCTCCCTGTCGAAGATACATATAGAGGAGGAGAAGACCCGCACCAGCCGTAAGTACGCCCAATGCTTTGAGATACATCCCGAAGACTATCGCAGTGGCAGTCCCGAGAATTGTCGCGAGTACTAATCCAAGGATGTCGAGTGGGGGTTTGCTAGATTGATCCTGAACCTCGGGTTCATCATCATCATCGGTAAGTTCGATTCCAAGAACCTCGTCGGGACCGTCCTCGTCGGTCGAAATGAACATTGGACTGGGTGACTGTTCAGACAGACCGCTCTCTTCAGTTGGCGAGTCTGCGGGACGGTGTGAGTGCGAGGGATGGTTCTGGTCTCGATCGCCGGCATCTGAGCGGTCCTCTGTCCGGGGCGCTTCACTCCCACCTGCTGTCTGAGAACTTGTGGCGGCCGCAGCTGCCTTTTCCCAGAGCGCCCGTCCAAAGGCGCCGGAGTTGATTGTGTCGTTTGCGGGGATCAGATACACCGATTCGTGCTTCCGAGGGTCAAGTCCACTGTCCCCATAGATTCTGTAGTCCAGGACGTCGACTCCTCCATCCGACGCTAAGGGCGTGTAGTAGTCTGCGTATCTTCCCTGGAGTACTGCCCCCTCTGGGACCTCTTCGGGAAGGACACCCCCCTCGTGGGACTGTACTCCACCTGATACACCAGCCCCGGCTTGCTCTCCCCTGGCTGACGTTATCGGTCTGTAGGAGAACCGATCCGGGCCCTCAACTGTTCGTTGGGAAGGGTAGGGCGACCGCCCGTTGCTACTGTTCATCTATGTTCTCACCCGGTATTCGGGAATCTTACTCGGTACCTGGCTGCTGACCTGGAACGGATAGGCGCTATCTGCATATGGTTGTCTGGACCCGCGTATCTCAGCGCCATTTAAGAGTATTAGCCTCAATCCAACTCATCGATAGTGAATTCCCCAATGCCGAGACGTCGTGCGCGCCACTCTGTCTCGATCTCATCCCACTCGAGAGGGATGGGCTCTAGAAGACGCGAGACTGGCTTTTTGAGTGACTGACGGATCATCGTTTCCCAGTCGAGACGGAACCCCTCTGGTAGCTGTTCGGGGTGGCTGTAGCAGATGATGTCGGGTTTCGCGAGAAACTCCCGGAGAGCCTCGCGTTCTGCCTCGCTCATTTCCTGACCGCTCTTGCGATACCGTTCTTCGATCGCTCGCTTGCTTTGCTCGCTGAGACGGCTTAGATACACCCGCTTCGGCTTGTCTCCTTCCCCTAAACTGGTTCCAAGGACTGCGTTCGCATTTCGCGCCCCTCGAATGTGGGCCGTCGTCTGGTCGTATTCATCCAGCGGCTTTCTGATCCCCTGGGGAATCGCAACCGCATCGTAGTCAATGTCTCCCTCGGGTCCACAATCATTCAGCACATCGAGAAGGTAATCCTTGACGGCATCAGGTGAATGCTCTCGCAACCACAGTTCGAGAACCTTCCGGACTACCTCTTTGGTCAGCGAGGAGACGTCACTTCGATTCGTCTCGAAGCCTGTGATCTTGATGCGATCGACGAATTCGCCAGTATGCCAGATCGCGTGGCCGGCGTAGCGTTTCTTCTTGCCAGCTTGGAAATAGCGGTGATACAGCGTTTCGAATTCGAGTTCAAGACTGTGACTCTCAGCGTTCAGCTCTGACTCCGCGAATTGGCTGTAGCTGTCGGTAATGAGTTCAGCCGCTCGATACCCGTGTGAAAGTGCGCTGAGCACCTCCTGTGGCGTTGCTTCAATCCCCTGAGGGATATCGTCAGCTATGGCTTCCGGGAGTACCTCGCCCTGCTCGTCGACGAGGCCCGGAGCGTGTTCTGCCAGCGGTTCCGTCGCCGGCGTCGTCGTGTCGATACCCGACCTCTCTAATGCGATAGCGATTGCGTCTGTGTCCCCGTAGATCACTTCATAGCCGAGTTCTGCGGCCACAGCGGCTGTGTGCCGAAGACATTCTCTGCCAGCGGCCGTGATAGCCCGCGATATCTCGGCATCATACAGGCGGAAACGGTCCCACCCAGAGACGCCGAAGATCGAGCTCATGAGAATCTTGATGCAGGACTGTTGGCGATCGTATCGCTGATATGCCTCGCTTCCGGGGTCGTGCTGGTCGCGGGCCTCTTTTTTCGCGTCTCGTTCAGTCAGCAGAGTAGTGACCATCTCGCGGAAGATGCCGTCCTGGTCCTTCCTGAACTGGACCCCTGTGGGTGTTTCGTAGGTTGGTCCGTCGAACTCTGAGGGGTCGACTTTGGTCTCCGGCGACGCATTCACCGTACACATCAGCATCGGATACATAGATTTCAGGTCCAGCACAGCGACATTCCTGAAATCATCGCACGGCGGCTCGAGAACCTCTCCACCCTGGAACCCGCTGCCACCGCTTGCCTGTTGACCCTTCGAAGGGAGTGCTACGCTGTCGTTGCTCGACCGCAACAGGAACATATCTGCGCTTTTCCCGGGGTAGAGCGCCTGACCGAACCGACAGCCGATGTAGCCTCGAAACTCATTCCACCAAGCTATGATCTCGTGGGTCTGTTCGAGAGCGACACATGCGTAGACGCGCGCAAAACTTGGGCGCCATGCCGGGCCGTCTTCTGGGCGGTCATCATCGTTGCCTCGGACGAGTGTCGCGAGCCGCTTCGTCTTGCTACCGCTCAGTTCCAACTCGGACGCGACCACGTTCTCGATACGATAGGAGTCGAAATCGGCGCGTTGGCTTCGCTTGAATCCCTCCAGGAAATCGAACACGATCCGCCCAGGAATCGAACCCCCGGTGATATCCTGACTGGGGCCGTTGAGTCGGGATAACTCGGTGACCTGGGGCACTTCTGGGTCTCCATCGTCGGGGAGTGTTTCGATTCGGTCAACGAGTTTGGGGAGGGCGCCATCCTCACCCGCCCACTGACACAGAATATCGGGGTCAGTTGCGTCAAGATACTCCAGATAGGAGGTTAAGAGCTGCCTCTCTGTCTCACAGGCCGAGACGGTGAGGGAGGCATCCGGTGTTAGCCGGCGGCCGATCGGGATCCCCGACTGGACGGTCTCAAGCGACGTGTCGTCTGCGTCGGTCTGTGCAGACTCCAGGGTCCAAACCCGATACTCATGAGAGCGCGTATCGAAGGTGGTGATGTTGTCGATTCCCGCATCGCTGGCGCCATCGCGGCCATCATCACGAGTATCGACGTCGACGAACTGAGTTCGCGGTGAAGGGGTGAAAGCCACCGGCTCGATATCCTCGACGTCGGCCCACAGTGTCTCTCCCTCCTCCCTCGCCTCCACCCTGACACCGCTCTTGATGTCGTGTTCGATGAGGAATTGGTCGATATAGGGAACGTCCGCTTGGTAGTGGTTGCTGAATCGTTTCTTGAGGATATCCACGTCTCGTGAATGGTTCGTGAATACCTTGACCACCTGCTCGCCGTCGATATTCTGGTAGCACTGCGACTGGTCGGTGACGCGCTCCGTGTCGACGATCTGGGAGTAGCTTTCGGACGGGGCGGGGCCAAGGGCTGTTGCATTGACGTAGAAACGTGGGCGAAATCCAGTTAGCGCAACGTGCTGGAGGGCGCCGTTTCGACGGCGGCCGAAAATGTGGATGACTGGACCGCGCTCACCGGAGGGAAGCGTCGCAACTGCGTCCTCGAGAGCTATGATACCAATTTCGACCGATTCCGTTGATTGGCGGTCTGCCCCGTCGGACGGGGTGGGCTGCTCATGTCGACAGTCATGGGCATCAGCCACCTGTTCGGTTCCGATATCGATGAGGTCGACTGTCGAATCAGAGTCCTCACCAGGTTGTTCCGTGAGTTCAGGCATCCGCCTCCCTCCTTGGAACCGGCGTTGAGGAAACACGCCACCCGGACAGAATCTGTCCTATTGATTGGGGTGGCCTTTGAGTGTGTCTACTTCTCTGGGTTCGGTGCCAGCCTCGGCGGCGAGAGTCGAAAGCGTCTCGCCCAGTGTGCAGATAGCCGCCGTGTGGTCTGCTTTGGATTGGTGGATTTCGATCGCTGAGACGTGGTTTTGCTTGTACTCGGCGAAAACACCCTCCGAAGTGTGGGCGGTGGTGACTTCTTCTGCTTCGAAATAGCGACTCAACTGTTCGAGGAGTGCGTGGATGGCGATCAGCTCGGGTTTGTACATGAGTTCGAATTCCCTCGGTGGGTGTTGGTGATGGTGACTGCATCTCCCGAGCAGTCGGGAGCCCATCCCTCATCTTGGTGCTGCTGGAAGAGGGATGGACGGCAGTCACCTCCCTTACTGCTGCCGCTTTGCTCACTGGCGTTGTCAGTCGGGTCTGCATCGTGATTCGGTAGGTGGGGAGTCAACACGTGCCGCGTCCAGAGCATATGGTTTGCACCCTACGCTGGAGTGAGACCGAGAGCCATTCTGTTCAACTCCTCTCATTCTGGTGGGGACATTCAAGTCACTCAACGCAGCATACCGATGTCACAGTAAAAGCGTAAGCCAGCAAGTGAGCGATGGAGGTCATATCCACCCAAAGTTTCAATTGACATGATTAGAGTATGATATCCATGCAATCTCGGGATATTTTGCTTCTGGTTGGAATAATGGGCTTACTCTATTTTGCGTCAATGAGTGCAACGACCCAATCTTCGACCGTCTCAGGCGTCTCTGCGGAATTACCCACACAGACGGAGGCGGAATTGCTGGAGTCTCAAGAAAACCTAACGATGGGGCTCAATGAAGATCTTCGCCAGAATGTAATGGTGTTTGATACGGGAGAGAACTTCTATATCGTCTTCACGGACGAAGAGCCCAGGACTGCGGCAGCAACGATTGAAGGGACAGTAGCGGATGTTGAGACCGAGACGAGTGTGATCTTCGCTGATGATGTCACATATTCATATGAGGCTGAGAATCGGACGGTCTCAGAATTGCGGGAATCGCCTCCAGATGGCGAATTATCGAACGTTACCAGCTACTACAATCAATTCCCCATTGTGGAAGGGGTTCATGAAGTAACTGGCAAGGGCGCGATTGCGATACTTGGGGAAGATGATGTATTCACAGGTTCGCCCGGGAGACTGGCCCGCTCAGTAGTT
>Ga0207720_100998_pt1 | contig 12726 bp, 9 predicted proteins | sample A23P2SouthBayCA_2_FD_187751 | JGI IMG/M metagenome (GOLD analysis project Ga0207720, IMG submission 187751) | Aerobic enrichment media microbial communities from Eden Landing Ponds, California, USA - A23 E3 (2) (SPAdes) | ecosystem: Environmental > Aquatic > Marine > Unclassified | place...
CGGGTTCGGTTTCGAGCCGGTGATCGCCGACGACGAAGGGGCGCGTCACGGTTCGGGGGCGGATCCGGTCGGGGATCGGCGTCGAGGCGGACTCGCTCAGCGCCGACCGCACGGCGATAGTGTCGACGTCGACCGGGTCCCACCGCGAGGCTTCGAGGGCCGCCTCGCGGTCGGCAACCTCGGTCCAACCGGTGACGACGACCGGGGAGTTCGTCTCCGTGTCGCTCACGACGACGACGAATCGGATCCCGCCGTCGACGAGGGCGAACCGCCAGCCGTCCGTCCGGTTCCAGCGGAGCTGTCCCCGACGGATCGCGTCGCTGACGGTTCGAGTCGAGACGTACCGGCCGGGCTGTTCGAGCCGCTCGCGGAAGTGATCGGTGAGCGCGTATTGCCCGGGGTTGCGGACTGGAGGGTCCTCCGGCGTCCGTCCCGCAGACGGTCGCTTACCCGCGTTCGCGGGCCGAGAGCGGGGGACGTCAGGGTCGGTCCCGTGCGGGAGGGAATCCGATCTCGTCGCCGCCCGCCGGCGAGACCCCGCCGGCGCGGTCGTAGACGCGGTCCGACGCTCCGTCGATCCGGGACGGGATGACTCCGCGTCTCCCGGCCCGCCCTGTCGGGATGCCACTGAGTGAGAGTATAGAGCGGTGTCTTAAGTGTGTTACGCCGACACAGGGATTCGGTCGCGGGCGCGGGCGAGATCGATCTACAGTGCGGGCGGCTCGTCGCGCCCGATAACGATCTCCTGTCCCTCGACGTCTTCGAGGGCCGCGACGCGACCGCCGATGGCGACCCGGCCGCTCGCGGTCTCGACGGTCAGCGAGGCCACCTCTTCGGAGTCCTCGAACGCGAGGTCGACGACGCGGCCCCGCACGGTCACCGAGTCGCCCGTCTCGATGTCGCGGCCCTCCACGGTCGCGTAAAACTCCTCGCCCTTGAACTCGCGGAGGTCCTTGACGGCGCGGCGGATCGAGGCGTATCGGCGCGGGAACGGTCGGTCGGCCCCGTCCGCGGCGAGCGTCTCGGCGGTCGTCCACAACACGGTACCGAAGAAGCCGGAGACGAGGAACCCGAGCGCGGAGCGGTTGAAGATGACCCCGTACCGCTCGCGGTCGTCCCGGAGCGCGTCTTGCGTGGCGTACACGGAGTACTCACCGTCGCCGACGGCGAGGATCGGCGTGGTGATCCCGCGGCGCGCGCGTGCGATGGTCGAGACCTCTAGGTAGTCGAACTCTTCGGGGTCCGGCGCGCGAGCCGCCGGCGTGACGAGGAGTTCGACGCTGACGCCCGCTTGGACCTTCGCCGCGAGCTCGTCGCGGAAGCGGCGGAGCAGCCCCGGCGTGACCGAAAGCGCCAGTTCGTACTCGGCGTCGGCGATAACCTCTTCGAGATACCGGAGGATCGTCGAGCGCGACTTCACCAGCGACACCGCCTCGGTCTCGCGGGTGGGCGCGGTGTAGCGGGCCTCCAACTCGTCGACCATCTCCGCGAACGACGACCGGAGGTCACCGAACGCGTCGTCCGGGTCGACGGCGACGATCTTCATCGGTCGCGACTCGCGGAGCTCGACCAGCCCTCGGTCCGAGAGGCTCCGGACCGTGTCGTACACGCGCGGCTGCGGGATGTCGGTCCGGTCGGCGATGTCGCTCGCGGTCAACTCGCCGTGTTCCAGCACGGCGAGGTACGCGTCGATCTCGTACTCGCCGAGGTTAAAACGGTCCCCGACGCGGTCGAGCGTGCCGCGGAGATCATCGGTCATGGGCGTGACGAGGCAGTCCTCCGATATAGGTTTTTACTATGAGCCGAGTAGCACGTGTTTTCAGAGCCGCGTTCTACATGTACATTCGATCGTACGTTCCGTCCGGCTCGCGCTCCTCGATCCGCTCGGCCAGGTCCTCGTAGTGCCGGCGAACGTCGGCCGCGAACGACGCCAGCGGCGCCGAGTCCACGCCCAGATCGTACGTCTCGTCGATCGTGTCTACGAGTCGCACCGCGGCGTCGGCGTCCGGCGCCTGCGCGTGGACCGGCGTGATGAACACGCCGACGCCGAGCGGCGAATCGATTCCTCGTTCGAGCAGCGCGGCGTTCGTCCCGTCGAGGAACCCCGACTCCATCGGCGGGACTCGTTCGTCGTCAAGGCGTCGCTCGTGATAGTCTTCCGTCGCGACGTGGAAGGTTCGATGAGCGTCCGGACCGTGCGGGAGCGGAACTCCGGCGAGTACCGCGATCTCCGCGACGCCCGTCGACTCCGTCCAGTCGAGGACCGCCGCCGCGAGCCGTTCGCCGAGGGCGGGCGGGACGAACTGCTCGGCCACGAGCACGGTGACGCCGAGGTCCTCGGCCGAGTACAGCCGGATCGGGTGGCGCGGCCGTCCCTTTTCGAAGGGAGTGATCGACGGGAGTCCCTCCGCGCGAACGTGGCCCGTCCGGGTGAGATCGAGATTCTCGACCAGGTAGTCGACGGCGGTCAATCCGGCCAGACCGAACGACGAGAATCCGGCGACGAGGACGTCGCTCGGCGCTGATTCGTGTGTGACACGAAACGACGGACCGTCGCGTTGGGAGTTCGTCATACACCCGCTTTGCCGGGGGGCCTGTTAGTGATTGGCCAAACGGATAGGCGGCGCCGCGACGGGCGGCGCCCGGCAGTCGTGGGGAGAAACGCTTTTTCGGGTGGACGACCGCGGGTTCGCTATGGCACAGTCCGGGGGTATCGCGTCGATCGCCAACTGGATCACGCGGTTCGCGGACGTGCTCCGCGGCGTCTTCGGGTCCGCTGGCGGGCGGCTGTTACTCGTGATCTTGTCCGTCGCGGTCGGCGTCCTCGCCTCGAAGTTCCTCGTGCGGCTCATCGGCCGGCCCGTCGCGCGTCGCGTGTCGAGACAGAGCGTCGCGCAGACGATCGTCAGAGGCGTCCGCATCGGGACGATCGCGCTCTCGCTGCTCGTCGGCCTCTGGGCGGGCGGGTTCCGATTTACCGATCTGCTCGTCGGGACCGCCGTCTTCTCCGCCGTGATCGGGATCATCCTCGCACCGATCGTCGGGAACTTCATCAACGGCGTGTTCATCCTCGCGGACCAGCCGTTCGAGATCGGGGACATGATCGAGTTGGAGAACGGGACGGCGGGGTTCGTCGAGGATATCACGATCCGGTACACGAAGATATTCACGCTCGACAACACGTTCCTCGTCGTACCGAACGGGACCATGCGCGAGCGCGACGTGACGAACTACTCCGCCGAGGACGAGCGGACCCGACGGACGATCGACGTGCTGGTCACGTACGAGAGCGACGTCTCCGAGGCACGGCGGCTCATCGAGCGCGCGGCGCGCGACTGCGACGCCGTGATCGACGGCGGTCCCGACATCCGGGTCGGCGTCGCGCGGTACACCGCGAGCCCGGACTGCCGCCTCCACGAGTTCGGGGACGACGGCGTCCTCCTCCGCCTCCGCTACTGGGTGAAGAAGCCGTACAAGCTCGCGAAGGTCCAGTCGGACGTGAACACCCGGATCCGCGAGCGGCTCACGGACGCCGACGTGGAGATGGCGTACCCGCACCGCCACCTCGTCTTCGACGACACCTCGGGAATCGCGCGGGTCGGTGGCCCGGACGACGGTCGCCCGGAGGGCGAGCGCGCCGGTGACAAGCCCGACCCGGAAGGCCGGGGCGCCGGCGGGGATCGGACGAGCGAGGTCGAGGGGAGCGAGACCGCGGACACGCCGCCGATCGAAGGCGGATCACCGACGGGAACTGACGTCGCCGGGAATGGTCCCGCTGACAAGGGCGACTCCGACGGCGATCGGTGATAGGCGATTCCCACGGCGATTGACGACTGATCCCGCGTGACACGCCCCATGACGCGTTCTGAAGGAACCGGAAGTCTGATGGACCGAGCACCCCGCTTATAAATCAGTGAGCGACGAGCCCTCCGACCCGTCCGACGACCGCGTGTCAGCGGAGTCGATCACCGAGGGGAGCCTGATCCGGCCGCTGTTCAACCTCGCGTGGCCGATCGTGGTCATCCAGCTGTTGCAGGTGACCTACAACGTCGTCGACACGCTGTATCTCGGGCGGCTGTCGGCCGAGGCGGTCGGCGCGCTCAGCCTCGCGTTCCCCTTGATCTTCCTGCTCATCGCGGTCGCCGGCGGCTTCACGACCGCCGGGGCGATCCTCGTCGCGCAGTACACCGGCGCCGACGGAGATCGGTCCGCGGGGCTCGTCGCCGGCCAGACCATCTTCAGCGTCTCCGTGCTGTCGGTGCTCATCGGCGTCGCGGGATACTTCTACACGCGTCCGGCGCTCGAAATTCTTCCGAGCGACCCCGACACGGCGGCGACTGTGATCCCGCTCGCGGCCGACTACATGGAAGTCATCTTCGCCGGCATCCCGCTGATGTTCGGGTTCTTCGTGTTCTCCGCGCTGATGCGCGGGTACGGTGACACCCGGACGCCGATGGCGGTGATGATCGTCTCGGTGTTCCTGAACGTACTGCTCGACCCGTTCCTCATCTTCGGATTCTCGGCGAATCCGCTGTTCGAGTGGCTGGCGGCAGTGCCGCTCGTCGCGGCGTTCGATCCCGTCGGGATAGAGGCCGCGTTGCTCTCGGCCACCGGATTCGTCGGGTTCGGGATCGAGGGGGCCGCGCTGGCGACGATCTTCTCGCGGGGGGTCGCCACCGCCGTCGGCTTCTGGCTGCTGTTCGCCACGGGACTCGGCCCGACGGTCTCTCTGGGGCATCTCCGCCCGGACCTTGAGTTCATCCGAGATATCTTCCGGCTCGGGCTCCCTTCCAGCGTCGAGCAGACGACGAGCGCGCTGGCGATGATCACGCTCACCGCGATGATCGTCACGTTCTCGCCGCCGGTGGTGGCGGCCTACGGGCTGGGCAACCGGCTCATCTCGCTTGTGTTCCTCCCCGCGATGGGGCTCGGGCGTGCGATCGACACGATGGTCGGACAGAACCTCGGCGCGAACCGGGCGGACCGCGCCGCGCGGTCGGTCAAGCTCGCCGCCACGACCGGCGCCGGGGTGATGTTTCTCGTCGCGGTCGTCGCCGTGACGTTCACGGAGCCGATCGTCGGCGCCTTCCTCGGCGACGTGCCCGACGCGCCCGCGACGGTCGCGTACGCGGTCGAGTACGTGCAGATACGGTCCGTCGAGTTCGCCTTCATCGGCGTCTCGCAGGTCATCCTCGGCGCGTTCCGGGGGGCCGGCAACACGAAGACCGCGATGGTGATCTCGATTCTCACCCTCTGGGTCGGTCGGGTCGCCAGCGTGGCCTACCTCGTCTTCATCGCCGGCTGGGGCGAAACCGGGGTCTGGGTGGGGATGGCGCTCGGGAATATTCTCGGTGCGGCCGTCGCCGTTGCATGGTTCGCGCGCGGAACGTGGACGGAACGGTATATCGACGACCCGGAACCGGATGTCGGTCCCGTGGGCGACGACTGAGATCGAGGTTGGTGACGACTGAGGTCGAGATCGAAGCCCGAGAAACGAACGGTGCAACAGTGACGAAACGCTAGTGCCGGAACAGGTGAATCGCGTCCTCGTCGCGGAGGAGACAGAAGCGCGCGCCGTCGTTCTCCGGAAAGGTCGTCTCCGTCTGGCGACTGGTGAACAGCCGATCGAAGGGGGAATCACACACCGGGCAGGCCACGTCTTTTCGGTTCTCCCAGAGGCTCGTCGCGCCCGTGTCCCTGAGCTGTTTCAGCGCGTGGCGGTGGTCGTGCACGTCGAAACGTGGCATGCGTCGAGAATCCCGAGTCCGGCAGTTGAACGTACTCCCTCGAGTATCAGCGGTGATTTCCGCAGTTACTCTCGATCCTGACCCTGATCGGCCGAGAGCCGTCCGCGAGCACGATCGAGCGCGGACTCGTCGCCGGTCCTGACGTACTCGCCGATCGCGTCTGCGGCGTCGACGAGGGAGTCGGCGTCGGCGGGGGACACGTCACCCGTCAGCGCCTCGACGCGCTTCGCGCGGTCGCGGAGGCGTTCGAGGAGCGCTCGGGTGGGATCGATGCGTGAGCGGGGATCGTCGCCGGCGACGGAGACGGTTGGCGGTTCGCTCTTTCCCCTCTCGTCGACCTCCTCTCGTTCCCCGTCGGGCGCTTCGGCCTCACCAGGCTCTCCGAGTTCGTCGAGTTCGTCGAGGAACGAGAGGAGGTCGCTCCGGTACTCGTCGACCGCGCGGACCGCAGCCATCCCCCGCGCTTCGCGGAGGGAGTCGGGAACGGCCTCGGTCGCGGGTCGGTCTCCGTCGTCGGCGCCGGCGAGGAGCGCGAGGAGGTACTCCCGGTCGCGGTCGTCGGGGTCGCGCAGTCGGTCGTACAGGTCGACCGCCTCCAGCAGTTCGCGGGCGGCGAGGTAGGTGTCGTCGAGCGGGAGCAGTTCGCCGCCGCGGATGAACCCCCGCTTGCGGGCGTACTCGCGGAGATCGGACTTGAGGTCGTCGACGCCCTCTTCGGGGAGCGTCCCGCGTGCATCCCCAAATCGGGTGCGGTGCGCGCTCAGATCGAGGGTCGCCGGCGCGTCAGTGTGGGCGGTCCTGTCGTCGACGCCGACGCTTCTGAGGGCACCGCAGCCGGGACAGTCGACCGACCCCGTCTCGTAGTACGACCAGCGTGCGCCGCACTCCTTGCATTCCCGTTCGCCGCGGACCTTCATGCGAGCCACTTCGTCGCGTTCGGCGTAAAGGGCTGTGGGTCGTGGGTGGCAGGTGCTCCGGTATGTGACTCGTGGCTGGGGGGGGGGCGCCGATCGGATCTGACGGACGCGCCGATCGAATCGAAGGAGCCCGCTTGTCCGCCCGTCATGTTATATATGCGTTCCCGATGAATCGCCGGATATGGGTTGGCACTCCGTTGATGCCGTGGACGACGCCGTCGAGGTCACTCGTCGGTTCCTGTTCCCGTTCGGTCTCGTTCGCTGGGCGAAGCTTGCTCTCCTCGTCCTCCTGATGGGTGGCGGTGCGAACGCCGGCGTGTCGGTTCCCACCGCGCCCGACGCCGGGATCGGTGGGATTTCGGGATTCCTCGAAGCCGGGGGGACCGAGACGGAATCGGTAGCCGGGGGTGCGGAGTTCGACGCCGTCGTTTCGGACTTCCTCGCCGGTCTGCCGGGCGATTGGCTGATCGCCGCCGTCGCGCTCGTCGTGACCGTCAGTGTGGTCGCGCTTTCGGTGGCCTCGCTGTCGCTTCGGCTGGTCTTTTACGACGCGCTCCGGACGAACGAGGTCAGACTGTGGCGGCCGTTTCTCGGTCGGTTCCGGCAGGCGGTCGGGCTGTTCGTCGCCTCCGTGGGGCTCTGGTCGCTCGCTGTCGGACCGATCGCGCTGGCGGTGCTCGTGGCCGCCGCGACGGAGAGGCCGATCGGGTGGGGGCCGATCGGCTCGCTCGCGACGGCTGTGGGATCGCCGTCGGTCGGTCCCGCGGTCATCTTGGGGCTCGTCGGGAGCGTGATCGTCGTCCTCGCGACGCTCGCGCTCCGACTCACCTACGAGTTCGTCGTTCCCGCAATGGTCGTCGAGGGGACTGGTGTGCTCGCCGGGTGGCGCCGAGTCTGGCGCGCGGTGAGCGGGGAATGGGTAGAGTTCCTCGTCTACCTCGCGGTTCACTTCTTCGTCGGTCTCGGAACGGCTATCGTCGAGGGGGTCACGCTCTTGGTCGCCGGCTCGGTGGTCGGCGTAATCAGCGGGAGCGCGCTCCTGCTCGCGGCCGTTCCCCTCGGCGGCCTCGGTGCGTTAGTGAGCACGACCGCCGGACTGGTGACCGTCGCGATTATCGGTACTGTCGCCGTGGCGACGCTGATAGCGCTAACGCTCCCCGTCAGCGTCGTTACTCGATCTTACGTGATCGCGTACGAGGTCGCGACGCTCGGCGGAATCGACCCGGGACTGGCGCTGTTTCACCCGGATATTGACCCGACCCCCGCTGACGGCGACTGATACTCGACCCGACTGCGACTGAGCGTAACTAACAACCCAGTCACCCCTTGAGACCCAGCCCACGAAGAGATTTTTTCGACACACCTGATCGTCAAATGTCGAATCAGTATTCGACGGATTCACATACCTTTTTACTCCGTTACCGAATTGGGGGAGACATGGGACTGGACGACGACGCGAGAGAGTATCATCGACAGGAGCCGCCGGGAAAGATTGCGATCGAGACCACGAAGCCGACGAACACGCAGCGAGATCTCTCGCTCGCGTACTCACCGGGGGTCGCGGCGCCGTGCCGCGACATCGCCGCGGACCCGGAGTCGGTGTTCGAGTACACGGCGAAGGGGAACCTCGTCGCGGTCGTCTCGAACGGCTCTGCCGTGCTCGGGCTCGGGAACATCGGCGCGTCGGCGTCGAAGCCCGTCATGGAGGGGAAAGGCGTGTTGTTCAAGCGCTTCGCCGATATCGACGTGTTCGACATCGAGCTCGATATCGACGATGTCGACCCGTTCTGTGAGGCGGTGAAAGCGATGGGACCGACCTTCGGCGGGGTGAACCTGGAGGACATCAAGGCACCCGAGTGCTTCAAGATCGAAGAGCGGCTCCGCGATGAGATGGACGTTCCCGTGTTCCACGACGACCAGCACGGGACCGCGATCATCTCCGGGGCAGCGCTGATGAACGCGACGGAGATCTCCGGGAAGGACCTCTCCGAGATCGACATCGTGTTCTCCGGCGCGGGCGCGTCCGCGATCGCGACCGCTCGGTTCTACGTCTCTCTCGGTGCGCGCAAAGAGAACATTACCATGTGTGACTCCTCGGGAATCATCACCAAGGAGCGCGTCGCGAACGACGGGGTCAACGAGTACAAAAGCCAGTTCGCCAGTGACGTTGAGGGCGGCGACCTCGCCGACGCGATGGAGGACGCGGACGTGTTTGTTGGCCTCTCTGTCGGCGGGATCGTTTCACAGGAGATGGTCCGGTCGATGGCGGCCGATCCGATCATCTTCGCGATGGCGAACCCCGATCCGGAGATCACCTACGAGGACGCGAAGGACGCCCGCGACGACACGGTGATCATGGCGACCGGTCGGTCGGACTACCCGAACATGGTGAACAACGTCCTTGGGTTCCCCTTCCTGTTCCGCGGCGCGCTCGACGTGCGCGCGACAGAGATCAACGAGGAGATGAAGCGGGCCGCCGCGGAGGCGCTCGCGGAACTGGCTCGCAAGGACGTGCCGGACGCCGTCGTGAAGGCGTACGGCGACGATCCCCTCCAGTTCGGGGCGGACTACGTGATCCCGAAGCCCCTCGATCCGCGCGTGCTCTTCGAGGTCGCGCCGAGCGTCGCGAAGGCGGCGATGGATTCCGGGTCGGCACGCACCGAGATCGACCTTGAACAGTACCGAGAGCAGTTGGAGGCGCGGCTCGGGAAGTCACGCGAGATGATGCGCGTCGTGTTGAATAAGGCGAAAAGCGACCCGAAGCGCATCGCGCTTGCGGAGGGCACCGATGAAAAGATGATCCGCGCGGCCTATCAGCTCTCCGAGCAGGGGATCGCCGATCCGGTACTGCTCGGCGATGCCGATGAGATCACTCAGACCGCCGACCGGCTCGGGCTCTCGTTCCGCCCGGAGATCGTCGATCCGGACGATCGCGACGTGTCCGAGTACGGCGATCAGCTCTACCAGCTGCGGAAGCGGAAGGGTATCACCAGCCGAGAGGCGAACGAACTGATCCAGCGAGACACGAACTACCTCGGGAGCGTCATGGTGAAGTCGGGGGACGTCGACGCCATGTTGACGGGACTGACGCACCACTACCCGTCTGCGCTCCGGCCGCCGTTGCAGGTCATCGGCTCTGCGGACGAAACCGATACCATCGCCGGTGTGTACATGCTTACCTTCAAAAACCGGGTCATCTTCTGTGCCGACACCACGGTGAACCAAGATCCCGACGCGGAGACACTCGCAGAGATCACTCGTCACACCGCCGATCTCGCCCGTCGGTTCAACGTCGAGCCGCGCGCAGCGATGCTCTCGTACTCCAACTTCGGTAGTGTCGATAACGAGGGGACTCAGAAGCCTCGCGAAGCGGTCGATATCCTCCACGAGGATGCGGGAGTCGACTTCCCCGTCGACGGTGAGATGCAAGCCGACACCGCAGTCGTCGACGACATTCTCAACGATACCTACGAGTTTTCCGAACTCGACGAGGCCGCGAACGTACTTGTGTTCCCCAATCTCGAAGCTGGGAACATCGGCTACAAGCTGCTCCAGCGACTCGGCGGCGCGGAAGCGATCGGCCCGATGCTGGTCGGGATGGACCAGCCCGTCCACGTCCTCCAGCGAGGTGACGAGGTCAAAGACATCGTCAACCTGGCCAGTGTGGCCGTCGTCGACGCACAGGAGTAGGGTAGCGGCCCTCCAGGCACCCGTCACTGCTAACTAGTCACGGCATGTCACCGACCTTCCGTTTCTCGTACGGCTCGGAACGAAATTGTTGACTGACGTAGCGAAATTGTTGACTGACGTAGTGACCCTTACCGACCCGGACTTCCCAACTTGGACTTGCTGATCCAACTTTGTTGTCTCAACCGTTTCGACTTGATCTTCCTGCTTGATCGGTGGCGTCGGAGAGACACACCGTGTTTCCGGTGAAACGGGGTTGGTTGGTGGTGGGCGGCTAGTGGCAGCCAGTTGGAGCGGTTAATCCGAATATCTGACCTCGAAGATGCCACCGCAAACCCCCATCTTAGGTCAGAAAGAACTATAAACAAGTTTTGAGTATAGTTCACTGAGCCAGAAGCAGAGTGAAATAGAGAAGCCGAAATATCGGTGATTTCAGCGGAAATTCGGTCTCCTCCCCGTCGCCTTCTATAACCAGCTTGCTCCCACCGATCCTCCCGCCTCCCACTGACTCCCCACCCATACCGACTCCCCGACCACACCGGACCCCCCGCTCTTACCGCTTCATTACCGGTCTCACTTGTGCTTGAAGGTTCATGCACACCATCTCTCGTCTTTGTTGCTCGGATTTCACCGTGTTTTTCTCCGACTGTTCTCCTTTCTGTTGGTTATTGCCGATGAGTCAAACGGGACGGTGACACCGGGTTTCCGGTGAACCAGACTGTTGTGGATTTTTTGCTTGTTTATATACACTCACCGACCCACCCACTGACCCCCGTCCCCCACCCCACACACCCTATTTCACCGGAAACACGGTGTGTGTCTCAAACATTGCTTCGCCGTAGTCGAAGCGGAACGCATTTCACCGGAAACACGGTGTCGATCCTATGGACGCAGCGGACAACCTCTTCACTAGGGAGGACCCCATCTTCGCGAACAAGGAACTCCTCGAGATCAGCCATCTCCCCGGAGAGGGCCGAATCGTCGGCCGCGACGACGAGATCGCCGACCTCGCAACGGCGGTCAATCCCGCGATTTTCGGTCAGAGTCCGAGCAACGTTCTGATCTACGGGAAGACGGGGACCGGGAAGTCGCTCTGTGCGAAGTACGTCTCAAAACGTCTCGTTTCGACTGCGGGTGAGGAAGGCGTCAATGCGACGTTTGCGTACGTGGACTGCGCTCAGGACACGACCGAGACGCAGGCCGTCCAGACAATCGCTGACGCTGTCAACGATCCGGACGCCACCGGGATCAACGTCCCGGACAAGGGCCTCTCGACGTCCACGTACTATAAGCGACTCTGGCGGATCCTCGATCAACGGTACGATGTCGTTCTCATCATCCTTGACGAGATCGACAAGCTCGACGACGACGCCATCCTCATGCAGTTGTCGCGGGCGGGGGAGGCCGGCAAGATCACCGACTGTAAGCTCGGGGTAGTCGGCATCAGTAACAAGATACAGTACAAGGACCGCATGGACGAGCGGGTCAAGTCGAGCCTCTGTGAGCGCGAGTTCGTGTTTCCCCCGTACGACGCCAACCAACTCCGAGAGATCATGCAGGCACGCGCGGACGCGTTCCACGACGATGTTCTCGAACCGTCGACGATCCCACGCGCCGCCGCGCTCGCTGCGCGCGAACACGGCGACGCGCGCAAGGCGATCGACATCCTCCGATACGCGGGTGAGATCGCACAGAGCAACGGCGAACCCACGGTTAGAGAAGAGTTCGTTACGCAGGCACGCGAGCGCGCTGAAACGGACAGATTCCGGGAACTCATCCGCGGGTCGACACCGCACTCACGATACGTCCTTCAAGCGCTCGCGCTGCTCTCTCTTTCGAGCGGCCGACAGGACGGATTCCGGACCAGCCGAGTGTACGAAATCTACGAGAACATCTGTCGCCAGGAAGGTTCGGATAGCCTGTCGCTCCGCCGAGTCCGTGACCTCCTCAAAGAACACGCCTTCCTCGACATTATCGAACAGTCGAAGCACAGCGGCGGAAGCGCGGAAGGGAGCTACACGAAACACCAGCTGTTGGAGGACCCAAGCGTGGTTAAAGAAGTGCTGACAGAAGATTCCGCACAATAACCGAACTGGCAAACAGCCACAACTCCTCCCGATCCGATGCAATTCGATCGTTGATTCGACCGTCTGCCCTTGGCTCGTTTTTTTTGACTGCGATCCGATCACAACCCGATCGCGTCCCGTTATCCCAGCAGGCCGAGCCCCTCGATCCGTTCGACGATCTCCTCGACGGCTTCTTCGGCGTCGTCGGTCCGCTTCCCGCCTGTGATGACGATCTTTCCGCTCCCGAACAGGAGAATCACGACTTCCGGTTCGTCCATCCGGTACACGAGCCCAGGGAACTGCTCTGGT
>Ga0207720_101000_pt1 | contig 12703 bp, 10 predicted proteins | sample A23P2SouthBayCA_2_FD_187751 | JGI IMG/M metagenome (GOLD analysis project Ga0207720, IMG submission 187751) | Aerobic enrichment media microbial communities from Eden Landing Ponds, California, USA - A23 E3 (2) (SPAdes) | ecosystem: Environmental > Aquatic > Marine > Unclassified | place...
GGCTCGCGGTCGACGGGATGGGGCAACAGGTCGACGACGTCGACGTCGTCACGGTCGAGAACCTCGGTGTAGTCCGTGTAGACGGCCACGTCGGCGTCGGGGTAGAACTCCTCGCGCCGGTCGACGGCGTCCTCGCGGCTCCGGCTACACATCGCCACGACGTCGTAGCCGGCGTCGGCGTACGCCCTGCAGTGCTGTTCGCTGATCCCGCCCATCCCCACCATCGCGATCGCCAGGTCGTCGGTTTCGGGGTCGCTCGGTCGGTACGGCAGGTCCGGCGCGTCGGTCTCTTCGAGGTCGACGATCTCGGCGAGCCCGTAGTCCTCGTCGTCGTCGGACATGGTCACTCTACGAGTTCGACCGTCTCACCAAGCTGTGCGCTCCGGTGAGCGGAGTCGACGATCCGTTGCGCGCGGCGACAGAGCCCCGGATTCAGTGGCCCGAACTCGACCGGGTGGTCGCCCTCGATACAGTCGATCACGTACTGGATCGGGTTCTGCAGCGGCGGCTCTAGCTCGTCGACGGCGACCTCGTAGCCGTCCGGACGGTCCCGGTCCTGGACGCGGATCGTCTCCTCGTAATCGTAGCTGGCGATGGTTCCCTCGGTTCCGACGACGACGAACCCGCATTTGGGCTGGGGCTGGTCGATCCAGGGGTCGGTGAACGTCCCCCAGCGCGTCTCGTACTTCGAGAGGCCCTCGTCGTATTTCGCGACCGTGACGCTGTGCGTGTCGACCGGTGACCACTCGGGCGTGTACGTGTCGGTGGTCACCTCCACGGGGAGTTCGCCGTCGCGGAACCACGTCCCCAGCGTCACCCCGTAGCCGAGGTAGTCGTAGAGCGACCCGCCACCGCGGTCGGGCTGGTGCCACCACGTCCTCGCCGCGCCGGCGACGTCTTTCCGGTCGCCGCCCGCGAAGTGGAGTTCGCCGCTGTCACCGTACTCCACTTGCTCGAACCGCCCGCTCCCCTTGTTGCCGTCGTAGTAGTGGATCTCGACCACGTCGCCGATCGCGCCCTCGTCGACGAGGCGTTTCGTCGTCCGATGGGGCGGATACCACGCCAGCGGCCAGTTGATCGCCAGCCGGACGCCGGCGTCTTCGGTCGCCTCTATCATTCGATCGGCGTCGGCGACCGACGTGGCGAACGGCTTCTCGAGGACGATGTCGCAGCCGTAGGGCGCGACGTTCTCGACCCAGTCGGCGTGTTCGGACGGCACCGGGCAGAGGACGACGACGTCCGGGTCCGTCTCCGTCAGACAGGCCTCGTGATCCTCGTAGACCCGGTCGTCCGGAATGTCGAACTCCTCGGCGGTGTCTTCGAGCCCGAGCGTCGATTCGTCGGGGTCCTCGTCGCAGATGGCGACGATCTCGGCGTCCGGGTGGTCCTCGACCATCCGGAGGTTGTCCCCCATGTGAAAGTGCGCGAAGTTGATCCCCGCGACAGTGTGCGTTGGCATGATGTGTCTCCGGCCATCGCGACAAGCGATAGCATTCGACACGACGCATGTGTATGTATTGTAATTTGTTGCGGCCAAGCCGCCACCCCGTCGGGAACTACTGGCGGACTGCATCGAAGACTGGCCAGGTAGTCGCCGCCCGACCCGCCGACTTTCAGACACCCGACACGCCAGGAGTCACCGGGCGGTCACGGCGCCGTCGGGGTCGACGTTGGCGACCGCGTCGATCCCGTGATAGGTCGTCGCGGTGAACGACGCCTCGACGGTCTCGCCCGGAGCGATCGTGTCGATAGTCCCGTTGGCCCGCTGGGCGTCGGGAATGTCGGCGCTCGGATAGGCGGTGGTCGGTTCGAGGCCGACGTTGTAGTTCCGGCCGAAGTACGGCGAGTCGACGTCACCGCCGAACGGCTGCCAGTACCAGACGCACTCGAAGGGGTCGGTCGGGAAGGTGAAGCCGAACCCGAGGTCGATCTCGGGGTTCGTCACCGCGTACCAGCCCTCGTCGAGGTCGGTGGCGTACGCCACGTCGTGGATTTCGGCGTCGAGCGGCGGGAACGTCCGGAGGTCCACGGTTCCATCGAGCCCCGGCGCGTCGGGCCAGTCGAACCGCTCGCCACCCGCGAGGCGTTCGTTCTCGTGGTCGTCCGCGTACGCCTGGACGACGCCGCGCCTCGCAGGCACGTCGAGGCGCGCGCCGGGTCCGACCAGCGGTCGACCGAGCGCGACGTGCTGTTGCCAGACGTACTCCAGTTCGACCTCGCCGTCGTTGGTGACCGACTCCTCGACGGACAGCGTCGGCCCCTCGGCCGGAAGGGTCAGCGTTCGCTCGACCGAGAACGGATATCTGACGAGATCCGTCGAGAGACGGAGGCTCACAGCCTCGTCGTCGTCTCGCGCGACCCACGCGTCCCAGTCGAGCAACGCCGTCTCCCCGTGGAGGCCGTAGGGGGTCCCGGCGAACCCGTCGGTGTAGCCCGCCAGCGGGAGGTTGACCTGCCACCCGCCGGGATACGTGTCGTGCCACGCCGTCGCGTCCGTGGCCGGGACCGGCCGGTCGGGCGGCGGCTGCCAGTCGTGGTCCGTGTGGAACAGCACGTCCACGTCGGCCCGTTTGTCGCGAAATTCGAGCACGTCGCCGCCTTTTCCCGGCAGGACCATCACTCGCAGCGACCCGTTCTCGAGCAAGGCAGCGTCGATGCCCCGATACGTGTATGCCGTCGAGCAACGCGGCAGTGTCCAGTCCGAGGGCATACGTCGAACCGACTCGTCGTCACAGAATAAGGATTGGCCCGGCACGTGTCGACGGTGCGTTGCCGATCCGATCGGGACCGATGGATCGCTCGGGGGTGACGGCCCGCTCGTTTTATCTCGATAGCGTGCGATCGAGTGGCATGGAGCGTTCGAACAGCGAGGCCTACGAGTTACTCGTCGACCGCGTCGCGTCGACGCTCGATGCGACCGGCGAGTCGTTCCCGTACTTCGCGGATTCCGAGACCGGCGCGTGGACGACAACGCCGAACGGCAACTGGTGTGGTGGTCACTGGATCCACGTGCTGTGGCGCGCGTACGACCACACAGGTGAGGAGCGCTTCGCACGGGCCGCTCGGGCACACACCGACGTGATGACGTCCTACATGCCCCGCCGGTCGATGTTCTGCGGCATGAACTTCCACTACGCGGGGTTCGAGGCCGCCGACGTGACGGGCGAGTCCAGCGACCTGGCCCTCGGCATCGAGGGCGCCGACGCGATGGTGGAGTACTTCCACCAGGGGGCGCGCCAGATCCCGCTGGGCGGGCTGACGATCGAATCTCCGACGCCCGAGTTCCGCGGGCCCGACGCCGACGAGGGGCCGTCCGGCCATCATCTGGGCGCGGTGGACGCGATCTACACCTCGCTGCCGGTGCTCTGGCGCGCCTACCGGGAGACCGGCGACCCGGTCTACCGGGACACCGCCGTCTCGCACGCGGATCGACACCTCGACTGGTACGTTCGCGAGGACGGGCGGACCTGGCACCACGCCGAGTTCGACCCCGAGACCGGCGCGCTTGTCCGCCAGTACAACGAGCTCGCCTACTCCGACGAGACGTGTTGGGCGCGCGGACAGGGGTGGTGTATCGCCGGCCTGGCCCGCGCCTACGAGGAGACCGAGGCCGAACGATATCTCACCGCGCTCGAAGAAGTCGTCGACTACTACGTCGAGCACAGCCCCGCCGACCTGGTCCCCCACTGGGACTTCGAACACCCCGACAGGCCCGATATCGGACGGGACACGAGCGCCGCGGCCCTGGCGGCTTACGGACTCGTGCGTCTCACTCGGACGGGAGAGACCGAGGCGCTCGTCGAGACGGGCGAGGCGATCCTCGGAACGCTCGTCGAGGACTACCTGACGCCGACGGGGCCGGACGACGACCGCCCCCGCGGGATGACCCTGGAGGGCTGTTACAACGGCCCGTCGGGCTTCGCGGACGACGACGAACTCCTCTGGACCGACTACTATCTCATGGGCGCGCTCGCCGCGGACGTAGCGTGACAGGGACGAGCCGTGGCGGGGACGAGCCGTGATAGGGACGGGCGGCTCACTCGGCCGGCTGCCACGCGACACGCCCGTCTTTTTCGGTTCGTTCGAGCACGCCCCGGTCGGCGAGGTCGTCGTAGTGGGCCGACAGCGGGAACGCGAGATCGAGGTCGAGCCCGAAGCTCCCGCGGCGGTCGACCACCGCGTCGATCGCCGCTTCGAGCGTGACGGGCCCGCGCTCCTCGACGATCTCGAGCGCCAGCGTCTCCATCTCGGCGACGAAATCGAGCGATTCGTCGACGAACTCGTCCACCTCGTCGCCCCTGAGCGTCTCGTAGTGAGTGAACGACAGCACGTCGGGGTCGAGCGCGCCGACGAGCTGGACCGTGTTCTCGTACGCGGGATACAGGTGGTACGGCGGCGGCTGGAGGTACGTGCCGTTCACGTCCCGCAGCCCGCGAGCGAAGAAGCCGTCGCCGCCGAGGAGCACGTCGTGGGTGCCGTCCCACAGCATGCAGTGGCCGGGCGTGTGGCCCGGCGCGTGGAGCACGTCGAGCGTCCGATCGCCCACGCGGATCGTCTCCCCGCCGCGGAGCCCGAGATCGATCGGTTCGTCGGGCCCCATCATCCCGGTCAGCCAGTCGTACACTTCCCCGTCGTAGGTCAGCCCGTGGTCGTCTTCGAATCCCCGATAGCGCTCGTCGAGGATCGTCTCGACGGACTCCGCCCAGCGCCTGTCCGCCTCGTGACAGGCCAGCGTGACGCCCGGACTGTGCTCGCGAAGCTGGTGGTTCCCGCCGAAGTGGTCGGCGTCGGCGTGCGTGACGACCGCCAGCCCCACGTCGGAGAGGGACTCGCCGCGCGTTTCGAGGAACGGTTCGTACACCTCGATCGGCGCGTCGGCGTATCCCGGATCCACGAGTATCGGTCCCGTCGCGCCGTCGAGGACGTGATACCCGTGGAGCTTGTCGTCGGCGTCGGAGACGGTCTCGACTCGGTGGATACCGGGCGCCAGTTCGTCGCTATCGGGCACGGCCATCCCCCCCGAGCGGCGCTACGAGCGCGGGCGAGCCGACGGCGCTACTCCGCGAAGTCCTGTGAGCCATAGGTGTCCTTGAAATCGGGTGCCATGAAGTCGTGGTCGGGCATGGGGTTGCCGGCGTGGTCTTCGGCGGCGTCCTCGTCGAACGTGACGCCGAGTCCCGGTTCGTCCGGGACCATCACGGTCCCGTCGTCGATCGCCAGCGGGTCGGTGACGACGTCTTCGACCCAGTCGGGGCGCGTGAACTCCTCGAACCCCTCCTGGATCTTGAAGTTCGGGATCACGGCGTCGACGTGGACGCAGGCGGTCAGCGAGACCGGGCCCGCCGCCGCGTGCGGCGCGGTGAAGATCGACGCCGCGTCGGCCATCTGGGCGATGTACTGGGTCTCCCGGAGGCCGCCGACGTTGCCGGTGTCGGGCTGGATGATGTCGATCGCTCGCTTCGAGACGAACTCGAAGGCCTCGAACTTGTTCTCGATCGACGCCAGGTCGTCGGCGATCGGGACGTCGAGCGCCTCGCGGACCTCGCGGAAGGCGTCGGGCCCCTGGTGGGGCTGGACCGGCGCCTCGTACCACATCGGATTGAACTCCTCGATGCGCTTGCCGAACCGGATCGCCTCCCCGGGCGTCAGCCGCCCGTGGCCCTCGACGATGATGTCCGGTTCGTCGCCGATCGCTTCCCGGATCGCCGCGATCCGGTCGACGGCGAGTTCGAGCGCCTCGTTGGACACGTCGCGGTTCGCGGTCTCGATGGGGTCGAACTTCAGCGCGGTGTACCCCCTGTCGATCACGTTCTCGGCACCTCTGGCCCACTCCTCCGGCGTCTCCAGCGAGTCGTACCAGCCGTTGGCGTACGCCCGCAGTTCCGTCCTGATGGCGCCGCCGAGCATCGCGTGGACCGGTTCGTCGTAGTGTTTCCCCACGATGTCCCAGCAGGCCATCTCTACGCCGGAAAACAGCGCCTGGTTGAGCCGCGAGAGTCCCCACGGCCGCTCCTGGGACCGCACCCGAAGCGACTCGATCTCCAGCGGGTCCTCGCCGACGAACCACTCCTCGAACTTCTCGACGTGTGTCTTCTTGGCTTCGAGGTCCGTGTTGGCCCACAGTCCGCCGGCCTCCCCGATCCCGCGGATCCCCGCGTCAGTCTCGACCGTCACGATACACCAGGGGTTCCAGAGGTCGTCCCGAAGTGGGTACGCCTCGATACCGGTGATCTCCATCGTCCCGAGTGTGACCGGAACCCGCATAATTAATCGGTGCTTGTTGCCCCGTCACACGACACCGAGAGGCAGTTACCGTGACCGCCCTCCATACGAGCGCGACCGAGAGCGGCTGTAGCGGGCGGTCTCGTGCCGGGGCAGGGTTCAATAGTTCGGCCCGCGATAGAGTCGGTATGCGTGCCAACAGACACGAAGGTCGGACGGTCGTCGTGACTGGGGGATCGAGCGGTATCGGACGGGGGATCGCGGTTCGGTTCGCCGAGGAGGGCGCGAACGTGATGGTGGCCGACGTGCAGCGGGCGCCGAGACGGGGCGAACGGTTCGAGACGGACGCGGAGACGCCGACGGACGAGCTCGTCCGGGAACTCGGCGCCGAGGCGTCGTTCGTCGAGACGGACGTGAGCGACCCCGCCGCGGCCGAGGCGATGGTCGACGCCACGATCGACGCGTTCGGCGGGCTCGACGTGCTCGTCAACAACGCCGGGATCTACGTCCCGGGCGACTCCCAGGAGCTCACGCCCGAGGAGTGGAACGAGGTCGTCGGCGTGGACCTGGACGGCTCCTTTTTCGCCGCCAAGTACGCGGTCCCGCACCTGAAAGACGCGTCGGGCGCGCTGATCAACGTCGGGTCGGTCCACTCGAGCCAGGGCGGCGGCGGGCCCGCCTACGCCAGCGCGAAGGCCGCGGTGGTGAACTTGACGCGGGATCTCGCCGTCGAACTCGGGCCGGCCTCGGTGAACGTCAACTGCATCTGTCCCGGGTTCGTCGAGACCGCGGTCCAGGACTACCACACCGACGAGAGCATGCAGCGGGAGATCGACCACACGCTGCTGCCCGAGGTGGGCGAGCCCGAGGACATCGGCGACGTGGCGGTCTTCCTCGCCAGCGACGAGGCGTCGTTCGTCCACGGGGAGTCGATCTACGTCGACGGGGGATGGGCGGCCCATCGAGTGTAGTCGGACGCGCGACGGTGACTCGCCACCGTCGAAGCTGTCGGGGGCCTCGGGCGATATGGTCACCATACGGTTGCGATAAGGTGTCTCGACCGGCGGTCCGACCGCTCCGGGTGGTCGACGGAGCGGTGACCCGCGGCGGTGGAGAGCGGCCCGTCAGCAGGTCATGTCGTACCACGGGGGTGAGTCGACGGTCACGTCGCCGGGTTCGAGCGTGTACTCGTACCTGACGACCCGGGGCGCGGCGAACCCGACCGTGCGATACCTGGCCGAGAGCGACCGGACGAGCCCTTCGTCGCCGACGACCGCGGCGACGGAGTAGTTCCGCGCGCCGCCGATCCCCGCAGGGGGGCCGCCCTCGCCGGCGACGAGATACCGTCGCTCGCCGTCGGATCGCCCCACGGAGACGGTGACGTTCTCCGGAGCGAGCTGCAGATACCGCTCGATCGCGGCGCCGGTCGCCGTCCCGACCCGCTGTCCCGCTCTCGCGGCCGGCAGGCGGTAGTACTCCCACGTGTCCGTTCGGAACGTCTCCAGTCGCACGTGGCCCACGCCGCCGTCGACGTACTCGGTGTAGTCGTACGCGACGCGCGTCTCCATCCCCAGATCCACCGTGTAGGACTCCGCCCAGAACCGATAGCAGTCCTCGGCGGCGACGTGAGCGGCCCGAACCGGTCGCGGTTCGACCCCACTAGCGTTCGCCCGGGTGGTCCCCCGCCGTTCGCGCCAGACGTACGACCGGTCGGTCAGCGCCGCCTGATGGGCCGCCACCAGTTCGTCGAGCCGAAGATCGCCCCCGCCACCGACTCCCGGCGGGAGCGCCCGCGTCTCGGTCTCCGGCGCTTCGGTCGGGATAGGCGCCGGTGTCAGCGTCGCGCGGTCCGTACCCGTCGGGTCACCGAAGAGGCCGCTACAGCCGGCGAGACAGACCAGCGCGACGACGACCAGCACGCGAGACCGCATCGACGGCGATTGGGGCCGCACTGGCAAAAACACCCCCGGTGAGCCGGGCGATTTCCAGCTCGTCCGTCACCGGCCGAGCGACCGACGTGACGACTACGGCTCGCGAAGCCGGCGGGTCGATCCCGAAGGGGGGCGCTTATGTCCCCGCCCTCACATCCGGGGGTATGCACGACCTCGACGGGAGCGTCGGCCGTTCCGACGACGTAGCTATCGGCTTCGTCGGCGGTGGGAGCCGCGACTGGGCCGAGAAGCTGATGCACGCGCTGGCGCTGACCGAGGAGTTCGCGGGCAGCGTCCGCCTGTACGACCTGGACTACGAGAGCGCGAAGACGAACGCGAAGCTCGGGCGGCAGATCCAGGCCCAGGACGCGGCGGTCGGCGACTGGACCTACGAGGCCGTCGAGACGCTGGCGGCGGCGCTCGACGGCGCGGACTTCGTCGTCTGTTCGACCCAGGACCCGCCGGCCGAGACGTTCGCCAACGATCTGGACCTCCCCCAGGAGTACGGGATCTACCAGACGGTCGGCGACACGGTCGGTCCGGGCGGGACCTTCCGCGCGCTGCGGTCGATCCCGCAGTACCGCGAGATTGCCGCGGCGGTCCATGAGCACTGCCCCGACGCGTGGGTGTTCAACTTCACCAACCCCATGACCGTCTGCACACGCACGCTCTACGAGGAGTACCCCGACATCAACGCCGTCGGCATCTGCCACGAGGTGTACCACGTCCAGGACTGGCTGACCGACCTCGCCGAGGAGCACCTCGGGGTCGAGGGCGCGACCTACGACGAGGTGGACGTGACCGTGAAAGGGATCAACCACTTCACGTGGATCGACGAGGCGCGGCTCCGGGGACACGACCTCCTCGAGGCCGTCGACGCCGAGTTGGCGACGCGGGACCCGCCGGAATACGAGCCCGGCGACCCCGAAATCGCCGACCAGAGCGTCTTCGCCACCAACCACGAGATCACCTTCGATCTGTATCGTCGCTACGGGATCCTCCCCGCGGCGGGCGACCGCCACCTCGCGGAGTTCGTCCCGTGGTACCTCGACCCCGTCGACGAGCCCGAGGACATCCATCGCTGGGGCATCAAGCTCACGCCGAGCGAGTACCGCGTCGAGAGTTGGCCCGAGGCCGAGCGCGAGCGCGAGGCGTTGCTGTCCGGTGGCGACCCCATCGACGTGGCCGCGCCCAACGAGGAGATGGTCGACCTGATGACCGCGCTGCTGGGCGGCGAGGCGGTCAAGTCGAACGTCAACGTCCCCAACCGCGGGCAGGTCTCGGGCCTCCGAGACGGCGCGGTCGTCGAGACGAACGTCCTGTTCACCGAGGACTCGGTGACGCCGCTGACGGCGGGGTCGCTCCCGGACCCGGTCCGCAGCCTCGTCGAGACACACGTCACGAACCAGGAGACGCTGATCGACGCCGGGTTCACCGGGGATCTCGACCTGGCCTTTCGCGCGTTCCGCAACGAACCGCTCGTGACGCTCGACCCCGCCGACGCCGAGGCGCTGTTCGCCGACCTCGTCGAGGCCGAACGCGAGTACCTCGACGACTACGACGTCGCCGGCGCCGACGTGCTCTCCTGAGGCCGGCGCTTTCCAGCCTCGACCGCCACGCCGTCGACGAGTCCGGTCCCGGCGGCTCGCGCCGCGGTCAGTACATTGATCACGTCCCGCTACGGGGTCGACGTATGCAGATCGACGGCATGCAGTTCCACAACGTCGGAGAACTCCGTCCGCCGAACGACGGCGGCGGACGACTCGTTCAGCGCGTCCCCGAGTCGGTCAGGACCGACCTCAACGAGGGCGCCCGGTCGCGGATGCGCCACCCCGCGGGCGTCGAACTCCGGTTCGTCCCCGACGGGCCGGTCGAGATCACCCTCTCGATGGAACCCGGCGGGAGCGCCGACAGCGGGACCGTCCGCGTGTTCTGGGGGCCGATCCAGGGCGACGACGAGTTCGAGATCGGGACGGAACCGCGGACGTTCGAGGTCGAGATACCCGAGAAGCTGACGCGCCTGAAATCCTCGGCGACCGAGGACCTCGCGTTCGACCCGCGGGTCTGTCGCGTCGTTCTCCCGGGCGAACACCGCGGCGGCTACACGCTGTATCACGGCGCGACCGGCGATCGCAGGCCGCCCACCGACGACGAACTGCCGGACCGCACCTACCTCGCCTACGGCACCTCCATCACCGAGGGCGAAGCGCCCCTGGGCGAACACCTGACCTACGTGAGCCAGACTGCGCGACGGCTCGGCGCCGACCTGGTCAACCTCGGCTCCTGCGGGACGGCCTACTGTGACGAGGCCATCGCCGACCACATCGCCGACCGCGACGACTGGGACGTGGTCACGCTCTCAGTCTCGGTCAACATGGTCGGCAGGTTCTCGCCCGAGGAGTTCCGCGAGCGCGCGGCGAATCTCGTCGACACCGTGGCGAGCGCCCATCCCGACGTACCTGTCGTCTGCATCACGATCTTCCGCTGCTCCCGGGACGTCGTCGAGGGCCACGAGGAGGCCGAGACGGTCGAACGCTTCCGCGAGGAACTCCGCGAAGTCGTCGCCGACTCGCCCCACGACAACGTCCACCTGCTCGAGGGTCCGGACCTGCTTCCGAGCATCGACGGGTTGACGACGGATCTGGTCCACCCCGGTGACGGCGCGATGACGACGATGGCGGAGCGCCTCGCGGCGGACCTCCGACCCCTGCTTGCAGACTGAAATTCCGGTTCCCCAGTGCCGAACAGCTTAAGTGACCGTCCTCCATATGAGAACGTATGGCAAACGCCGCACGGGATGGGCCCGGACGCACGATCCGGTCGGTGGAGATAGCGTTCAACATCATCGACGTCCTCCAGGAGAAGGGCGGCGCGGGGGTGACGGAGTTGGCCAACGAACTGGACCACTCCAAGAGCACGATCCACAGCCACCTGCGGACGCTGGAGGACCGCGAGATACTCGTCCGCGAGGGGGACGGCTACCGGTTGAGCCTGCGCATCCTCGACATGGCGACACACGTCCGCGACCAGGTCGGGAACTACGACGTGATCAAAAGCGAGGTCGACACGCTCGCCGAGGAGACCGGCGAGATCGCCCAGTTCGGGATCGAGGAACACGGCAAGGTGTCGTACCTCTACAAGACGACCGGCGAGCGCGGCGTCGAGACGGCCTCCCGGGTCGGGACCCAGCAGCCGATGTACTCCACGTCGCTCGGGAAGACGATCCTCGCGTACCTCCCCGAGGAGCGGACCGAGGAGATCGTCCACGCCCAGGCCTACGACGCGCTGACGCCGATGACGGTCACGAGCGCCGAGGAGCTCTACGCCGAACTCGACGAGATCCGCGAGCGCGGCTACGGCATCGACGACGAGGAGAATTTCGAGGGGCTCCGCTGCGTCTCCGCGCCGGTCAAGAACGGCGAAACCGTCCTCGGCGCGGTGAGCATCACCGGCCCGTCCAGCCGGTTCACCGTCGACCGCATCCACGACGAGCTCTCCGACCAGGTCCAGCGCGCCGCCAACGTCATCGAACTCAACACGAAGTTCGCGTAGGCGGTCGGTCTCTTCTACTCCCGGTTCCACGGAAGCGCGTACGTCGGGTCGTCGACGAACCGGTCCATCGACGCCGAGACCGAGACGCGCGTCCCGCTGGGGAGCGAAACGCGGAGCGCGTCGGTCGCCGTCGACGGACCGGTATCGCGCTTCTCCCCGTCGACCTCGACGGCGGTGAACTCGTGTTCGCCGTACGCGCCGGCCTGCGTGAGGGCCTCGCGGTCCCGACTCCCGGTGTTGACGAGCGTCAGGTCGATCCCCTCGTCGTCGACCCGCTCGACGAGCGCGGCGACGCCCGCGGGAAGCCCCGGCCGGTCGCGCTCGGGGTCGAAGTGACGGACCTGCGCCATCACCAGCCCGCCGTAGTAGACGGGTTGGGGCGCGCCCATCGTGCAGTTCAGCAGCCCGCGGTGGAAGACGGGGTTGCGGTCCCGCAGGTAGTCCTCGTTGAGGGTGTCGGGTTCGCGGCCCTCCTCGGCCATCCCGTCGAGCAGTTCCTGTGTGTGATTGCGGTTCGCTTCGAGCACCCGCTCGGGGAACTCGGGGAACTCCCCGTCGAGGTAGGCGAGCCAGGCCCACTCGTTGCCGGCGCCGTGTTTCGTCGACGGTCGCATGTCGACCTGTTTCCACTCCCGCGAGCCCCAGTCACGCAGGGCTTCGACGCGCTCGCGGTCGGCCTCGTCCAAGGACATGTACCAGAGGTGGAACAGGTACGGGTCGTCGCGGTGGGGCTTGAACTCGTACCAGCCGTCGCGCCACAGGATCTCGCCGTCGTCCTCACGCAGGCCCGACCCGTTGTAGTGGTAGTCGCCCTCGCCCCCGTACTTGTGGGGGATGTACAGCGTGTCGCCCTGCTCGATCCCCTGATCGACGAGGTGGTCGAGCTGTTGGCGGTGGAAGTCGAGGTGGTCGCGGTCGCCGGTGAGGAGGGTGGCGTTCTCGGCGGCGGTGGTCGTCCCGACGCCGACGTAGTGCCAGCCGCCCCACGACCAGCCGTA
>Ga0207720_101003_pt1 | contig 12682 bp, 8 predicted proteins | sample A23P2SouthBayCA_2_FD_187751 | JGI IMG/M metagenome (GOLD analysis project Ga0207720, IMG submission 187751) | Aerobic enrichment media microbial communities from Eden Landing Ponds, California, USA - A23 E3 (2) (SPAdes) | ecosystem: Environmental > Aquatic > Marine > Unclassified | place...
CCCGTCCACTCGCCCTCGGTGTCGAAGGTCAGGCGCCCGCCCGCGGATTCGGCGACCGACCGCGCGACCCACAGCCCCAGGCCGCTCCCGTGGTTGAGCTGGGTGATCTTCGACTCGCCCGTGACCACGTCTCGCTCGTCGGCCGGCACGCCGGGACCGTCGTCGGCGACGCCGATACGAACCGTCTCGCCGTCCGCCTCGGCCGTGATACGGACGCGTTCGCCCCCGTGTTCGAGCGCGTTCTCGATCAGTTCGGTCAGCGCCGTCTCGGCGCCGTCGTCCGCCCACAGCCACAGGTCGGCCGGGACGTCGGTCGTGATCGCGTCGTCGCCACCCACGTTCGCGAGGGCGCGCTCGACGACCTCGTGGGCGTTCAGCCGAGCGTTCGGTGTCGACCGCCGATCCAGCGCCTCGACCATCGCCTTGGTCTTGGTCGCGAGATCGCCCACGTCCCGTGACCGGCGATGGAGCGTCTCGGCGACCGCCGCGAGGGCGCCGTCGTCGAGTTCGGTCGCCAGCCGTTCGGACTGACCGATCAACACCGTAGCGTCGTTCCGCAGGTTGTGTCGGAGGACGCGACTGAGGACGGCGAACTTCTCGCGTTCGTGGGCCAGTTGCTCCGCCCGCACCCGCCGAGCGTCGTGGACGCCGATGATGACGTGTGCGGCCGCGCTGATCGCGAGGACGTTCCCCGCCGCCAGCGCGTCGGCTACGCTCATGGTCCCGGGGGTCCCGCGGTAGGCCCCGTGTGCGAGGAGGACGCCACCGAGCACCACGAGACCGAGAAAGTTCCAGACGGCGATCCGGACTGCGTTCGGCGTCGAGAACGCGCTCCGGTACAGCAGCGCGCCGGCGGCGATCAATCCGAGACAGACGACCGTCCCCAGCGCGGCCAGTCCCACTCCGACCCCGGGCTGTCCGGACGCGAGCGTCGGAGCGACGTTGGGGACCACCAGGGCGGCCCCGGTCAGGCTGATCGCGCTGCACGCGCCGAGGCGGGCGAGGCGCTCCCGACGGCGGCTTCCGTCGGTCGGTCCCGCTTCGAACAGCCGAACGAGCGCCCGGTCGACCCGAGCGAGGAGGTCAGACATGACGGGAGCGTTACCGGACGGCAGTCAAGAACCTGTCCGTCGGATTATCGCGACTGAGAGAGAAAGGGGGCCGAGTCGAGTCGCGTCGGTTAGATGTAGTCGACCGACGGCGGGAGTTCGAGCTTCATTCCCTTGCGCTCGCGAATCTCCGTGATCTTCTCCGGCTGGAGGTTGTCGACGAGCACGCGGAAGCCCGCGTTCTCCGTGTTCCACGAGGCACGACCCTCGGTGGCGCTGCGGATGTCCGAGGAGAAGCCGATCATCTCCTCGACGGGCGCGATGCCCTCGATGACCATGAGGTCACCCTCCTGGTACATGTCGTCGACGCGTCCGCGCCGACCCTGAATCTCGCCCGAGGCCGCACCCATGTGCTCCGAGGGGACGTCGATGCGGACGTCCTGGATCGGTTCGAGCAGGCGAATCTCGCCGTCGATCAGTGCACGGTGGACGGCCTCCCGAACCGCGGGGATGACCTGTGCGGGACCGCGGTGGATGGTGTCCTCGTGGAGCTTCGCGTCGTGGAGTCGAATGAGCGCGCCGGAGACGGGTTCGGCAGCGAGCGGACCGTCGTCGAGGGCCTCTTCGAGCCCCTCGACGACCAGTTCCATCGTCTCGTTGAGGTGCTGAATCCCCTTCGTGTCGTCGATGAGGATGTTCGTCCCGTGGATTTGCTCCACGTTCTGGGACGTGTCCTTGTCCATGCCGGCCTCCTGCAGCGCCTCGCGGCGCTCCAGTTCGGGCATGTCCATCGAGACGTTGCCGAGCTGGATCTCGTCGACGATGTCGTCGCTCAGGGGCTGGACCGTGATGTAGAACTTGTTGTGCCGGTTCGGCGAGACGCCCTCGACCTCCTGGGAGGCTTCCTGTGGTGCCTCGCGGTAGACGACGATGGGTTCACCGGTGTTGATCGGGATGCCCTGGTTGCGCTCGATGCGCTGACCGATCACTTCGAGGTGGAGTTCGCCCTGGCCGGAGATGAGGTGTTCGCCCGTCTCCTCGTTGATCTCGATCTGGATCGTGGGGTCTTCCTTCGCGACCTGCTGGAGCGTCTCGATGAGCTTCGGCAGGTCGTCCATGTTCCGGGCCTCGACGCTCTTCGTGATGACCGGCTCGGAGATGTGCTCGATGGACTCGAACGGCGTCATCTCGACGCTCGACACCGTGGAGCCGGCGATGGCGTCCTTGAGTCCGGTGACGGCGGCGATGTTGCCGGCGGGGACGTGGTCGACCTCCTCGCGCTCGCCACCCATGTAGATGCCGACGCTCTGGACGCGGTTCTTGCCGGCGGTGCCGGAGACGTACAGCTCCTGTCCCTTCTCGATGGTGCCGGAGAAGACGCGGCCGGCCGCGATCTCGCCCGCGTGGGGGTCGATCCCGATGTCCGTGACCATGAGGACGAGTTCGCCGTCCTCGTCGACCAGCCGCATCGTTTCGGCGATATCCGAGTCCGCGTCGCCACGCCAGATGCGCGGGATACGACGGGGCTGGGCGTCGAGCGGGTTCGGGAAGTGCTCACAGACCATGTCGAGCACGACGTCCGACAGCGGCGTCCGCTCGTGGAGTTCCTGGCGCTTGTCCGCGCGTTCGAGTTCGATGATGTCGCCGAAGTCCATCCCCGTCCGCTGCATCGAGGGCATCGAGACGCCCCACTTGTACAGCGCGGAGCCGAAGCCGACGGTGCCGCCCTCGACGGAGACGGTCCAGTCGTCGTCGATCTCGTCCATCTCCTCGGTCATCCCGCGGATGAGCTCGTTCACGTCGTGGATGACCGACAGGAGCCGCTCCTGCATCTCCTGTGGTCCCTCCTGCAGTTCGGAGATGAGGCGGTCGACCTTGTTGATGAACAGCGTCGGCTTGACGCCCTCGCGGAGCGCCTGCCGGAGCACCGTCTCCGTCTGGGGCATCGCCCCTTCGACGGCGTCGACCACCACGAGCGCGCCGTCGACGGCGCGCATCGCCCGCGTCACGTCGCCACCGAAGTCGACGTGGCCCGGCGTGTCGATCAGGTTGATCAGGTGGTTCTTGTCCTCGTACTCGTGGGTCATCGAGACGTTCGCGGCGTCGATGGTGATGCCGCGTTCCTGCTCGTCTTCCTCCGTGTCCATCGCGAGCTGTTCGCCCGCGGTGTCCTGTGAGATCATGCCCGCACCGGCGAGCAGGTTGTCCGTCAGCGTCGTCTTACCGTGGTCGACGTGAGCGGCGATGGCGATGTTCCGGATGTTCTCCGGTTTGTCCATCAACCGTTCACATTCTTGTACGATCTTCTTTCGTCGGCCCATTACAGGCCCATACCGTCAGGAGGGTCAAAAGGGTAGTGTTTTGCCGGCAACGAAACGTCCGATTTCCGGCGGCTGATCGGGCGTGTCACGGAATACCACGACACGAGACGGGACGACGGACCACAACCGTCTTGGTGTTCTGCCCCGTGGTACTCACCAGCATGGACGTACGCGTTCAGGGCGGTGCGCCGCCCGATCCGTTTCTCGGCGCCGCCGACGTGCTGGCGACCGAACACGACCTCGACCGCCCGGTCAACGTCCGGGTCCGGGACGACCCCGACGAACGGACCTGGACGGCCCACTACGACGACCACCACGTCCTCAACATCTCCCGACAGGCGGCGACGAGCGCGATGGCTCGCGAACTCGCGCTCCACGAACTCGCGCACATGGCTCGCTACGAACAGGGTCACGCCTCCCACACGCAGTCGACCGACGAGGCGCTCTTTCTCGCCCTCTCCGGGCGAGACGTCGAGCGCCGAAAGCTCGCGCACTGCTACCAGATCGCCAACCACATGCGCGACATCTACGCCGACGACATCACCCTCGCCGTCGTCCCGGCGGCGAAACTCGTCCAGTTCCTCGAATCCCAGCTCGCCGCCGCCGTCGCCGACGCGCCCGGTCCCACTGGGTCCCGACCCGCCGGCGCCGACCCCGCTCTCGCCGGCGCCGATCCCGACATCACCGCCGTCAACGCCGCCTTCGCGCTCGGCCTCGTCGAGCGCCACGGCCTGATCGACCCCGACCACCGGCTGTACGACCTCGCCCGCGCCGCCGCCGCCGACGCGCCCGGCGTCGGTCTCGAGGCGTTCAAACGTCGCTTCCGGTCGCTGATCGACGACCCCAGTGAGAGCGACTTCCGGCGCGACCTCGTGACCGTCACCCGGGAGTACGCGCTGGAGACGGGACCGGCGGCGGACTAGCGGCCGTCGGCCGGCTCGCGGCCCTCGACCGCCGCCTCGAACACCGCGATCACGTCCTCCCGATCCATCGCCCGCGGGTTCCGCTCGACGTTGTGTTCGGAGTACTCGAACGCCACGTCGGCGAACTCCTCGAACGTCGCCCGGTCGAAGTCGCCGTACGCCGCGATGCTCGTCGGGACGCCCACGTCCTCCAGCAGGTCGAACACCGCCTCGACGCTCCGGTCGGCGAACTGCCGGTCCGACTCGCCCGGACGGCGCGTCTCGCCGAGCAGTGCGGCCAGATCCGCGAAGCGACCGACCTCCGCCGGGACGTTGTACCGCATCACGTGTGGGAGGAGGACGCCGTTGGCAAGCCCGTGTCCCAGTCCACACTCCATGCCGAGGGGGTAGGTCAGCGCGTGGACCGCGCCCAGCCCCGAGTTGACGAACGCCTGCCCCGCGAGCGTCGCCGCGAGGCTCATGTTCGCGCGGGCGGCGTCGTTGTCCGGACCCTGTGTGACGGCCGGCCGCAAGTTCTCCGCGACGAGTTCGACCGCCCGCCGCGCCAGTACGTCCGTGTAGGGCGTCCGGAGGAGGGAGACGTAGCTCTCGACGGCGTGGGTGAGCGCGTCAAGCCCGGTCGCCGCCGCGACGCCGGGGGGCATCGTCTTCGTCAGGTCGGGATCGACGGCCGCCAGATCCGCGAAGAGGTGCGGCGAGAAGACGACTTTCTTCACCCCGCCGTCGCGTTCGTCCGCGAAGACGCCAATGTGAGTCACCTCGCTGCCCGTCCCGGCCGTCGTCGGCACGAGCGCCAGCGGTCCCGTCTCGCCCGGGACGTTGTCCGTACCGAGCAGCTCCCGGACCGGGCGGTCGTGGTTCGCGAGCGCCGCCGCGAGCTTCGCCGTGTCCATCGAACTCCCGCCGCCGACGCCGACGACCAGGTCGCGGTCGGCCACCCGCTCGGCCGCCGCCTCGACCATCGACAGCTTCGGCTCGGGGGCGACACCGTCGTACACCGCCACGTCGACACCCGCGGCCTCGAGACGGGCGGTCGCCGGCTCGATCACACCGCTCTCGGCCAGATACTCGTCGGTGACGACCAGCGCCGAGTCGACCGCTCGCTCCGTGGCGAAGGATTCGAGCGCGGTGATCGCCCCCGAACCGTATTCGACGTGGGCGGGGCTCCGGATCGTGTGGGAATCGGTCAGCGAACCGATGGTCATGTCGTCCCCGTCGAACCGGGGAACCGTAGCTGTTCGGGAAAACGGTAGATTACCGCGCGGCGGCGGCGACCCGCTCGGCTTCCTCTTTCTGATTGATGGCGTAGGTGCCGACGTCGTAGTCGGCGGCGCCCGTCAGCTGCGTGGCGAGTGCCTGCGCGGCGCTCGTCGGCGACTTGTAGGAGCCGCGGTAGGTGCCCTCGGCGAGGAACTTCAGGGCCTGATCGACGCGGCGCTGGGGCGCGACGTCGACGGCCTGCGGGACGGAGATCCCGCCGTACTTCAGGCGGACGGTCTCCTCGCGCGGCGCGGCGTTCTCGACGGCCGTGACGAGCACCTGCACCGGGTTCTCGTCGGTCTCCTCGTGGACGATCTCGAAGGCCTCGCGGACGATGCGCATCGTCTGCTGTTTCTTCCCCGTGTTCTCGTCGGTCTGCATCAGGCGGTTGATCAGCCGCTCGACGACCGAGATTTCGCTTTTCTGGAACTGCTTGGAGGCGTGACGGCCCATCGTGTGGGCGATGGGCGTGACGTTGATGTAGCGCTGGGTGCTGGGGTCCGCGTACGCGATGTCGCCCGTCTCCCAGACGCCGAAGAGGAGCGCGTCCGCCGCTTCCTCGTCGCCCTCGTCCGGAGCGTCCGGCTCCGACTCGGAGGTGTCGCTCTCGGACATTATCGAACCGGTTTCTCCGCGTTACCGCGCACGAGTTCGATCATCGACACGCCGTTGACCTTCTCGACCTTGTAGTTCACGCCCGAGAGGTCGCCCATCGCGCGACCCTTCGCGCCACCGATGCCGGCGATGGTGACCTCGTCGTGTTCGTCGATGAAGGAGATGGCGCCGTCGCCGGGACAGAACGCCGTCACCTGCTTGCCGTTCTTGATCAGCTGGACCCGGACGCACTTCCGGATCGCGGAGTTGGGCTGTTTCGCCTCGATGCCGACCTTCTCGAGGACGATGCCCCGTGCCTGGGGCGCGCCCTCGAGCGGGTCCGATTTCTTCCGGAGACCGCGCTCGCGTCGCGCGTACTCCGAGTCGGACCACCGTCGCGTCTGGCGGTCCTTCTTGAGTTTGCGGGCCGCGTACTTGCCGTTCGCCATAGTGCCATTTCGTTCCCGACGGAGCTACTTAAGCCTCCCTCTTCGCGTTCGGTGAAACCGTCTCAGAACGCGTTAGGGCACCCGCTAATCCGATCTGAGGGCCGAGCGGCGCGAGAGTGGCGCCCGGAGAACGGCGATGAGCGCCGAAAGAGCGCCGAGAACCCGTGAGAGACGTATCAGGCTGCAGAAAATTTATCCCGACGCCGGCGGGATCGGGGGGTATGGTCACCCGCCGTAGCGCCCTCGCCCTCCTCGGGAGCACCCTGCCCACCACCCTGACCGGCTGTCTGTTCGGTGGCTCCGGCGACGCCGGTCCCCCGACGACCGTCACGAACCGCCCGGTCGACGCCGCGGGATCGGTCCCCCAGTACCAGGTCGACGCCGAAAACGCCGGGTCCCTCTCCAGTCCCGCCCCGTCGGACCCGACGGTGGCCTGGCGACGCACGCCGAACCGCTACGACGCCGCCCAGCCCGTCGTCGACGGGGACGACGCCTACGTCGCCTTCGACGGCGACCTGGTGAAACTCGGTCTCGCCGACGGCGAGGCGGCGTGGACGGTCGACGCCGGCCACGCCTCGCACTCCGCGCCGGCCGTCCACGACGGCGTCGTTTACGCGACGGTCTGGAACGGCGGCGAGTCCGTCCCGCGCGGGCTGGTCGCCGTCGACGCAGCCGACGGCGCGGTGCGCTGGCGCGCCCTGACCGACAACGACGTGAACGCCTCCCCGACCCCGACCGACGACGCCGTCTTCGTCGGCGGCGGGTTCGAGAACGACGAAGTCGCCGCGGTCGAGACCGACGGCACCGTCAGGTGGCGGCGCGACCTCGGCGAGTACGCGGCCGCCCCGGCCGTCGACGACGACCGGGTGGTCTACGCGACGGGCGAGTCGGCGTCGGTCGTCGCTCTCGACGCCGAGACCGGCGAGACGGTCTGGGAGCTGTCGGTCGACGGTCGAACCGTGGTCGCCCCGACTGTCGCCGGCGAGTCGGTCGTCGTCGCCGACGAGACGGGGACGGTGCGCGCGCTCGACGCCGAAAGCGGCGAAGAAGAGTGGCAGACGGCCGTGGACGACCGCGTTCGACACTCGGTCGCCGTCGCCGACGACCACATCGTCGTCGTACACGACGGCGGCGTGACGGCACTCGCGACGGGCGGCGAGAAGCGGTGGTCGACGCCACTCGACGGCACCCCGACCGCCCCGACGCTGACCGCGGACGCGGTCCTCGTCGGCGCCCGGCGCGACGTGATCGCGCTCGCACGCACCGACGGGACGGAACGCTGGCGCGTGGAGACGCGCGAACGTAACTACACGGACGTAGTCCTGGGGGGTGTGACGGGATCGCCGGTCGCCGTCGACGGGACCGTCCTCGTCGCGACGCAGGCCGGCGACGTCTACGCGCTCGACGACGGCTAAGTCAACTGCACGTCGTCCAGATCGTAGTGACGCCGCGCGAGTCGCCGCGCCGTCTCGATGTTCCGCCCGTCGCGCCCGATGGCGGCGCCGCGGTCGGCGTCCGGGACCTCCGCGTAGGCGACCCGGTCACCCTGTTCGCTGATCGTGACGTGCTGGACCGCCGCCGGCGCGAGCGCGTTTGCGACGAACGCCTCGGGCGTGTCCGCGTCCTCGACGAGTTCGACCGTGCGACCGAGCGTCTCTTCGACGGCCCGGACGTGCCGCCCGTCGGGACCGACCGCCTGCGCCATCTCCCCCGCGGCGACCAGGAAGACGACGCGGTCTTCGGTCTCGTCCTCGTAGACCAGACAGTCACGGGCGGTCGCACCGGTTTCGTCCTCGAAGCAGGTGATGAACCGGCGGTCGCGATCCGAGAGGGTGACCCGCATTATGAGGCCGGTTGTGCCTGTTTACCGGTGGGTCGCCACGACAGTCCGACGAACCGCCGGGACTGACGTTCACCGACCATCGTCAGTCGTCCGACGGCTGGCCCGTGTCCGGGCTGAACGACCCCATCCGCAGGTCGACGTCGCCGGTGCCGATGGCGACCGGCTTGCCGACGATGACGTTCTCGATGACGCCGTCGAGGCGGTCGCGCTCCCCGTGGATCGCCGCGTCGAGCAGGTGGTTGACCGTCACCTCGAAGGCGGCGCGGGCGAGCACCGACTCCTTCGACCCCGAGATGCCGTGGCGGCCGATGGACTCGATGGTGCCGCGGTTGGTCATGATGTCCGCGACCAGCATCAGGTGCCGGACGTTCACGTCGTCCAGCCCCTGTTCCTCCAGCGTGTCCATCGTCTCGTTGATGATGGCCTCGCGGGCCGCCTCGACGCCGAGCTGTCGGTAGATCTCGTGGATGTTGTTACAGGTCGTCCGGGAGGCGTCGACGCCCTCGATCTCGATCACGTCGCCGAAGGCCGATCCCTCGGTGTAGAGGACGAACTCCTCCTCGTCGTCGTCCAGCGTCTCCTTGCGGATGACGACGCGGGAGACCTCCTCGATCCCCTTGAACACCACGTCGCGAAGCTCCTCGACCAGCTGGAGCAGTTCGCGGTAGCTGGGTTCGGAGGGACCGAACTCGATGAGCGTGCCCTCGCGGCGGGTCTGGACGCCCAGCGCGTCCTCGATGGTCTCGGCGATCTCCGCGGCGATATCGCCCACGTCGTCGACCGTCGGCCACCGCTCCAGCAACGTCTCGTCGTTGAGGTCGACCTGTACCAGCATGTCCGCGACGTTCGTCGACACGTCGCCCAGCGAGAGGATCTTGGTCGACTCGATGGACCACACCACTTCGTGGGCGCGCTCGCGATCCGTCGCGTACTCCTCGTCGAGGTACACCGTCATCATCGGCGTGTCCGGCGTCTTCCGCGCGTCGACGAGTTCGATGAGGCGCGGGAGTCCCTGAGTCACGTCGATCTCCGCGACGCCCGCGTAGTGGAACGTGTTCATCGTCATCTGCGTTCCGGGCTCACCGATGGACTGCGCCGAGACCGTCCCGACGGGATCGAGCGGGTCGACCCGCGTGTCGATGTACTTCGACTCGGTCGCCTGCGCGATTTCGTCGGCCTGTTCGGTGGTGATCGGGCCCCGCTCCTCGACCGTCTCGTAGATGCGGTCTTTCAGTCGCCGCGGTAGCTCCGTATCCTCGACGACCGCTTCGATGTCGTCCGTGACGTGTTCGTACTCAGTCATCGGACTCCACCTCCATGCCCTGAGCCTTGTTCAGCCCGGGACCGGCGTACTCCGAGAGGTTCGTCGGCGGCTCCTTCCGGCCGAGGAACCGCTCTTTCTCGTCCGCGGAGTCGAACTCCGCCTCGATGATCCGATCCGCGATCCCCTCGACGTCGATGGGATTGTCGTCGTTCGAGGAGACCTTCACCGGACTGGTGCCGTCCTCGCCGAACTCGAACTGCACGATGGTGTCGGACGTGTCGCGGACGGTGCCGTCGTACTGCGACTCCAGCTCGGACAGTGCGTTGATGAGTCGGCGCTGGAGGTAGCCGGACTTCGAGGTCCGGACGGCCGTGTCGACCAGCCCCTCGCGACCACCCATCGCGTGGAAGAAGAACTCCCGCGGGGTCAGGCCACCACGGTAGGAGTTCTCGACGAAGCCGTGGGCCTCCGCGGAGAGGTCGTTCGGCTCGTAGTGACTCAGCGTGCGGTCCTCGTAGCCGCGGTTGATCCGCTCGCCGCGGACTGCCTGCTGGCCCACACAGCCCGCCATCTGCGTGAGGTTGAGCATCGAGCCACGGGCGCCCGACCGCGCCATGATGACCGCGGGGTTGTCCTCGTCGAAGTGGTCCTCGGCGATCTCACCCGCGCTGTCGCGGGCCTTGCCGAGCGTCTGCATCACCTTCATCTCCAGGGTCTCGTCGATGGTCCGACCCGGCAGGGATTCGAGTTCGCCCGCCTCGTAGGTGTCGATGAGTTCCTCGATGCGTTCGTAGGCGTTCGCGATGGCCTCGTCGACCATCTCGTTTGCCTCCTCCGGGATGGACTCGTCGTCGATGCCGAGCGAGAACCCGAAGTGCATGATCGCCCGCATCGCCAGCGCGGCCACCTCGTTGATGAACACGCGGGCGCGCGTCTCGGAGTACACCTTCGTCAGCGTGTCGACGATCTCGCCACCGAAGGCGCCGACCGCGTCCTCGTCAATCGTCCCCTCGACCAACTGACCGTCCTCGATCCGGACGGTGTCGCCCGCCGACGACGTGAACTCGAGGTTCAGGTCGTCGGGCAGGAGCTCCGAGAAGACGGTGTGACCCGTCCAGTACGGTTCGCCGTCTTCCTCCCCGTCGGGATCGGGAAGTTCGTCCACGCTCGTCGCGCGCAGGAGGTCAAGTGCCTGCGTCTCCGAGAAGCGGGGGTTCTCGTGGGTCAACAGGTACGTCCCGCTGATGTGGTCCTGGATGGCGCCGATGATGTTCTCGCCGAACCGGGGACTGAGAATCTGCTCCTGAACGCGCATCAGGACGCGTGCCTCCGCCCGCGCCTCCTCGTTCTGGAGGGCGTGCATGTTCATCTCGTCGCCGTCGAAGTCGGCGTTGTACGGCGGGCAGACCGTCGTGTTCAGCCGGAACGTCTTGTACGGCATCACGACCACCTCGTGGGCCATGATGGACATGCGGTGGAGCGACGGCTGCCGGTTGAAGATCACGATGTCGCCGTCGACGAGGTGGCGGTTGACCTCCCACCCCTCCTCGACCTTGGTGGCGAGTTCCTCGCAGTTCTTCTCGGTCACCTTCAGTCGCCGACCGTCGGGTCGGCGGACGTAGTTGGCGCCGGGGTGACCCTCGGGACCGTTGGCGACGTACTGTCGCGCCTGCTCGACGTTGCGCTCGGTGACGTTCAGCGTCTGGGTCATCTCGGTGGCGACCCGTTCGGGCACCCCGACCTCGTTCAGGCTGAGCGTGGGGTCCGGGCTGATGACCGTCCGGGCCGAGAAGTTGACGCGCTTGCCGGACAGCGAGCCTCGGAATCGGCCCTCCTTGCCTTTCAGGCGCTGGGAGAGCGTCTTCAGCGGCCGGCCGGAGCGGTGGCGAGCGGGCGGCGTCCCCGAGATTTCGTTGTCGACGAACGTCGTGACGTGGTACTGGAGCAGTTCCCAGAGGTCCTCGATGATGAGCTGGGGCGCGCCGGCCTCGCGGTTCTCCATGAACCGTTGGTTGATGCGGATGATGTCCACCAGCTTGTGCGTGAGGTCGTCCTCGCTCCGCTGGCCGTTGTCGAGCGTGATCGACGGCCGGGCCGTCACCGGCGGCACCGGCAGCACCGTCAGGATCATCCACTCGGGCCGCGAGCGCTCGGGATCGATGCCGAGCACCTGGATGTCCTCGTCCGGGATGTCCTCGAACCAGTCCCGGATGTCGGAGGGCATCAGCTTGTTCATGTCCTCCTCGGTCAGGTCGACGTCGAGGACTCGTTCGAGCTTCTTCCGCGTCTCGCTTTTCGGGCGGAACTCGCCCGCCATGATGTCGTTGACGCGGTCGAGGTCGATGCCGAGACCCTCGGCCAGTTCCTGCGGGCTCGTCCCCTCGTCGTCCTCGTCGTCGGGGTCGGGCTGCATCGCCTCCGCGATGCGTTCGGAGTAGTCGCCCGCGAGAACGTCCTGAACCTCGTAGTAGGTGGTCGGCTTCTCGTGTTTGATGTCGTGCATCACGCCGTCGCAGTCCGGGAACGGGCAGTAGTTCTGCTTGCGTGCCTGCCGGACCGCCGACTTCAGCACGTCGTTGGGGTCCTTGCCGAGTTCCATGTCCCGTTCGAGCTGCTCGCCGTACTCCTCGCGCTCGTCCTCGGTGAGCGCCAGTCGTCCACACTCACGACACGTCGAACGGAGGAGCCGCCGGATGAGCTTCGTGAACCCGACGTGGATGACGGGTGCCGCGAGTTCGATGTGACCGAAGTGCCCGTTACACGACCCCGAGTGCTGGCCGCAGGTCCGACACTCCAGTCCGGGATCGATGACGCCCAATCGGGGGTCCATCAACCCCATGTCGATGGGGTAACCGTCGTCGTCGTAGGTGTCCGCCGTGATGACCTTCGTCGCGGACATGTCGCGATACGTCTCCGGGTCCATCAGCCCGAACTGAATGCCGCCGATCTCTTTTGGTGTCTGCATTGACATGATTATAC
>Ga0207720_101006_pt1 | contig 12628 bp, 19 predicted proteins | sample A23P2SouthBayCA_2_FD_187751 | JGI IMG/M metagenome (GOLD analysis project Ga0207720, IMG submission 187751) | Aerobic enrichment media microbial communities from Eden Landing Ponds, California, USA - A23 E3 (2) (SPAdes) | ecosystem: Environmental > Aquatic > Marine > Unclassified | place...
ACCCCGAGGTGACGCCCATCGTGATCGGGTCCGACCGGCCGGGGAGGCGCACCTCGAGGCCGTCGAACATGATGTCCATATGGATCTCGCCGCCGCCCCGGTAGCGCCGAATCTCGCCGAACATCACATCGCCCAGCGGCGTCCCGTCGATGGTCTCCTCGCGAAGAACCTCCTCCAGCGGCCCGTAGACGTCGACCGGATTGATGATCGCGTACGAGTCAGTCGGGATATGGAATAATGACTCCGCTTCGTCGTCTCCGTCTGCTTCTGCTTGCAGCCGCGACGGCTCGACGATTGCATTGAACCGCTCTGTTTCAACCCACTCGCCGCTGATTGGGTTGCGATACGCGACTGCCGTGTCGACTGCCTGCGGGAGGTTTCGAATCGCCTCACTGAAGCTGATTGGCTCAGGACCACCGTGTTGCTCGGCGTACCACTCGGGTAGTTCAGTCTCGGTTCGCCCATCGAGGCCTGCGAAGACCGTAGCTTCCTCTGGGTCTTTCATAGCATCCTCCGAAGGCGCAAAGCGTTCTGCTCTGCGCCTCCACCCATCGAGGCGCAAAAAACGACGCTACGACTGTCGACACTCGTGAGTTTGGATTCGCTCTGGAAGCCCGACTTTTCCACAGAGCGGACACTCGACGAGTGGTGTCGGCGGGAGATTCTCCCACGCAGCAAGGGCTCCTCGGAGATGGGCTTTCGTCTCCGCCGACTCGGCGCTTGTGAGGGCACTGGTGAGGTGCCAGCGGAGTCGTTCTCTGTTCGTGAAATCGTCTGTATCGGGCGTCGGGATAGACTCGTCTATCTCTCGCATTTGACTCACGAGGGGTTACCCCTCATCCCCTTGTAGGAGGAGAGTAGCACCCTCCGGCCCACCTCGTTCTGGTGGCTGTGTGGCGTCGACAACCGTATCCAATCGCTGTGGGGCGACGGCCTCCCAGATGAGATGATGTTTCGAACAGACCGTCACGAGATTCGAGACCTGGTTTGCCTCCTCGTGGTCAAACTGCCCGTCGGGCCCGACGAAGAACTTCCGCGGAACCAAATGGTGAACAGAGATATCTTTCCCAACCTGCTCTTGATGATCCGCTTGAGTCATCGCACAGCATGGCGTTTGGCACTGGTAGTCATCGCGTTCTAACGCTCGTTGTCGCTGTTCTGGCCAGTTAGGCCCGTACGGAACCGCCGAACGCTCTTGATAGGACTGCGGTTGGGAGAAGCCAGCCAGCTTCTGTGAGTGCCTCTTCCCATCCACCAAATCGTTCGAGATACGTGCACTTGTGAAACTCTCCGACCCGATTCATTTCCCCGCTCGATGGTGGGCGACCGAACTCATCCGCAAGGCGGTCAATCTCATCCAACAGGTCTTGATCGGTGAGTCGGAATTTCCGATTCGGAGCGTAGCCAGCCTCAAGAAGCGCTTCGTTCCAGCTCCCGAACTTGTTCTGACAGACGCGCTGTGAGTACTCCCCGTGCTCGATCATTTCCCTCGCTGTGGGTGGCTTTCCCAGCTTGGCTGCGACCCGTCGAATATCGTCGAGAATCAGGTCAGCATCAGTTACGAGTTGGTCGCGGCGATGAACGGCTGTTACGTGGCCGCCCAGTTCGTTGGAGGTTGCAAATGACTCGCCACAGTAGTCACAGATATGTTCTGTCATGGCTTCGTCACCTCCCTCCGCGGTTCCCCCGTAATCCGTTATAAACTCTCGACCTCGTACTCAACTCCTGTTCCCAGTAGAGTTCGTGAAGGAGCGATTCGTCTCGCCAGGGGTACTCTGAATCGGTCATCGCTCGGTGACGGGGAGTGAACCCCCCCGCATCCCTCTCGGGGGCAATAAACACTACCGACCGGAATCGTACGTGAATCTCAGACCGAGTTCGTCACCGATCGGAGAAGCTCCGTAGGTAGAATGGGTTACGGCGGGAGGTGGCGATCGTAGATATTCCGGCGATGCCCAACCGCCTCGACGATGAGGACATCCTCGTCTCGGTCCCACGTGATGATCGCTCGGTAGTCGCCGGCGCGGAGCTTGTAGTACGGGTAGCCGGTGAGCTTTTCGAGTCGGTGCGAGGTCCAGTCTTTCGCCTCGTCAAGTTTCTTCACCAACCGTTCTTGGGCTTCGGTGTCAAGACCCTCCAGTAAATCGAGTGCTTTCGGTGTCCACTCGACCTCAGTCATCGATGCCCAACCGGTCCTTCACATCGTCTTGGGACACCGTCTCGCCCTCCTCTCGCTGCTTGCGACTCTCAGCCAAGTGTTCAAGCGCTTCCTCGGACAGTTTCGTGGGGGGATTGACGGCATCCCGGAGGGCATCGCGGATGAATTCGGACTTGGTCGCGTAGCCACGCTCCTCCCAGACGTCGTCGACCTGTGCCAGCAACGACTGGGGCACCCGGACGTTGATTTTCTCCATCTCGCCGTCGCCACCGGCGTCGCTGTCAGTGCTCATATGCTGTGATACGGCTGTATCACGTAAGTAGCTTCGGTTGAGTACGCGGGTGGTTGACGACGTCCAGACTGCGATTGAGGGAGAGTCGCCGATGTTCCGAGAGGTTCAGTACGACGGCTTGGCCGTCGACGCGGAAGCCGACGTACTCGACGGTGTCTCGGTGAGGCTGTGCGGGCGATACGACTGGAACCGATTCCGAACTGGCATAGGTACATTCCCGTTCATCGTTGCTCGCGGGCGGTTCGGTGACCCCTGAACCCCTCTCAGGGGTTCAACAAACAGGACGGCGTAGCGTTCGGCAACGTATTTGGCAGTTGCAACGTACTGTCCACATAATTGAGGATGGCTGTACTGGACGACCTCTCGGGGTTCGAGTTCGAGGATCTGATGGAGGACGTGTTCCGTAACCTCGGCTACGAGAACGTCCGGCAGGCCGAGCGGACGGCTGACGAGGGCCGGGATGTCCTAATGGAGGAAGTCGTCGACGGAACACGGAGGGCAATCGTCGTCGAGTGTAACACACGGGAACCGTTGGCCGGCCGGTCGTCCAGAAGCTCCATTCGGCCATCGCGACGTTCGACTTCGACGGCCCGAAACGCGGCATGGTCGTCACGACCGGTCGGTTTACGAATCCTGCCCAGGAGTACGCACAGCGCCTCCAGCAGAACGACGATCCGCATCCAATACAACTGCTCGACGGCGAAGACCTCCGAGAGATCGCCGACGAGATCGGTCTCGACCTCTACAACGGGCGCATCGAGATCCTTTGCGACGAGACGCTCCGGCCGTACGACCCGGCGGCCGACATCGACGCACCCGTCAAAGAGGCGTTCCGCGACATCGAGAACATCGAGGCTACGGACCTGCCAGTGTCGCACTCGCAGGTGACGTTTCGCCCGGTGGTTGCGATCACCGCCGACACCAACGCCGTCTTCGAAACGTCAGTCGGCGTCATCCATCGGATCAACGACCGCACACAGTTCGTCGTACACGCTGAGCGTGGGCATCCGACAGTAGCCGACGACGAAGTCGCGACGCTGGTCACCGAGAACTTCCACGCGACAGTCGATCTTGATGCCGACCGGTTCGGGGAGGTATTCGTCGACGTCGAGGAGCACCGCTTCGGCCAGACCCAAACGGAGTACAAGGAGTGGGCTGTTGACCGCCTTCAGGACTACCACACGACGACGGTGACCTACACCGGCGACAACAACGTCACGTACAACAAAACGTGTGAGCCGAATCTCTCGGACATCTCAGTGCAATCGATTGAGCCGGTGTATCTCCCCGAGGTTCGACAGACGACAGAACTACAGGAGTATTCGTATCCGTACGAATACTATGCTGCTGGCCCGTCACGGGTCACGCTGGAGGACGGCATTCATCGGTGCGTCCACTGCGAGACGAGCGGTGCCAACGAGGCCTACACCTATGTCCGAACTGCGGGGCGATCGCCTGCGACAGCCACATCAAGACCGAACGACTCGAAGGCGAACTGGTCTGTACCGGCTGTGCAGTCACCGAGCGGTTCGCGCTGAAGACGAAGTACTTCTACGACGAGGAGAATCTCGAGGCCTTCCGCGAGGAGTACGCCGAGATGCCGCTTCACGAGAAGGCGATGGAGAACAAGCTACTCGCTGGGGGAAGCGTGGTCGCGACGCTGTTACTCCTCATCGGGCTGCTCGTCATCGGCGGCATCATCTAAGCGCGCTCAGTGTTCAGACTGGCTCAGCCACCAGCTCTTCGAGTGCGTGCTCCAGCGGGCCGTTGAACTGCCAGCTTGCCTGTTCGAAAGCCTCGTCGGTCGGGCCATCCCAGCGCGGGAACGCGGAATGACCGCTCACCTTGACCGTCCACTCGGCCGGCTCGTCGAACGGGCTCCGCGTCGGGAGCTCGACGACGTAGAGGTACTCCTCGTCGCCGTGAATGCCGTCAGCTGGATCCTCAACGCCGTGGCCCAGCAGAAACAGCGGCTGGTCGAGGTGCTCCATATTCTTTGGCTTGAGAAGATCCGCTGGCTGAGCCGCGTCGATCGTTCGCTCCGGGTCGCCATCCAGGTAGAGGCCGACCGTCGAGAGCTTGTCGAGGAACACGAACGTCGCCGCCGTGTAGCCCGGTCCGCGCTCGGCACGGGTCGCATCGAGAAGCTCTTTCAGTTGAGTGAGATCCCGAAGGACGCTCTCCGGGTAGCCATCTGAATGCCGGTACACTTGCGCTACGCGGTCGGCGCTTGCATCTGTCTCATCGGTCTGTTCGACTCGTTGGACGAATCGGAGTTGACTCCGTGTCGACATCCTGATACTCGCCGGCGCAGGAACAACACCACGCACTGATTGACTTCTTGCGATCCGCTATGGTGGCCGTTGATGATCCACCGTTACATTAGACGGGGATACTTAAACGCATTTTTAGTATAACATTGGACGCAAGCAGATACCCACCCTCGTTTCTGATGATGTCAGTTGACAACCCAGCTGAACTGGAAGAACAGGTCGAGAGCGTTCAATTCCCGAGCAAGGGTATGGAGCTTGCGGGGCACCTCTACGCCCCCGACGATCCGCCTGAGACGCCGCTTCCGGCCATCGTAATCGGGCATCAAACGACTGCTGTCAAAGAACAATCACCGGCCCTCTACGCTCAGCGGCTGGTCGAGCAGGGATTCATCGTGCTCACGTTCGATGCAGCCTACCAAGGCGAAAGCGAGGGTGAGCCTCACGGGCTTGAAGATCCGTTCCAGCGCGCCGAAGACTTCCGCAGCGCGGTGACGTACCTGACCACCCGTGAGGACGTTGACCCTAACGCAATCGGTGTGCTCGGGATCTGCGGGTCTGGGGGCTACGCCCCGCACGCTGCACAGACCGACCATCGGATGAAGGCTGTGGCCACCGTCAGCGCAGCGGATGTCCCCGACTTCTTCCGCAGCCCCGATCCCGAAGCATGGGAACAGATAGTTGAGCAGGCGGGAGCATTGCGCACTCAGGAAGCCGTCGGCTTCCCCGCTGAACTAGTCAGTGCATTGCCGGAACCGGACGAGGTTGACAATTCAACGCCGGCGAGTATCCGTGAGCTCGTTGACTACTACAAGACGCCCCGTGGTCGTCACCCCCGGTCGACCAACCAATGGGTCGCCCGCAGCGCCGATCTCCTTGACCAGTTCGAGCCGTTCGATGGCATAGACAAGATCGCACCACGGGCTTTGCTGATGATTGCTGGCACCGAGGCGGCCACGCTGCCTTACAGCGAGAATGCGGTCAAGAAGGCCGGCGAGAACGCCGAACTCTTCACGATCGACGGTGCAATGCATGCTGATCTCTACGACAAGGACAAGTACGTCTCCCCGGCTGTGGAGAAGCTGACCGATTTCTTTGACCACCATCTGACCAACGCCTAACACATAGACGCGATCAGACTGGTCCCGGCCAGATTCCCGGAACAGTCTTACATTTTCGGTTCGCTATTGCTACCACGATCGCAGACTCCCTTGGACTGTGTAGTAATCTCGCCTATACTCAGAACGATTCTCTAACTCTCCTCTCCAGACTTTAAACGCACGTAGATCGTAAGAGGATACAATGAACATCGTTACTGAATTCGTCATCAGTTCGCCGTCACTTCCGCTCGTCAGTATTCCGGATACACTGGAGCCCGACAAAATAGAATGCGTTCACGCACTCTGTCTCCAATCAGACGTGCGGACATTCACCGTACGGATTGATCCCGATGATACCGTCTCTCCAGAGAACCTCTCTGCTTTGGATGAAATCATGGAGGCAACGCTACTCGGTCAAACGACCAATGGGACTGTCTACCAGATCACGGTCGAACTTGACGAGTCAATATCCGAGGCGTTTGAGTCAGAACATATTGACGCTACGCAGCTGGAATCTACAACGATTACCGACAATCAATGGCGTGAAAAGAAGCTATTCAGAGACTACGAATCGTTTAACGAGTTCAGGCAAAGCTGTGAGAACCACGATATCTCGTTGGAACTTGTGTCTATTACCTCCGATCCATCGGTCTCCGATGGCATAGCAGAAAGTGATTTGACAGACCGGCAGCGAGAAGCACTCTCACTTGCGCTCTCTCGCGGATACTACGAGAGTCCACGTAAAACCACGGCTCAAGAACTCGCTGAGGAATTCGACATCTCACAACCAGCAATGTCAAGTCTCCTCCGGCGCGGGGAACGTCAACTCCTCTCCTCTTCGCTAGGCTCACACGGCAAACTAAAATCGCTTTCTGTCTAGCGCATACTACGCTAGATGTGACACCACATCTGGTTCCTCCACATCGTCGAATTCACCTCGCTCGACAGGTTCCCAGTCCCCACCTGGCTCCGGACTCCACCAGTCGACCTGGTAGGCGCCCGGTGCGCCGATGATTTTCACCCTTGCCGACCCATCAGGCAGGTCGCGTCGCAGTTTCTCATCAACGTGGAGGTTCCAAGTCGTGTCGGTATCGAAGCAGGCGAGCACGGCCTCCTCGTAGCCGCGTGTCTCTCGAGATTCCTGGAGCTTGACTTGGGTGTTGCAGTTCTTGCAGAACACCCCCTCGAAGGGGATGTGAGTGAAGACCTCCTGCCCGCAGACGGGGCACCAGAGGAACTCGAACAGTGCCTCACTGTGTCGGTCAAGTACTTCGAGAGTCATTGGTTGACTACCCCGGTCGTCTCGGGCCACCACCTCGTGCCCGGCCGAAAAACAGCGGCCAGCGGGGATCCACCCGCTCACCGTTCGGCGCCGTGAACTGCCTCGAGATCGGCCCCCGAGACTTCCCGTGGATTAGTCGGACACTCCCGCGACGCCATCGGTCTGATAGCCTCGAACGGCGTCGTGGGTCACGGTCGGGGCGTCCACGGCCCCCGATGCCTGCCGTCGCACCGTCCGCACTTGGGGAAGGCTGTTGAGAGCAGGCACATTCCATTCTTGGTGCTTCTTGATGCCTTTCACGGCGATATTCACGCTCGCACTCCGGTCGGCGTGGTCTTGATGCGAACAGGACTGGCACTTGAACCGCTTCTTGTGACGGTTCGCTCGTTCCGTATGGCCGCACATTGGACAGCATTGACTCGTGTATTCCGGATTGATCCAAGCCGTCGGAATCCCCACGAATGCTGCTTTGTAGGACGTGTAGTGCTGAAGCGCGCGGAACGGGAGGCGGTGCAAGCGCCGGTTCATCCGGCATCCGTAGTCGAGGCCGTCGCGCATCTCTTTGAGGTCTTCAAAGACGATGCACGGTGTGTTGAACTGCTGGCACCACTCCACGATGTGCCGAGACACTTTGTGGAGTCGGTCTCGAACGAATCGCTCTTCTCGACCTTCGACCGAGTCGAGGACGCTCAACTTTCCAGCTTCTCGGAGGCGCTTTCTGATCGTGAAGTAACGGTGGCATTCGAACTTGATGTCCGGAAATTCGATAACGACCGTATCCTCGACACTGTCCTCGGAGAGTGCAGTCAGCGCCACATTGTCCTCGTTGACATCCACGCCAACGACTGTCCGTGAATTTTCTTTGTCTCGAACGGTCCCCTCGGAGCAGGTAACGTTGACGTGCAACTCGGCGTTGCCGTTTCGGAACAGGGCTTCCGCCGTCCCTATCGTCCACGCATCGCTTTCGAGTGCGGTCTTGAGAATGTCGAGATGAGCGTCGTCACCATCGAGGACGCCCTTGACGTGCTTGTAGGGTTTCGCACTGATCCGGAACGCTACGTCGCCGTCGTCGGTGAGTGACAGGGTGTACCCCTCCTCGTAGTTCGCCCGGAGCGGGTACGTTCCATCTTTGGTGTGGCTGGGTTTGTTGTAGTCGTCGTACTCGTAGTAGTTCTCCATCGCACCGAGTGCTTTGGCGACGACGCGCTGTGTCGTGTTTTTTTACGAGGGTGGCGTCCTCGGCTACGCGGTCGGGAATGTCGTCCCAATCCACACCTTCCTTGGCGAGTCGGATAGTTTGGTTGTATACCGACCTCGCTTCGAGGGTGGCGTCGTACAGCAGGCTCTCATTGTCGCTCTGGATGTCGAGCTGGAAGTCCAGCGTCTTGATGAGAGCCTGTGAATCGGTCATTCTTCGTCTTGTTCGGTTGGTTCTGAGGTACGGACGACTTTTACGTCAGCCCCACGCCAGCGTTTGGGGACGGTGACGTGGGCGCTGTTCCCGAACTCTTTGACTTGGCCGTCGAGAACTTCCTCACCGTCGATTTGAAACCGATTCGCCATATCTGTGTATATCCTTTGGATATACTTAATTGGATCGGTGGCTGCCCCTCTATATATAGGTGAGAAGCGAACGAGCCCTGCACACCTGTTCCTTAGCGGGACGTACGGCCTTCACTCTCGGAGTCCAGCCCTGAGTCACGACGTACTCCGCCCGTAGACGATGCGTGAGGGGGCTTCGTACCCACAGTCAGGGCAGTCGTACCACCGCTGGACTTTCGCCCCGCCTGCCGCCTTCTCGCCGACGCGAACGTCGTCGTTTGGACACTCCGGACAGCTGAGGTCCGGAGCGGGACGCTCCCGTAGCTCGTCACGGAACGCCGTCGCGTCCTTCGTCTCGTACCCCCGCGACCACACCGGGTAGCCGTCGACGAGGATTGCCCCACGCCATTTGTACCGGTAGGAATCCGGTGCTCGATGCAAGACGGCTCGCGCACCAGTCTCGGTGTTTCGATACGCGAGTGCCGCTGAACGGCTCTCACGCTGCCAATTTGTAATTTGAGGCATCTGTTAGAAGTGGACGTCTGCGGGCACGATCCAGAGCTCTTCACTCTCCTCGAGGAGTCGATCTAGTTGCTCGCGATAGTGGATGCCGTTCGCGTACTCGTTGTACAAGAACCGCGTCGTACGCACCGACCTGGGGGAACACGTGCCGGACAAGGTCCTCGTCGCGCATGATCTCCTCGTCGGAGAGCTCGTCGATGGCCTCTTTCACCCGGTCGAGGTTGCGATCGAACTCTTCTTTCGTCGCTTCCCATCCCTGGTCGAGTAGGTCTTGCCCGTCATCAGGGTCAACCGGTGCTGCAGCCGGGAGTTCTCCCCACCGTGCCTTGCCTGCGATGGAGGTATCCCCCTCGTCGAAGGTCACAAAATAGTCGAATACTGCGCAGGAATGCGGCTTAGCGCCAACTAACCGATTGAACACTGTTTTCCCCACAGCCAGTGCTTCGTTTTCTGTGGATGCCTCTACGAGCGCGTAGATGACCATATGCATCTGAACCACTCAACGCCCATCGGTACGGTCACCGACGCGCGCCACTCTCTCGCTGGCGCGAATAGACAGCTACCAGAGGAGAGGATGATCCGTAGCGAACTTTACGACCGGAGTGACGTTGGCAATTCTGACGGCAGTCGGTGGTAGCCTCGGCGGCACCTTCGTCTACAGGTTGTTACTGGGTGCGCTCAGTATTGGCCGCCTCGTCGGCTCCGCCGTCACCCCGTACGTCGAGGCATCCCCTACGGCACGGTCCCCCGAACCCACCCAGCCCAGACTTCCTCTTTCGATTGGCTGTTCGCCATTGCCGGGAAGAGACAGCATACGATGATAAAGCTGGTTGGAACAATTCAGCGCAATATCCAGTCCCCGGGTAATCTCCTCAGAGAACCTACAGAGGACTATCCAGATACGATACCTCGTCTGGCTCTTCGACAACGAACCCAATCGGGTTTCAGTCCCCGGCCACAGTTTGTGGCGATCCTGGGTTGTTGGTTGACGTAAATGCCCCCGCCCACCGAAGTACGACAAGAACAGTTGCACAGAACAACGAGAACGGGACTAACAGTGCACTTGTCGGACCGAATGCGGAGGTCATGTATGCATACGTCAGGAGGAATGTCCCGCCGAATAACGCGACATAATCTCGCGCTCCCCAAGAATGGACTTGGATCCAGTGTGGATACTCTATCTGACCCTTCCGACGGAAAAAGAGAAGGACAACTGTCAAGCCAGTTGCTAGTGCATGGTGGAGAAGCAACACTGTGTCTGGTGTCGCCGACCAAGCCGCTGTGAGTAGCGAAATGAGAAGGCCGGAAATAATGGTGACCGGAATGTACGTAAGCGTGTAGAGGACGACCTCGTTCCAGACTGACCGATCGTCAGTTGTAGCCTTATCCGTGAAGTGAATCACGTGGTGGCGAAACGCTGTCGTTAGCACAAGAGCCCCGATTACAGATGTGATGATGATCGCCGTGAGGAATCCCGCATCTTCCGGAAGGTATCCTCCAAATCGGGTGCTGAAGACTGGTGCAGACAGGATTGTGAGCGAGTACATGCTCAGAATCGCTATCCCCAGTGAATCCACAACCGATCTGTCGGGGTGATCACCGGTCATGTTAGATGCTTCATTGCCTTTCACTGAGAACTTTATGGTAGACATATAATCTATATTGAGTTTGGGTCAAACCCGTTCGGAACGGTTGGCGTTGATCAACAGCCAGTAGACGATAACCAGGAGAATAGTGAAGGTCACGGTCCCAGCAATCCCCGGCAGGACAATTGAGACTTCACCCGGAAATAGCAGTTCCTCTACGACACCCACTCCGATGGACAGCGCAAGTACCGAAACGAAGACAAGGATAGTCAGGTAGCCGAATTCAGCAACGTAAGAAGCATTCACTGCATGAACAGCGATAGCAAGAACAACAAACGCTGGAAACCCGAAAATGAATTGGGCATTTGAGGGGACAAAGACTGTGCTAACGATCCCAATTAGCACTGTGTACAGTGAAGTCGCTACTATATTATGGAGGGAATTTCTGCTCATGGGTTTGTATTTATCCAGCCGCCAAAAATAATTTACCTAGGGAATATTTGAGAATATCCTAAGGGCGTCAGGTGTCGATCTCAATGCTGTAGAACTCAGTTCCGAGGTTTGGTGGCTGGTACGATTCTTTGGCCGGCATAAAGTTCGTCTGGGTGACACCACCCTTGAGTCCGTTGAACACGACCTTCATTCGGACACCGATGTCAGCCTCACCCGATTGAAGGTCAGTATCTAATTCGTAATCGAGGTATGATTGATTACCAACCGTACCGTCACCGGGACCGAACTCGGCATCAACGTCACCACCGTTGACAAACGGGAGTTTCGCGACTCCAACGTTAGCATCCATCAGCAGGGTCGAATCCTCGTCACCAGTCGAGGTATCCCGGACGAATCCTTCAGCAGTCACATAGCCACCCATACCGATACTCGAAATAACTCCAAGGATGTCTCCACTGAAGGTGACTGTCGTGTCGGAGAAATCCGAATCCACACTCTCTGTACTATACACCTCTGCAGTAGCACTCGCGTTAAGTGTCAGATACGTACTCCGCTGCGCAACTCCACACCGGTTATCTGACGTTTTGTAGTTCGCTCCCACACTGTTGAGGATGGGAAGTCCGTGATCGAGTTCTTCAGTCCCGTCGTCAGAACTAGTCATCGTCGTATCACCACTAATGTCCGCCGGGGAAATATCGGACGCCGAGGGCTTGCGTTCAATGTCGATGGATTGAGCTTCCTCCTTGGCTTTCTCGGCCTTCTTTCGCACTGTCTCGAACGAAAAGTCCTCTTTGAACTCTTCGTCCTCCACCTTACTCACCAACACTGCGTACCCTGAAGGAACGGAATCCTCGGATTCGATCGCAGTTTTCTGAGTACTGTCCAACTCCAGTCCGGTCTCCGTACGGGTTGTGTATCCATCTTCGAACTTGAGCGGCTGGACGAGCTTCACCGACCCAATATCGGGATCTAGGTTTTTGGACAGCCGGTTTCCAGCAGTATCAGCGATTTTCTTCCCGCTCTTAGACACGACCAGACCCCGGTTGATTCGGAACTGTCCGTGTTCTTCTACCAACTGCCGAATGTACTCGTCTGGGTCACTAGCAGAAGCGCCAGCGGTAATCGAACTCATACTAATGATCGATACTGTTCCGACAGCTGCGGCGTTTTTCAGGTAACTCCGACGTGTTTTCTTGTCTTCCATCATCGCAACTGTCCAAATAGAGCGGTTAATCTTTGCTTTATCCTAATTGTAATTTTTAGGATATTGAGGATATGCATGGGTACTGGGAATCTAAACGGCCCCCGTTATTCTGTGCAAGGATGAAAAATATGGTTCGGGGCTACCGATAGCTTGTTTTTTTTTTACCGTGGGACAAAGCTTATAGAAAGCCAATAGCAAAGCCCAGATGGTCATGAGCGG
>Ga0207720_101007_pt1 | contig 12614 bp, 10 predicted proteins | sample A23P2SouthBayCA_2_FD_187751 | JGI IMG/M metagenome (GOLD analysis project Ga0207720, IMG submission 187751) | Aerobic enrichment media microbial communities from Eden Landing Ponds, California, USA - A23 E3 (2) (SPAdes) | ecosystem: Environmental > Aquatic > Marine > Unclassified | place...
AGAACTCAAACGGCTGCTCTACGTCGCTTCGACGCGGGCTCGTGATCATCTGCTCTTCAGTGGAATCCACTCGATCGAAACTGATGACGAAGGTAGTCTCGGACTCAGGGACGCCAGAGATCCGGCGGACGCCCGATACTGGCGGGACTGGTTGCAACCAATCCTCCTCAAGGACGAGGATGGAGATGCCAGTCACATCCTCAGTGCTGTTGCCTCGACGGCTGAACACACGACCGAGCTCGCTGGGAATCAGTTCACCATTCGGGTGCCCACCGCTCCCGTGGATGACTGGGACGTCTCGGGGCCGTCGACTCGCGAGTACCCTGAAATCGATATCCCAGAGCCGGAACTGTCCTCGACTCCTGTGACGATGACTGCGACGAACTTTGCGAAGGCGCTTGCCCCAGACGCGGGGGCCATCTACACGGATGAACTCGCGGAAGACGCCACAGCGGTGGAGTCGGACGGGTTACCCGCGAACCATCTTGGCACGATCGTCCACAAACTGACCGAACGCCGGCTCCCGAGAGAGCAGTGGCGACCGGTGGCGAAGCGTTTGGCTATCGAGTTCGATGAGACTGTAACGGACGCCGACTTGGAACGGATTGAGCGCTATACAGAGCGGTGTCTCCGATTCCGCGAACAGCTCGTTGACGAGGTGACGCCTGAGACGATTCACGAAGAGTTCGCCGTCGTCGCTCGATTGGACACTGGTCGGATCATCGGCGATATCGACCTGCTGCTCACAACACCGGGAACCTACCATATCGCGGATTACAAAACGAACGATACAACCCGTCTGGCTGTCGACGATCTCACTGAAAAGTATTGGTCCCAGCTCGAATCCTACGCCGTTGCTGTCCACCAGAATGACCCGTCCAAGGAGGTACGGCTCACGCTCTACTTCGCGGATGCGGATGTCGCCAAGACGAATACCCTCGATCCGATGACACTCGATATCCTACGTGACGATCTTGATGCCAATCTCTCGGAGCTTACTGGAGAAGCCTCTGACGTTGCTGAGGATCTCGGAGCCGGTTACTGAACTGCCCGCTAGCCGACTTTCCTCTCCCTCGCTATGACGCCTCAAATATCGTCGCTAAGCCCCTCTCTGGCCGTTTTACGGACGGTCTATATAAATCATAAAGTTATAAACGCCGACATTGTTTAGTTTGGATGCACACAATGACTAGATGGCGAGCGAAACGCCGATACGAAGCAAATCGGCGGTTCGGCGAGCGTGCGGACGACACGCTCGTAGCCATCGCTATCCTGAAAGGTCGACGTGATGGAATCGAGTTGGAGCAGACCGACGAGGAGTTGGCCGACAAACTTCGACGAGGACGCGAACTGCTGGAAGATATCCGCGATGCGTTAGCGGAAGACCCGGGGGTCGATCCGTACGAGATGGCTATTGCTGAGGAATTGAAAGCGGAGGATCCGAACCCTCCGTCAGTCCTCGTTGATGATTTCGATGAGTTGATCACGTCAGTAGAAACAGCCGAACACACGTTGGACTATACTGAGGGATTGGACGATGTTCGAACGTGGTTGAAACGGATCTCGAATATCGCCGATCGAACATCCCGAGAGAGTATTAGTCGAATGCGGGGGTCGCTTGCCAACGGAACTCGCTAAGGCGCAGGTCGAGTTTCTGGAAGGGAAATTCGACGCTGCGCGGACGCTTGTGGAGAAGTTTGACCCCACGATTCCACAAGCCGAGACGATTCTCCAGGCCGTCGAAGGGGGTCTTGATCAGGTCCACCAGAATCGTCGCCTTTACGACACTGCTCACGAGCAAGCACCTGAGTCGGAGACGGCCTTGGAACTGTATGAAAAGTACCTCGGCTCAATCGGCAAAGTAGCGTTTGATCTTCAGGTATTAGAAACTCAGCTCGTTTACTTCGACCTCTACCAATACCAGCGAACACTGTCGGTGGAAGATCGGTTAGATCACGCGCAAAGCCTATCGGATGAACTCACGACTGCATTCGGAATTGACGTAACAACGATCCCGGTCATCTGGAACGGGTTCGCTATCGATCCGCTCGATTATCGGATTCGAGCGACCGGCGATATAAGCCATATTTATGCCGTCATTCTTCCCCGGACACAGAGTGAGCCATGGCGATACGCCCCCCTCATCGGGCATGAACTCGGGCATGCAGTACTGGATCGGCATGGGGATCTCGAAACAGAATTTTACGGAGAGGTGCAGGAAGTCAGGAATCGAACGCGGTCTGGGTTGGATCACGACCATGACAACGAAGTTGAGGATGAGGATCACTTCGTCACGTCGTGGCGTGCGTGGTTCGAGGAACTGTTTTGTGACACCTGCGGTGTACTGACGTTCGGACCCTCGTATCTTAGTGCTCTCGTCTGGCATCTATTCGATTCGAATCCATACTATATCGAGCGCGATCCCGATTACGACATGCATCCACCACCAGCACTTCGGTTTAAGCTAGTCACAGAACTCATCGAGGACCTCTTTCCTGAGCTCGGTGACTCTGTGAGGGAATATCGAACCGCGTTCGAATTTCACTTAGATGCTCTCGAGGGAGAACGACCCTCTGACTACAACGCCTACGATTACGATGAACTACGACGGTTTGTCCTTCACGAGGTTCCTGACCGAATCACTCACGACCTCGATGACCTTATTACGGACATTCAGGATGGGATGCGACCAGAGGACTCGTCTACACGGGCCCACCGCTTGGCCACCAACGAGTACTGGCTGGATTCCTTCCCGCCTTAGAATGGAGGATACGTCAGCTTCGAAACCCTGTCGTGATTGAGTCGGCTATTCATCCGGCGGGTGAGATACACGGTCAGGGGATTCTTGATTCCTCTCGATGGAGCTGCCCAGTTGAGTTCTGAGAGATAAAACACGTCGCGACCGACTTCGTGAATATCGACCTCGGTATTTGAGGCTGCGACTTCGCAGTAGAGTGGTTTGGGCGACCCCTGATCGAGCCAGTGTACGTCTGTCGTCACTACTGTCACTGTTTCACCATCGAGCGTAGCGTATGTACCCATTTCGGGCATCAGATCGTCGGCATCATCGTCGAAGATGCGATGTGGGGTATCCCCCATGACGTTGACACCTGTCCATTCGAAGGAATCAGTGACGTAGTCGTAGTCCTGGAGACGTTCGGCGCCCTCGTGGAGTCCTTCGATCTCTTCCTTGCCAAGGAACCCATTCCGATGGACAACCAGAGAGTCAAGCGTATCTCCGGGAATGTGTGGACTGTCATTAGCCCTTTTGACAGCTTCCTTGAGGAATTCCTGCATTATCCCTTTGTTCGTGACCGTGCTGTGTCCGGATGGACGTGGGTCTTGACTCTGGTAGACAATGCGCCCGTTCTTTCCTGAGATGAGCACAGCACTCGCGACCTTCGTCTCGTATCCGGTCACACTAATTCCGAGATACGCATCGGCCCCGAGTTGATCCTCTATCGTGAACGGTACGACACCGAGTTTGACACCGAGCCCGATTGCTGTATTCCCGAGGACGTCCTCCTCGTTCCCCTCCTGTCGTTTCGAATGGAGTTTGGTTGCAGTAAGTGACTGCAGTGGGCGGCCATCCAGGATATCGATCAATCGGTGGTAGATGTCCTCATCGTACTCCGGCAGATACGCAAACCCCGCATCGACGTTCTCACGGCTCTCCGCTTCAAATTCGTCCAGTAGGCGTTCGTCCTCGAAGTTGATCCGTCCGACTCGCTCTGAGAGGTTGATGCCGGTCAGCCGCTTCGCATCCTCATGGATGTCCTCATACACTTCGAGGGCTTCCGACTCATCTCCATCTGCGTGGAAGACTGCTACCCGAATTTCGTTGTCGAACGATTCACGCGGCCCGACCGTTTCGAGATGTCCCTCTTTCGCAGGATTCCAGAATCGGGGTTTGAGATCGGGGCTGTGATCAAGGCTAATGTTTGGCTGGTAGAGTTCCATCTCCCTGCTCGGATTCTGGCCGAAGGTTAGGACTGGGTAATCGTACGTACCGGTCCCATCCCGAATCGGCGACTGTGTGACGGGGGCCTCGACATTGCCCATTTGGATGTGCCCGATGACATCCAGAAACGTCTCGATATCGGCCCAGCGATCAACAGGTGGCTTCGCGGCCCGCTCCGAGACGCTATCCGGTCGATCATCTCCGGGGGAGGGATACAGCAGTGATGGCGCTGCGGGATACCACTTGTCCCGTCGATTATACCGGATTTTGGCTAACGGCTCATTTGGATCCACCTTCTCAGCCCACCGTTGACCGTATTCCTCCTCGATGAACTGTAGCACAGAATCGTCCCACGGATCCGGTGAGGGCTCCTCAACAGTGATATCAGAGTAGATCCCGTCAAGGGTGCAGGATCGCCGTTCGGGCCCATCCTGCATGAACCCCTCTCCGATGAACTCCGCTTGCGTCCGCTCGAGACCCCACTCACTGAGGTACTCCGCAAGCGTCTGTTTCCCCATGAGTCCGATCGTAGAATCAATGGTAAACACCGGACGTCGGTGATACCCAAACCGAACATCAATGCCCGAGTGAAGATTGTATCCCTCAACCGTATCCAGCACCTCCTCTTCGTAGAACGCTTTGCGGACGGAGTCGTACCAGTAGCCGTGGTACGTTTCGAGATACCACTGAAGCCCCTTAGTGAGAGCTCTCTCGATTACTCCAAATCCAGCTTCTGTCGTCGGGTCCAGTTCCGCTGTCTCTTCGAATGAGAGTTCAGCCCCGGCGGAATGGAACCTCTCGTATTCTTGCCGTTCTGGACCGATGATAGCAATAAAATACTCGTCTCCTCGTCGGTACCAGTGTCCCTTGCCGCCGACCGTCTCCTCGAGATCCTCGGTGTGAGCGTTCAATACAGAGTACTTGTCACCGCTCGGTTGGGGATCGATGGAATAGAGATCTGCCTCGATCACCGGGAGCTCAATCTCGAATGAGTTGACGAACAGACCCATTACATCCAACGACCCACTACGACGACATAATTTCTCGGTTGTGGATTCCCCAGAGATGACCGAAATGACCAGTGAGGTATCTTTTGCCTTTCGTGACTTCTTTTTCAGTACAATTCGACGAATAGGCATGAATAATTCTCAGCTCGACCGAACTATCCGACGATGCACAGCCATGGTGGCGATACTCTTGTCCCTCTTTATTCTCTTATTCCAGGGATATTTGGACGTCAAAGCGCTCGATGACAATATTCGAGGTATTTGGCCGATCGCTCGGTATTTCTCATACGGATTACTGTAGATATTTTCAGATCAGCCGACGCGTCTGGGTTCGTCAGCCGCTCGAAACCGGGAAACTGTCCAAAGAGGTGGTAAAGAACTACAGTAATCCGTATCAGGGGCTATTTTGATCGGTAGTGTCGTTTATCTCGTCGGGAGTGCGACTCGGTCTCTATACGAGATGAGTGGCTGATATCAAGCCGAGCTGCGGTTTCAGTAAGACTACAAGCCACAAATACTCGTTCTAAATCTAATTCGAGAGGGCAAGCCCGGAATTGAACGGACACTCCGTGATAATACAGGAAAGCGACTTGTCCGTCAGTCTGTCGTGTTCAGGATTCAGTAGTGGGTGGCCACGACGCACAATCGGGCGTGAAACTCGTTACTGAATCGTCAGTTTCGATCTTGAGGCGAACGGAGTAGCAGGTGTTCTCGTCCTCGGTTGGGAGTGAATGTGCCTCCCAAGATGTGTTCGTATCGACCCGTGTATAGATAGTCCAATTGGTGGATTCCTCGGGCCATGCGGAGCCGTTGAGAACGGCGCTATCGATGGTCCCGAAGTCGCTTTGGTTTGTCGGTGGTGAAACGCCATCAAGTGCGATATCTGTTCCGTAGATAGGTTCGGAATTCCGTTCGACTAGGACGTGAATCGTATGTGCTGTGTTGTCGCTGTTTTCGACAGTGATGGCTCCGAGTTCCGCGCCTGACGCTCCATCGCCACTTGAAACTGCTGTACACCCGGAAATCAGGACGAGGCCACTCACCAGACCGATGACAAGCGTGTGACCTGTTGTGATGGTTCGATTCATACTCTGGCTTAGATACTCTCCCACAGATCAGGGTTGATATCAAAGGCATCGGATACTCAAGCACCTCTTTCACGTATCAGGAGAGCCGAAAGCATGCGGCCTAAAGTCCAGAGAACTGATGAGCGACATCGTACGAAGGGGAGGTCACTATGGGGCTTCGACCACATCAAAGTCGTCGTCAACGGCCAGTGTGAGTGTATCGTCGTCAAGGCTGAAGGTGAACCGCGCCTCGAACGGGTCGATAGAGATCACTTCTTCGTCGTAGTCCATGAGCGCAGCGTAATAGGCCGCCTGCGAGTCCGGTGACACGGGATTGATCCCGTGTGCGAGCAGGAATTCCAACACGTCGGTAGTGGCCATGAGAGCCAACCCGAACGCGCCGCTCTGTTCGTAGAGACAGTTCGTACAGTGGAAGTTGACCAGCACCGCGTACCGGGAGTGGCACTCCTCGCAGACGCCTTCCGTGGATTCGTGGGATTCACAGACACTGAGTGACTCCGAAAGCGGCGCTGAGCAGCGAGGACAAACGCGATTGGCTACCGCAAAGACTTCGAGATTAAACCATGCACACGCGGCTTGGAACATGTCCTCAGGTGACCGTTCCTGAAGTCCTGCCGGCGGGAACGGGACACTCCCGATGTAGCCATACTCCGGTGTCTCTCCTGAACTCTTCTCGTCTGTCGCCTCGGCGGTCAGCGGTGTTTTCGTGCCGTAGTACCCCGCACACTCGGTGCAGTAATGATCCAGTCGCTCTTGATAGAACGCCACCATACTCGGGGCGCCGCAGATGGGGCACGGTTCGTCGATGGGCGTCGGTTCGACGACTGGGTCCTCAGTGACGGCTCCCGAGAGGACGGTTCCAATTACGCGTCGGCCGGCCGGTCTAAGTTCATAGCCATCGTCGGTTTTGCTCACGAAGTGGCCTTCGACTTTATCGAGGTGGTAGTTGAATTGGCCGGAGTCACGCATATCGACGCGGTCGTGGAGGTCCGAGAACGGAAGCGGGCGGCCGGCCCCCCCAACGTGTGGAGAATCTTCATCCGTGTTTCGTTGCCAAGGACCGCAAACGCATCGTCGGGCGGTAGCATCGCTGGGCTGTTTCCATCAGTTTCAGGGGACATATCCGGACGTATGGTAAATCACTACATAAATCTCAACTACATCCTAAAGCCATACAGAGGTATTGCAACTCCGAGAAGTATGAACACAACGTGTAGGAGTTGCCATCTTGATACAGCGAGGGAATCCCGCCCTTCCCGTGAGAGACGAGTGTTCCGACTGGTCGGAACCCAGGAACGAACAGGGTGGGTGGGAATCGCGTACGCTCTGGGTAGCAACCCACCGACTACATTATTGATGACTCCCCGATCTATTATTCCTATATGAATGACTTTTATATTAATTCAGATTTAAATGGCGATTGTGGAGCTTCGCCGGACTGCCGTCGTTAAACTCATCGTAGACGACGATGCTCACCGCCTGCTCCAAGAGACGATAGATCGCTTCAAGCAAGCCGCTCAGATGGTCGCAGACAACGGCTGGAACGGCACTGAAGACGGCTACATCGTCACGTCGAAAACCGAGTTGCATAAGCGAACCTACGACGAAGTCCGCGAAGCTACCAACGAACTCAACGCCGACCTCGTGTGTGCCGCACGGAATCGAGCCGCCGATGCACTCGATTCCTGTGCTGAACAACGCAAGGGCGGCGAGAACCCGTCGAAACCGCAATTCACGTCTGATTCGGTCGTCTACAATCTGAACGCGATCACCTACTACGACGACTACGCCACGCTTGCCACTGTGGACGGACGTATCGAAGCTGAACACGTCTTCTCAGACGAGGACGTGCCACCGACAACCTACTTTTCCGAGGAGTGAGAGAAACGCGAAGCGACATTACATCACCGTGACGGCGACTACTACCTCCACATCGCAGTCGTGAAAGAGACAGATGTAGCGTCGGAAGATGCCGAGAACGGAACGGTTCTCGGCGTAGACTTGAACGTGGACGGACACCTCGCCGTCACTTCCACGGGCGCTTTCATTGGCAACGCCGACTACCTGAACCACAAGCGCCGAGAGTACGAAAAGCGGCGTGGACAGATGCAACAAGCCGGAACGCGGTCAGCACACTTGACAATACAGTCACTCGGCGGGCGATTTGCCAACTGGAGCGAAGACTACCTGCATCGTGTTTCGAAGGCACTGGTACAAGAAGCACTCGCTTACGGCTGTACGCATATCGCGTTCGAGGAGTTGGAAACTATCCGCGAGCGCATCTCGAACGCCAGCAAGTTCCAGCAGTGGGCGTTCCGCCGCATCCAAGAATACACCGAATACAAAGCCGCCGAGTACGGAATTGTAGTTGAGAAGATCGCGCCACAGTATACCAGTCAACGGTGTAGCCACGTTGCCTGTAGCTTCACACACGAGGTCAACAGAGACGGCGACGAGTTCCGGTGTCTCAAGTGCGACCGCGAATATCACGCCGACTACAATGCGGCGAAGAATATCGCCCGGAAACTACTCCAGAACTGGCACACGTCTGGTTCTGGAGGGGCAACCAGTCACCTTGCCCTGAAGTCGGGAACGCTGAACGTGAACGGCATTTTCACGCCTACCACCGCTGGTGGTTAGAACGGGAGTCCACCGACAAGCTCCGCCGTTCACGGCGGAGAAGGTGACACTCGCGATCAGGGGTCGATAGTGGCAACCCCCACAGTAAACAGAGACATTTGATACTACTGTATGACATAACACCTATCGTAAGGTCGGTCAAATCCGAACCACGACACCTTCTTGGCCCCCCTCAAAACGGGACTGTCAACGGAGACTACCCAACTTAGAAGCGGTCGCAGGGGGCGACAATGAGGGCCCTACTTTACCTCTCACGCATCGACTGTGGCAGCCCCGCCGCAGGCGGGCAGAGGAAGTGACGCCTGCGGACTCCCGTTCCAAGTCTCACGACGTGACGGATTCAGCTCCAACCCAGTTCGACTCAGGTGACATCCAGCTATGGCTACCGCAAATCAAGAAAGACAAGAGCAAACCCGCAAAGTTACCCATTTCCTGAATTGGAGTCGCAAGATGAACGGCGGCAACGTCGGGAAAACTATCGCGATCAACACCGTCGAGCAGGAAACCGACTATTCGTTCAAGGAGATTGAGAACGTCATTCAGACATCTCACGTCCAGACTGAGACAGACCACCTCGGGCGGACTGTAATCACCGATGTGACCCCGGTGGGTCCGAAACCAGGGAGTCTCAAAGAAGATTCATCGGACGCCACCCCCTCACATTCTCATGAAGCGCCTTTCAGGTTAGTCTCATTGGACGATACACCGGACGGCGACGACCTTTCGACTTTGGACTCACTGGCAAGTAACGAGGCGCAAGTCCTAGAAGGAGAGGGATTCGACTCCTATCTCGAAGTAGCGCGAGCTGATCTCGACGAACTAGCGGATACGCCGGTTTTGAACGCTATTCAGGCCGAGCGGGTCAAACTCCAGGCGGCCAAAGAGGTCGACGCAGCGAAAGCCATCGCCATCGACGCCTACAACGAGATCGAAGAGTGGCGCCAGCAGCGAAAAGAGGACCTCGAATCCGGCGAGCCGATTTCTGCGAAAGCGTACATCGCGACCGAAGTCGATCAGCCGGCACCGCCGCCGAAAGACCCCGCCAACTCGGAACTGGGTGAGCCCGCCAGTCTAAACGGCCTGCCGATCCTCGAGGACGAGGACCACCCGTTCATCGAGGAGCCTGAGGATTATCAACCGCTGTACCCGGTGGAACTTGGGACTGGCGAGAACGCGATCAACGCTATCGCCCGACTCCTGGCGATGCCGGGGCAACATCCCCTTCTCGTCGGCCACGCAGGGACTGCAAAGGACACCCGCCTGAAACTGATTGCGGCGCTCACCAACTGGCCGATATTGGTCATCAACATGGACCAGTCGACGCTCTCGCAGGACCTGCTGGGTATCCACACGGTCAACGAAGACGGGACAGTCGTCTGGTCTGACGGGCCGATTCCGCGAGCGGTTCGATACGGGTGGTTCCTGGTCATCGACGAACTCAACGCAGCCGACGAGGGGGTCAATCTGGCCCTCCAGCAGCTCCTCGAGAACGATGGGAAACTCCACCTCAAGTCGCGGAACGAAGTAATCGAACCGCACAAGCAGTTCCGGTTTGCGGCAACGGTCAACCCGGTCGACTACGGGGGCCGAAACGAACTCGGAGATGCCTTCATGGACCGGCTGGTTCCGCTGCCCATCCCGTACCCTGCTCGGGAAGACGAAGTCGAACTGCTTCAGAAGCAGATGAACGGTTGTCAGCGTCCGCGACTGACCGAAACCGAAGCAGAACAACTCGTCTCACTGGGGCGGCGGTTCAGAAAAGAGGCTGAGCAGAAGGGACACGTCCCCCGACTCACTCCTCGAACGCTCAGGAATATCGCCGTGTTCAACGACGGGGCTGACTCACTCGCTGGGACGGCCCGCACGGTCATCAAGGGGATGTGCGACATCTCGCCGCAATACCAGACAGAAGCCGCCAAGCAACTTGTCAACGACGAGTTGGCGTAACCCTGCCGTTCCCACGAGGGCATCGGCGACTCTCACCCAACAGAATGCTCCGAGTGCGGGCTACGGCTGCCGCTTCCGACTGTGAGTCGGAAACGAGTGCCGTGTCGTTCAGGCGTGAGCGCGTAGGAACGACTGAACCCTGCCCAACGCAGACTTCGAGCACCGATTCCAGCAGCTCTGACCGCCGATTCACCGAGTGACCCATCCACCATCAGCTCATCATGACCAACCACGGCTCTTCGCAATTCGCGTCACCGAGCAATACCGGTGAGGCCAGCGCTGTCGAACACGCAATCTTCGAGGATCCAGCGCGCCACTACCGGAACAGCCATCAGCGGAAGCAGAACTTGGAACTCTACCTCTCGTCGTACGCACCCGGGTTGGATATCACCGTCATTCTCGACGAGAACAGTGTCGGGGCCGCCGTCGTCCAACCTGGAACAGAACGAGATCACCAGACCATCGTCAAAATCCCGAGTGCAGAGATTCCACAGCCCGCCACCTCGCTCGACCAGGACGTCTTCATCCGGGAATTTCAGTATGCAGAAGCCAACCACGAACTCGGGCACATCCTCTATACGCCACAGAGCGTATACGAAGAAGTCCTCGACAACGACGAATTCGACCCCAGTTTAGGTGACCTCCTAGAAGACATCCTGAACTACTGCGAAGACGCGGCCATCGAGACGCAGTTGAGGGCTGATCTCGGGAATGATGACTCGGACGGCCAGAGCTACATCGGGATTCGGCTGGAGCTAAAAAATCGAAATCTGATCAAGCCCCAGCGAGGGCACTACACAGAGCGAGAGAAAACCTCTGTCACCGTTGGCGATGCGCTCCGGCTCGCGGCCTGTGACCTCGGGAAGTGCGACGCAGGGCGACTTCGCCGGCTGCTCGACGAGCAAGAAGCACTCACTCAGGTCTCGAAAGATGATCTCGAGGTCTTGTGGGGCGATGCTGAAAACTGGGAGTTCATCTCTGATCCCTCGTGGGAATTTGACTCCGACAGGGACAGGGAACTCTTCTACGACCTATTCCCGCTGCTCGTCGGAACACTGATCGACGTACAATCTATCAGCTCCGGGAGGGCCCGTCTCAGGCGCATCGAAGAGTTTCTTTTCGAAATCAATGACCTCCTCGGAACTGAATACGACGCTGACGACGTCGAGGACAGAGAAGATAGCCCGTTCGCGTCTAACCAGTCTGCTCACGCGGATCCGAACTTCGGTGACAATGCAGAGAGTGCAGGCGGACTGAGTGGTACTGCACAGCAACCTGGGTCAAGCGAAACTGACCCTGGTTCCGGTTCGAATAACCCCCCAGAACCAAAGGCTTCTGATGAGGCCAGTGGTTCAAGTCCAGAATCGGACTCTACGTCTGAATCTGAACCCGATTCGAAAACTCAGTCTCTGTCGGATCCCGACGATACTCCAGACTCCGAGCCAGAATCCGATTCTTCCACGGAATCCAGCTCACCCGTCGACGTCGACGATGATAATCCGGATTCTGACGCCGGCGATGACGCAGAAGCCCAGGACCAAGACGGAGAAACCACGACTCAGCAGCAGTTGAGCGACTTCGCTGAGGATGAAGATGATGCAGAGGGCTCCGACAGTGCTCAGGACAACGGCAGTGAGGAGCCACAGTCGGATGAAGACCAGCACGAGACAGATGAAACCGAGCAAACGCATCCCGATGAAGGGGCGTCTGACCAGCCCGATAGTGGAGACCCGCAAGAGAACGACGATCCCAACACTCACGAGTCAGAGACTCGGCCCTCATCGGGAACTGACCGAAGCGGCCCGGTTGTTCCATCCGCCGCCGGCGAAGACGAATTCGAACCTGACGAGGACTACGAAGCGCAAGCCCGCCAGGAATTCAGTTCAGAACGGTTCGCCGTCGACGCAGAGCGGCAGGCCTACGACACCGACATTCGCCAATTCCAGGATGGGGCCGGTGACGGGAGTGGCG
>Ga0207720_101010_pt1 | contig 12592 bp, 12 predicted proteins | sample A23P2SouthBayCA_2_FD_187751 | JGI IMG/M metagenome (GOLD analysis project Ga0207720, IMG submission 187751) | Aerobic enrichment media microbial communities from Eden Landing Ponds, California, USA - A23 E3 (2) (SPAdes) | ecosystem: Environmental > Aquatic > Marine > Unclassified | place...
CCCGCCGCGAGTGGGTCGAAGAGGTCGGTTCGAAGAGCGCGACGCCCATCGCGGGTATCGACCAGCGGCTCGACGCGGCCGAGGAGGTCTTCGGCATCGGCAACATGTCCTTCGTCGAGGGCGACCTCGTCGAGAAGGACTTCGTCGACGAACTGCTCGCCGTCCACGAGCCCGACGTCGTCGTCCACGCGGCCGCCCAGCCGTCGGCGCCGTATTCGCAAATCAACGGCGAGCGGGCGAACTACACCCAGCACAACAACATGCAGGCCACGCGGAACCTGCTGTGGGGCCTCGAAGAACACGATCTCACCGATACCCACTTCATCGAGACCACCACCACCGGTGTCTACGGGGCACCGGAGTTCCCGATCCCCGAGGGCGGCGCGGCGATGGAGAACCAGGACGAGCGCGACGAGGTGCCGTTCCCGGCGATGGCGGGCTCGTGGTACCACCTCACCAAGAGCCACGACGCCGCGAACATGCGCCTGGCTCACCAGCAGTTCGACATCCCCATCTCGGACGTGCGCACGGCCATCACGTACGGCACCGAGACCGAGGAGACTCGCGAGCACGACGCCCTCAAGACCCGCTTCGACTTCGACTACTACTTCGGGACGGTCGCCCACCGCTTCGCCGCGCAGGCCGTCGCGGGCTACCCGGTCACCGTCTACGGCAAGGGCGAGCAGCGCAAACCGTTCATCTCGCTGGAAGACGCCGTCGAGGGCCTCGCCGAACTCGCCCTCACTGACCACGAGGAGCGCCCGGACGACCTCACCGTGTACAACCAGGTCACCCGCGCCATCTCCATCGTCGAGATCGCCGAGACCATCGCGGGCGTCGGCTCGGAGTTCGACCTCGACGTCGCCGTCGAGCACTTCGAGAACCCGCGCGACGAGGACGAGACCCACAAGATGGAGATCGAGGACGACCGCTACGCCGACCTCATCGGCGACCAGGCCCAGGACTTCGAGAGCGGCATCCGCGACGTCTTCGAGTCGCTCACGGAGCAGGCCGACACGATCAAAGCCCACGAGGACCGGTTCCTCCCGGGCGTCCTCGACGACTGGGACGCAGAGGAGTAAGCCGTGGACGTGCTCGTCACCGGCGGGTGTGGCTACATCGGCAGCCACCTCGTCCCGAAGCTGCAGGCCGACGACGACGTCGACCGCGTGGTCGTCCTCGACAGCCTCGTCTCCGGGTCGCCCCGCGCCCTCTTCGGCTGTTTCGACGACGGCCTGGACTTCCGTCGGGGCGACGTGCGCGAGTACGGCGACGTCGAGAGCGCGATGCGTGACGTCGACCGCGTGATCCACCTCGCCGCTATCACGGGCGCGGCGAGTACGCACGACCGCCGCGAGGAGACCTTCGCGGTCAACTACGACGGCACCGAGAACGTCCTGACCGCGGCCGGGAAGCTCGGCATCGGTCACGTCGTGCTGGCCTCCTCGTGTAACATCTACGGTCGCGCGACGAGCACGGACATCGACGAATCCGTCGACCCCGACCCGATCAATCCCTACGCCGAGACGAAGTTCCAGTCGGAGGATCTCCTCGCGGAGTACTGCGAGGAGTACGACATGACCGGCACCGCCCTGCGGATGGCCACGAACTTCGGCTACTCGCCGGCGGTGCGGTTCAATCTGGTGGTCAATCACTTCGTCTTCCGCGCAGTGACGGGGCGGCCGCTCACTGTGTACGGCGACGGGTCGAACTGGCGTCCGTTCGTCCACGTCGACGACGCCGCACGAGCGTACGAGGCGGCCGTCCGCGAGCCCGACGCCTGGGACGAACTCGTCTACAACGTCGGCTCGAACGACGGCAACTACCGCATCGAGGAGATCGCCGAGGTCGTCCGCGACGAGGTCGGCCCCGTCGACATCACCTACCTCGAAGACGAACACCCCGGTCCCTCCTATCACGTCAACTTCGACAGGCTGGGCAGTACCGAATTCGAGACCGAACACACGCTCCGCGAAGGCGTCCGGGACCTGGCCGCGCGGTTCCGGGACTCGGATGTGGGCGACGCCGCGGTCGGGACCGTGCACGGGGAGCGATGACCGTCTCGGTCCGTTCGGACGGCTCGGCAGATCGAGTCTCGAACAGTGACCCTATTACGGCCGGTAGGTCGTCACGTGACCGACGTGAGTGGGCGCGTGTTGTTCGTCGAACGATAGGTCGAACCGTTCACCGAGCAGACTACAGGACATACAGAGTATGACAGACCAGCGTACCGTCGCCGTCACTGGCGCGGCGGGATTCATCGGCAGTCGCGTCGTCTCCGAACTACAGCAGGCCCACCCCGAGTGGACGATTACGGCGCTCGACAACTTCTATCTCGGTGACGTGCGGGAGATCGGCGACGTCGCCGTCGAGCACGTCGACGTTCGAGATCGTGACCGACTGGAGGAAGCACTGTCGGGCGCGGACGTCGTGATGCACCTCGCGGCGGTCTCGGGCGTCGACGACTGCGAGGAGAACCAGGACCTTGCCTACGAGGTCAACGTCCAGGGGACGAACAACGTCGCGTGGTTCTGCCGGAAGACCGGCGCGGCGCTCGTCTTCCCGTACTCGATGGCGGTGCTGGGCGACCCCGTCGAGTTCCCGATCACCGTCGACCACCCGCGGGATCCGATGAACTGGTACGGCCGGACGAAGCTGCTCAGCGAGCGCGCCATCGAGACGTTCGCCGAGGGCGAGTTCCCGGCCCACCTGTTCCTCAAATCGAATCTGTACGGCGAGCACGAGATCGACGGCCAGACGGTCTCGAAAGGCACGGTCATCAACTTCTTCGTCGGGCGGGCGAAGGACGGCGAGAACCTGACCGTCTACGAGCCCGGCGACCAGGCGCGCAACTACATCCACGTCGTGGACGTGGCTCGCGCCTACGTCCGCAGCGCCGAGCGATTGGTCGACCGGCTCGACGCCGGCGAGACGGGCGTCGAGAAGTACGAGATCGCCAGTGACGAAGATCCCGGCATTACGACCGTCGCCGAGATGGTCCGGGACATCGCCGCCGAAGAGATCGACTTCGAGCCGGATATCGAGCTACTCGAGAACCCCCGCGACGAGACGCTCGTCAGCGAGTTCGAGGTGGACACGACGCGCGCTCGGGAGGAGTTAGGATGGTCGGTCGAGTACTCGGTCGAAGACAGCATCCACGAGCTGTTTCGAGCGTAAGTTCCGTCTCCCTACTCGTTCGGCTCCGTCACGCGCCAGGCCAGCGGGACGATCGCGACAACCGCGACACAGACGCTCCCGAACGCGAGCGCTTCCGTCGGCCGTGACCACAGCGTCACGACGATACTGACCGCGACCCAGAGCCCGCAAAGCGCCGCGACCACCCGACCGAACAGATTCATCCGTCCTCCACGACCGCTCGGAGCCGTTGGGTCGTTCGCTCGACGGTCGTCGCCCAGTCGTATTCGCCTTCGACGACCGGCCGTGGCGCGTACGCGTCGGATCGCGTGGTCACCCCCTCCAACGCGTCCGCGAACACGTCTAGGTCACCGACAGGGACCGTCTCACCGCCGCCGTCGACGACACCTTCGAGCTGGTCGAGCGCGCTCGTGACGACGGGCACGTCGGTCGCCATCGCTTCTAACACCGTCCGCGGCAGTCCCTCGGCCTCGCTTGACAGCACGAGCGCGTCGGCCGCCCGGTAGACGCACGGCATCTCCTCGTACGCGACGTGGCCGAGGAACCGCACCGCATCGTCCAGTCCCCGCTCGCGGACCGACTGCTCCAGTCCCTCTCGAAGCGGCCCGTCGCCACAGACCGTGAGCCCGGCGTCCGGCGCTCGCTCTCGGAACCGCTCGAACGCTGCGAGCGCGTCCGATGGACGCTTGCCTTCGACGAGCCGGCCGACGAAGACGACCGCGGGATCGCCGACGAGGTCGTCGCTCTCGGGACCGCCCGGGGTGAAGCGATCCGTATCGATCCCGTTTGAGACGACGGCGATCGGTACCGAAATGCCGAGATCACGGAGCCGTTCCCGGTCCTCGTCTGTGTAACAGAAGGCCACGTCCGCGCTGTCGAACGTCCACTGACCGGCAGTTCGGAGATAGCCGTCGAAGACCCACTTCGGCGCGGTCTGGGAGTAGAGTCCGTGATTCGTGACCGCCAGCGGCGTCCCCGACAGCCGACGGGCGATCGCCGCGAGGTTCGTCGAGAAGTACAGATGCGAGTGAGCGTGGACCACGTCGTACCCGTCGGCGCGACGAAGGAACTGCGCGACGCCCGCCGAGATGGCGTTGCCGAGGGGTTCGGCCGTCGCGGGATAGCGGACGACCGTGTACCCCTCGCGCTCCTCGACGTGGGGTTGGTCCTCGGTCTCGTCTTCGTCTCCGCCCTCGCCGGCGTCGACCGTCAGCACCGTCACGTCGTGACCCATCGCGGCCTGGTCGCGGCTCATCGCGTGGACGTGGTAGGGCCCGCCTCCCTTCACGTCGGGATAGACCTTCTGTGCGACCCGGAGGATCCGCATTCGTCTCTCATCTCCACCCCGTCGATGTTAGGTGTACTGTTCGATCAGTCACGGAGCAAGGAGACGAGGTCGGTCAGGACCGTCCAGCACTGTCGGATGACGATGCGGACGTCCAGCCAGAAGGACTGGCGGCGGATGTACTCGAGGTCGTAGCGGAGCTTCGTCTCCGGGTCGGTACTGGAGGCACCGCTGATCTGGGCGAACCCGGTGAGGCCGGGCTTGACGAACCAGCGCTTGCGCCAGCGGTCGGTAGTCTCCTCGAGGTACCTCTCCTCGTCGGTCCAGACCGCCCGCGGGCCGACGACGCTCATCCGCCCGACGAGGATCGTCCACAGCTGTGGGATCTCGTCGAGGTGGGTCGTCCGCAGGAACCGACCAACGCGGGTGATTGCGTCGTTGTCGTCGTCGTCGGCCGGCGTGGCGTCCTCGCTATCGGGGAACATGCTCCGGAACTTGTAGATCCGGAAGGTACCACCGAACTCCGCGGTCCGCTCCTGGCTGTAGAGTATCGGGCCTCGACTGTCGAGTCTGATAGCCACCGTGATACCGGCGATGACCGGTGAGAGCGCGAGGAGGCCCACCGCGGCGAAGGCCACGTCGAAAACCCGCTTGACGATGTAGTCCTGGGTGTCCCAGGGTTCCAGGTCGATGTCGACGAGCGTCTCGTCCGGGGCGCGTTCGGTGAGCACGGTGTCGGCGTGGTCGCGGTGGGCCTTCGCGACGACGCCGTGCTCGTAGCAACTGTCGAGCGTGCCGAAAAACGACACTCGGTCGGCGTCGCCGAACGCCAGTACCGCCGTGTCGATATCGTATGCGACCAGAACCTCCTCGAGTCGCGCGAGCCCGCCCAGACACTCCAGGGCGTCCAGCGGTTCCTGGCCGACGACGACGCCGCCGTCGGTGTGGCCGCCCCTGTCGGAGGGTGACAGGCCGTCCCCACCCGCCAGCGGCGAGACGTAACCGACCACGTCGAGGTCCGTCGTCGCCAGCACGTCTGCCATCGTCTCCGGGTCGTCACCGACGAGGACGGCCCGCTCGCTGCCCGCCGGCCGCCGCCGGATCGCCACCATCGCCACCGGGAGGCCGACGAACAGCAGGCCGGTCACGATCATCAGCGTCGACCGCGGGAGCCTGTAGGTGTAGTTGTAGTAGCCCAGCGCGGCGAGACCTACCATCGCCAGCAGGACGCGTCTCTGGGTCAGGAGGATCGTGTCGAGGATCCGCCGCGGACGGGGTTTGAACACGGGCCACATCGCCCCGGCCACGATGCACACCGTCGTCAGGACCGCGACGGTGAGTTTCCGACCGTCGAGGACCGCCGGCGCGGGTCGACCGAAGTAGGGAACCAGCGCGAACAGGTCCTGGACCGACGGGTGGTTCGCGACGGCGAGCGCGAGCAGCGTCAGGACTACCGTTGCCCCGACGCTCGCGACCCGATATCGCCACCGCGAATCCATCGTCCCTTATTCTCGAACAAACTGATATAAACGCTGTGTCGTGGGTCACTCCGGTGAACACGACCCGCGGCCCCAGACCGCAGCCGTGCCGAATCAGCGGAGAGAATTGTGGATGACGTCAAAAGCTCTCGTCGCACCCGTGGGACGGTCCTCGCGCGGTCCGTGTCGGCCGCCGCACCCAGTGGAAGTTATATACGTCGGAGCCACAACCACCGTACAGTCGCGCCATGAGCGGGGACGAAGCGAAACTCCTGGACACGTCGGGCGATTACGCGTTCGTCGTCAGGGACGGCGAGGCCGTCACGGAGCCGCGCTGGCGCTCCTCGCGGGTCGTCCTCACCAGCGAGCGGCTGGTGTTCGCCGACGCCGACGGCAACCAGTCGTTCCCTCACGGCGCCGTCGAACTCGTCGACGACCCCGAGAGCGTCGTCCCGGAGGGGTTTCCCGCCGACGGCGCCACCGCGCTTCGGGCGGGCAACCACGCGCTCCTCGTCGACGCCCCCGACGTCGAGGCCTTCGACCGGGAGTACTGCCGGGCGGCGCTGGACGCCGAGGTCATCCTCGTCAAACACCCGGCGGTCGTCGGCGGCGTCGTCCAGGACACCGAGTGGTCCAAGGCCCGCTTTCGCTTCGCCGACGACACCGTCAAGCTCGCCCTGCCCGGTGGCGGGAGCACGTCGTTCCCGGTGGCGGACGTGGGCACCGTCGAGACGGCCAGCCAGGGCGTCATGGGCGCCCGGCGCCGGGTCGTCCAGCTCGAACACACCGACGAGGAGGGTCGCAGCGTCGAGACGCACTTCTCGGGCACCGACGCCCACTGTCGCGCGCTGACCCACCTGTTCGAGGCCGTCGTCTCCGACCGCGGGAGCGACGAGTACGAACTCACCGAGACCGAAAACCAGGTGTTGATGGCGCTGTATTCGGGCGTCTCGCCGTTCGAGATGAGCGACTTCGTCGGCATCAGCGTCGAGGAAGTCGAGGAGATCTACGGGAAGCTACTGGAGATGGACGCCGTCGACGAGGTCCGCGTGCGAACCGAGGTGTCACTCAACGCCCACGGGCGGAACCTGGCGAGCGAAGCGATGAGCGAGCAGTAGTCGCTATTTCGCCGAGAGATACTCGTCGACGGCTTCGACGAATTCGACGTATCGTTCGAGGCTGTTCTGGACGGCGTCGAACACGATGTCGTCGTTGACGATCGGCCCGTACGTATGCGAGAGCACGTCTCGGAATTCGACCGCCTCCTGTAGCCGCCCGGATAGTCCGTCGTCGGCGACGCCGATCCCTTCGAGCGCAGCTATCGTGGCTTTTCTGCGGTCCGGAACGGTGATCCCTTCCTGTTTGAGGATCGATTCCGCGATATCGAGGACCGCTTCCGCCAGTTTCTCGAACTTCCGTTCTGTCGCGTCGCGCAGGTCGTAGTTCTCGTCGGACTTGTACTCGCTCCGCGTGAGCGAGCGACGTTCGCGAAGTCGCTGGACGTTGCGTTCGATATCTTCGACTGCGTCCGCGATCCGTGTCGCCCGCTCTGCCGGCATCTCGTCGGTATCGTCCATACGCCCTCCGTTCAGACGCTCCTCGAACCCGTCTCTGGTTCGTCTCGCAACCGCTCGACGGCCGCGGCCACCCGGTTCTTTGCCGCTTCCGTCGAGAGCGCTCCCCCAGTGAATTCCGCCGCTAACTCGGCCCGTTCCGTCTCCGACCCGAGGATAGTCACACCGTGCTGGAAGGCCGTTTCGGCGAAGGTCTCGGGCATCGTCTGGATGTCGACGATGTCGACGTCGAACGGAATTACGTCCGCGACCGCCGACCGGAGGCGCAGATACGCGTCGCTGTACCCCTCGTCTTCGGGATCGAGACCCTCGAACGAGATCGCGAGATCGAGATCGCCGACCGATCGGGTGTCGCTGCGCGCGACGGACCCGAAGACCATCGCGAACGAGACCCGGTTTCGCGAGAGTACCTCCCGTACCTGGGAGAGCTCTGCCTCGTCGAGAGCGAGGTCGGCCTCAGCGGTGTTCATATTATCTAGATCTGTCGCTCCGATAGTATAGTGTTGTCGTGCTCGACGGTGTGGGCGCTCGTTCGGATCACCGACAGACGCCGTCGACGAGGTTCGCGTGCGAACCGAGGTGTCGTTCAACGCTCACGGACGGAACCTCGCGAACGAAGCGATGAGCGAGCAGTGACGGTCGGCACCGGTCAGGTCGCCCCTTACGTTGCCCCACTACCCCTGCTCGCTCCGCTGCTCCCAGCACCGTCGCATTCGGCCGAGCGCGCCGGGTCCCGGTGTCCCGTCGCGGACCCAGACCGCGACCGCGACCGCCAACAGCCCGATCTCGAAGAGGACGTAGCCGATCCCGACCGGGCTGGCGAGGTACTCGATCCAGCGGGCGAACAGCCGGGAGACGAGCGCGAGGACGGAGACGCTCCCGCCGCTGGGGTCCTCCCCCAGCGGCCAGAGGACGGCCCCGAACGCCGGTCCGCCACCGATGAGTACGGAGAAGAACACGTCCCCAGCCAGGTGAGAGAGGTAGCCGATGGCGAACGCGCCGCCGATTTCGGACACGCCGCGTCGGCGGGCGACCGCGACGGCGACGAGGCTCACCGGGACGGCGACGAACGCCGAGTGCGCGACCGATGTCCCGCTGGGGAGGACGCCGAACACCCAGCCTCCGGGCTTGTCGATCAGGTCCGGGAACTGCGTGCCGAGAGCGACGGCGACCGCTCCAACGTCGCCCGGCGGCCGGCGATACAACGTCCGCATCACCGTGGAGTACAACAGGTATCCGACCGAGAGGTGTTCCCACGGCCACATCTCAGCACCTCGTGGGCGGCCGGGTGGTAGTCACGTGCCGTACACTCCCGTTCGTCTCTCACCACGGACGCTCGTCGTCGCCGGCGTCGGTCGGCCGTTCCTTTCCGATCCGTGACGTGCCGTCGAGAACGTCTCCACGCGGCGCCGTTCGACCGTCGCTCGTATTGTTATCCGGTGCTTTCTCCTTCGCGACCGCCTGTTCGTGCTCTCGGAGCTCCCGTCGTGACGGTCGGGCACCGGCGACCGTCCGCCGTCGGCGTCGCGCAGTTCCACAGCCGATAATCGGCCCGCAATGCCTATTGCGGACGGCCGGAAAGTGCCGGCAATCGCGGTCGATCCCCCATGAGTGACTCGGAGAAGAAAGTGACGGACATGCAGGGACGGTACATGCAGCCCGTCGCCGAGGGGCGCCAGCGCGACGACGCCGGCTGGCAGTCCTGTCGGATCGTCCTGACCACCGAGCGGCTGGTGCTCGTCGCCGACGGGAAGCTCACCGTCCCGCTCGCGGAGATCGACGAGATCGGCGAGCGCTACGACGTGAACCAGCGGGCCGCCGGCGTCGCGAGCTACCTCGGCCTCACCGTCGGCGACGACGTGGTACTGGTCTCCGGCGCCGAACACGACGAGTTCGAGACGGACTTCTACCACGCCTGTCTCAACGGCGAGGTACTCTTCGTCGACCACCCGGCCGTCGAGGGCGGCGTCGTCCAGGGCACCGACTGGACGAAAGCCCGCATCCGCATCACCGACGACGACATCCGACTGGCGCTGGCCGACGGCGAGCGCGTCGTCATCGAGCGCGACGACATCGGCGAGGTCGAGGAGGACGAACGCCAGGCCGCCGGCGAGCAGCGCCGGGTCATCGAGGTCGAACACAGTCAGGGGGAGATCAGCGTCGAGACCCACATCACCGGCAGCGAGTACGATCTCTCGGTCCTCTGGCAGGTGCTCGAAGAGGGCGTCGAGCGCAACCGCGCGGACCTGGACCTGGGTCCCGTCGAGAAACAGGTCGTCATGGCGCTGCACTCTGGCGTCTCGCCGTTCGAGATCCCCGAGTTCGTCGACAGCGAGGTCGAGGACATCGAGGCGATCTACGACCGACTGATCGAACTCGACGTGATCGAGGTGGTCCGCGAGCGCACCGAGGTGGAGATGACCGCACGCGGGCGCTCGGTCGCCGGCGAGACGATGGGCGAGCAGTAGCCGTCGGGCCGGAGTCGCGGTCGGGCCGGAGTCGCGGTCAGAAGCGGGGATTTCGTTCCACGGCGTCGTCGTGTTCCACGTCCATCGCCATCGCCACCACGGTGACGAAACTGCTGAACAGGACGACCAGGATCCCGATCTGGGCCGAGAGAACGGTCAATCCGCCGTCGAGGGCGGCCCAGCCGATCGACGCGAAGCCGGCGACCACGCCGAGCGGGCCGAGTCCGTAGAGGAAGACCAGCGGGTGGAAGTCCGTGACGAGGTACCTGGCTTTCAGCCGCCAGAGGAACCGAACCAGCAGGAGCTTCGATAGCTTCGGGACGAACGAGCTGTACTCGATCCCGCTCTCCTCGTCGCCGTACACCGCCCGCATCTCCACGTCGGTGATCCGGAACCCGTGGACGTTGAGCTTCACGATGAGGTCGTTGAGAAAGCCGTAGTCGTCGTAGAGGTCGTCGATGTCCAGCGTTTCGAGGGCCTGCCGCGAGATCGCCGTGTAGCCGTTCTGTGGGTCGGTCATCCCCCAGTACCCGCTGGCGATCTTGGTCATGAAGGTCAGTATCGCGTTGCCGGTGAACCGCCACCGGGACATCCCGCGGTAGTGCTCGGGAGAGTAGAGCCGGTTCCCCTTCGAGTAGTCCGCCCGCCCCGTCACGACCGGTTCGATGATCTCGTCGAGGATGTCGGGGTCCATCTGGCCGTCGCCGTTCATCACGGCGACCACGTCCAGCCCTTCCCGCATCGCGAACTCGTAGCCGGTCTTTATCGCCCCGCCCACGCCCTCGTTGGTCTCGTGGCGGTGGGGAACTACCCGGGACTGGACCTGTCCGCCGTCGGCCTTCGCGACGTTCGGGGACGCGTTCATCCGTTCGGCCACGCGCTGTATTCGCTCCCACGTCGCGTCGGACGAACAGTCGTCTATCACGAAAACTCGGTCGACGAACTCGGGGATCGTCGTGATCACCTCCCCAACGAACTCCGCTTCGTTGTGGGCTGGGACCACCACACCGACGGTCTTCCCTTCGTACATCCCGCCCGAGTATCGCGCTGATATCCACTTGGTAATGGAGCGCATAGGGGGAGGATCTGACGGGTAAAAAGCCCGCTACCGTCGGTCTTGCGGACGCCACCGTCACGCGACAATTCGGGAGGAGGCCGCCGCCAGAGCGGGGCTGAAAGGGGCGTTCGTACGGACGATGCTCGGGCAGTCAGAGCGGAGCCGGATCGGCGCCAGGTTGGCGACGGTCGCTCGGGCGGTGGTAGCCGTTCGAGTGGCGAGGGTGGTCCGCCCGAGTCGGTCCCGCGGTCACCGGTCGCGGATCGGGTTCGGGTCGGTACGGTCGGGCGTCGCGTGGTCTTCGAGCAGGTCGACGATCCGCGTCGCGGCCGTCCCGTCGCCGTACAGCGACGGTTTCGAGCCGCCGGGCGTCGGTGCGGCCAGCCCGGTCGCGATCCGGTCGGGGTCGGCGCCGACGAGGGCGTTCCACCCGCATTCGACCGTCTCGACCCACTCGGTCTCCTCGCGGAGGGTCAGACAGAACGTGTCGAGGAAGAACGACTCCTTCTGGACGCCGCCGGAGTCGGTCGCGACGCGAGCCGCGGCGTCCAGCAACCGGACGAAATCGAGGTAGCCGACTGGATCGACCAGGCGGAGTCGCTCGGCGTACTCGCTCCAGCGCCCGTACTCGCGCAGTCGGTCCTCGGTCCGCGGATGCACCGGCACGACGACCTCCCGGTCGGCGCTCGCGAGGGCGTCGAGGATGGCCGTCAGCCGGTCCGGGTCGTCGGTATTGCGCGGTCGATGCACCGTCGCGAGGACGAACTCGCCGGGGGTGAGTCCCAGATCGTCCAGCACCGTCGACGCGCTCCGCGCGTGTTCCCGTGCGGACAGTATCGCGTCGTACTGTACGTCTCCGACGACGTGGACGCGCTCGTCCGGGATCCCCTCCTCGCGTAGGGTCTCGGCGGCCCGCTCGGAGGGCGCGAACAGCACGTCCGCGGCGTGGTCCGTGAGCACTCTGTTGACTTCCTCGGGCATCTCGCGGTCGTAACTCCGGAGTCCCGACTCGACGTGGACCAAGTCGGCCGAGGTCTTCGACGCCGCGATCGCGGCCCCGAGCGTCGAGTTCGTGTCGCCGTACACCAGCACGCAGTCGGGGGACTCGGATTCGATCACCTCTTCGACGCCGACGACACACTCGGCCGTCTGGCGGCCGTGCGTGTCGGAGCCGACCCCCAGCTGGTAGTCGGGCTCCGGGATCCCCAGCTCGTCGAAAAACACCGCCGACAGCTCCACGTCGTAGTGTTGGCCGGTGTGGAGCAATGCTTCTTCGTGGTCGTCCCGCAGCGCTCGGCTGAGCGCGAACTCCTTGACGAACTGCGGTCGCGCCCCGACGACAGAGAGCACTTTCATACTACGGCGAAGACCACCCCGGAGTTTCATCAATATACTCCGCCTAAACGACCGCTCGTCTCCGCCGATCTCCGGTCTCCGGACAGACCGTCGTCCGGCCTCCCGGCCGGTGGTTGGTCTGTCGGCGGGAACGATTGGTGGGATCGACCGGCCACGGCCGCCGACGCGCGGCTCGACGGCGGATCTGACGACCGGAAATCGGCCGTGTGGCTGCCGCC